>Ga0116229_10003825_pt1 | contig 24771 bp, 18 predicted proteins | sample S1TSphgellanicum_3_FD_87313 | JGI IMG/M metagenome (GOLD analysis project Ga0116229, IMG submission 87313) | Host-associated microbial communities from peat moss isolated from Minnesota, USA - S1T2_Fc - Sphagnum magellanicum MG | ecosystem: Host-associated > Plants > Peat moss > Unclassified... | reverse complement strand
CTTTGACCACTTCGTGGTTCAGGATCACCGCGCAATCCACCATGAATTGCATGAAACCCAATTGCGGCTGCATCACAGTTTGTCGTTCGAGGGAAACGATTTTGGAGGTGATGATCGCCGTCAGCCCGTTGGTCAGCAACCAGTCATGCAATCGGTACATTTCCCTCTGCTCGGCCACGGGATCGTTCAACAACGCCAGCACGACATCGATGGCATCAAAGACAATGCGCTTCGCCTTGATCTCCCGCACCTTGGCCCCGGCGGCGGCGAGCATCCCGCCCAGATCGAAACCGCCCGATTGAATCAGGTCGGGCGTCTGCTGCGCGTCGAGGAAGAATAGCTTCCTCTTTTGTAAGGCCGCGAGATCCCAGCCGAACCTCCCGGCATTCTCCGTAAGGCGCTTCGAACTTTCCTCGAAGGCGACAAAGATACCCGGCTCGTTGTAAACCCGCGCCCCGGTCACCAGGGTTTCCAACGCCATGATCGTCTTGCCGGAACCCGGGCCGCCCTCCAGCAGCGTCGTCCGTCCGCAGGGCAGGCCGCCGTTGGTGATTTCGTCGAATCCCTCAATACCGGTGCGAGCTTTTAATTGAGGCGGTAGCTGGTGATTTTTGCCCTTTGGCTTATGGTTCAGGATAGTTTTTCGGTTCATAGGGGTCGCCTTTTATTTTCGTGGTTTTGTTTTACATAAAACAAAGATTGTGGGGGTGCCGCAGGACAAAAAGCGAAAGACGAGAACCGGGCGAACTGCTTGGCGAGAGCATCGCCCCGATGCGCCAAACTGGGGGAAGCGTTGGTAGGTTGGGGCGATTCCGAAGCCTTCAGTGGGTAGCTCACACTGATTTTGGAAACATTCCAAAACTTCAATTTATTCACGACAAGTAAGTTTTAACTTTTCGCGCCTCTTTAATTCAAGGCACCTATTCGCTCAAATTCGACCACTTGTGTTCAATTGCGCTCAATTGCAATCACGACAAAAGCAAGCTGACTTCAAGTCGGAAATTGTGGGGGAGACTGGCCCAGCCAACCGAACAAATTGCGCTTCGGTCTCATATCTTATCGACAACAATCACCATGGGAAACGTGAATTTGGCAATTTCACTGGCCGGTATCATCGGCCTGCGACGAGGCCGAACCACACGGACTTTGTTTTCAGCGACCATCCGGCGCGCGGTGGAGTAACTGACGCCAATATGTTTGGCAAAATCCTTGAGCGTCATGAGCTTCGGGTTCATTGGAGTTCCGCTTCCAAAGAAGAACCGAAAATCGGCACGGATGCTAGCGCGGATCGCTGGCCAGGCGGAGATCGCTTTAGTAAATCATAATGAGAAGGGCCCCGTCGCGAAGCGTATGCTCCAGCAACTCTATCGTGTCGAGCGCCGAACAGACGCGTGACCGTCAGCTTTCTCATCACCCCATTTTAGTTCTTCCAAACCTCTTTCAATCAAGTCATCTATTCGCTCAAATTTAACCATCCGTGTTCAAAGGCGCTCAATTGCAATCACGGCAGAGGCAAGTTGACTTGAAGTCGGAAATTGCGGGTGGAGACCGGCCAACCGAACAAATTGCGATTCGGTCTCAGATCTAATCGACAACAATCACCACGGGAAACGTGAATTTGGAAATTTCACGGGCCGGTATCATCGGCCTACGACGAGGCCGGACCACGCGGACTTTTTTCAGCCACCATCCGACGCGTGGTGCAGTAAGTGACGCCAATATGTTTGGTAAAATCCTTGAGCGTCATGAGCTTCGGATTCATTGGAGTTCCGCTTCCAAAGACGAACCGAAGACCTGCGCCTATTTGGCCATGCAGTTGCCTTTAAACCCCGCGCTGATTCGGCTCCCAGATCAGCTTGTGCATCTGCAACTGCATCCGCACGCGCGGCAACGCATCGGCCATTACGCGCGTGGCAAGTTCGAGCGGCGTGAATTTTCCAAAGACCGGCGAGAATAAAATCGCGTTGACCCGGTCCGCCCAGCCCGGAATACCCGCGAGCACCTGCGCCTTCGCCCAGGCATAATCCTCCTCGGAGCCAATGACAAACTTCACTTCGTCGCGCACGCCGAGGAGAGGAAGATTCTCCATCCGATTCCGCGCGACTTCCCCACTGCTCGGCGTTTTCAGATCCATGATCCGATGGACGCGGGGATCGATCAGCGCAATGTCATGCGCGCCGCTGGTCTCGATCAGCACGGTGTAACCGTCATCGGCCAGCCGCGACATCAGTTTATGCACGCGCTTCTGCAACAGAGGCTCGCCGCCTGTGACCTCGACCAGCCGGCATGGATGCTTTTGCACTTCCGCGATAATCTCATCCAAGGTGCGCCGCTTGCCCTCGTAGAAGGCGTACTCCGTGTCGCAGTAGGTGCAGCGCAGGTCGCACCCCGTCAGCCGCACGAAAACGCAGGGCTGCCCTGCGAACGTGCTCTCACCCTGGATGCTGTAAAAAATCTCGTTGATGGTGAGCGTATCCGCCGCGGTCTTCGTCTGCGGGGACGCTTCCAATGAGGTGCTCATCCCTACAGCATAACTTCAAACTCGCCAAAATGCTTTCATTTTATCCGTTTGAAACAGGCCTTTAGACCGTCCCAAAACCGCCTAAATATGACGGTAGCGAGATCTCGTGAATTCTCCCCCCAATAGGGCTTCCACCGTTTCGCATCAAAAGCACCAATATATCTATCGGCCCAAACAGGATCTAATCGCATAATAAACCCGTACTCCTCCAAGTGACAAAGTCGCTCGATGCGTTCTTGATTCTCCGGATAATAGGGAATCGATCTCCTTTCAATGAGTCCATGCGTGGCCTCATGAATCAACGTACAGGCGTACATCCGCAAATTCCATTCACTGTCGTGCGTGGCGAAATGCTTCTCATAGTCGACGAGGCAAAGCTTAAGACCGTGAATATATGTCCCGGCGGGAGCCATCCTGACATTCACGATATAGTCAAGGTTCTGACAGACGCGGTGATAACGCCTAGCATCCCATGACTTGATAAGGCTGAGGGCTTCGCGCGTTGCCCGAAGAAAGCCTTCCGCTGACGATTTTCCCTTGCCGTTAACTATGGCAACCCCGTCCACGCTCTCACGTTCTGTACGCGCCAGTGCCAGCCTTAAAATGGGCTCTAGGAGACGGATCACACCCGAACTCAGGTAATAACGTTCTCTTAGCCAAGCCATAGAAGCAGTCTGGATTAATACCTCAACACCCGGCTCAGGAAACCCTTCGTCACCTCGGACTTCGGCGCGCCGAAGATTTGCTCCGGCGGGCCGATTTCCTCGATGCGGCCGTTGGCGAGAAGCGCCACGCGATCGGCGAGCCGCCGCGCGAAGCCCATCTCGTGCGTGACCAGAAGCAGGTCGCGGCCCTCCTGCTTGAGTTCCTCGATCAGTTCCAGCACCTCGGCGGTCATTTCGGGATCAAGCGCGGAAGTCGGCTCATCGAGCAGCACGACCTGCGGCTTGATCGCGATGGCCCGCGCGATGGCCACGCGCTGGCGCTGACCACCGGAAAGCTCCGCCGGACGCTTGTGCGCATGGTCGAGCAACTGGAAACGGCGCAGCGTTCCCTCGGCCAGATCGAGCGCTTCTTCCCTCGTGCGCCCATGTACTTTTTCGAGCGGCAGTGTGATATTTTTCAGCGCGGTCAGGTGGGGAAAAAGATTGAAGGCCTGGAAGACCGTGCCGATGGAACGCCGATGACGCAGCAGCGCCTCGTCGTGATATTGGATCGGCTTGTCGTTCAGCACGACCGTGCCGCCAGTCGGATATTCGAGGCCTGCCACGATGCGCAGCAGGGTCGATTTGCCGCCGCCCGAGGGACCGATCAGCGCGAGGCAGTGGACGCCGTCGAGTTCGAGGCTGACGTGGTCGATCACAGTATGCGTGCCGAACCGCTTCACCACTTGCTGGAGGCTAAGTTTCATACTTGAAGCGGCGTTCGAGCCAGCGCGACCAGAGCGAAATCGGCACGGTCAGGACGAGGTAGCCGACCGCGAGCGCGAAATAAGTTTCCAGGTTGTCGTAGTTGATGCTGCTGACCTGCTGCGCGCTTTGCGTGAACTCCGGGATGGCCACAACGGAGAGCAGGGACGAATCCTTGATCAGCGAAACGAGCTGCCCGACCAGCGGCGGCAGTACCTGGCGGAAGGCCTGCGGGATGATGACGTACCTATACGTTTGCGCGCGAGTGAAGCCGATGGCGCGCGCCGATTCGATCTGCGTTTTGCCCACGCTTTCAATGCCCGCGCGGAATATCTCGCTGATGTAGGCGCTCTCGAAAAGCGTGAGGATGAGAATGCCCGAAATGAGCCGGTATTGGTTGCCGATGGCGAGCGCGCCCTCAAGGCCGTACCAGACGAGATAGATCAGCGCGAGGAGCGGAATGCAGCGCAGGGTTTCGATGAGAAAACGCGAGAAATAGCGCAAGGGTAGAAAATACGAGCGCTGGAACAGCGCGAAAACAAAGCCGGTGATCGTGCTGAGAATCAGCGCCGCGCCGGTGATGCCGAGGGTCATCAGCCAGCCCTCGAACAACGTCTCCCGATAGGTCCAGACACCGCCCCAATCGAGATGCAGGCTGGCAAGGCTGAACCAGACGATGCCGATAAGCACGAGCAGCGCGAAAAGGCCGTTGAGCACCCGCGCCACCGTCGGCGGCGACACGTCTCCCCTCGCCCCGCCGGGAGCCAGGATCAGGTCGCGCCACGTTTCGATCACGCCCTGAAAACTACGGGAAACCGCCCGGTTGCCAACGGCAAAACAGAGGCTCCAGCCTTGCGCGGGTGTTGCTTTGAGGCGTCACGCGCGTATTATTCGGTGAGATGGAAATTGATTTCATCGACATCAAAATCGTCGGGCTGGAGGATGACCTCACGGTCGAGTCGCCCAACAACCCGGCCCTGCTCTACGTTTACCTGCGCCTTTCGCAAACGCCCCCTCCCCTCTGGCAAAAGCATTTCGCCGAGTCGCGCAAGATCGCGCTTCACACCCGTTGGCGTCAGATTTGGATAGATAGGAAATATCTCGTGGTCGAATGCGTGCCCGAGGAAATCGAGACGCATCATTTGAAAGACCTCAAGCAGGACCTGGCTTTCGCCAATGCCAAATATCGCGAATATTTACAAATTCAGCATCGGATGGAGTTCAAAAAGGAGCAGACCCAGTTGATCGAGCGCGACCGGCTCCGCGAAATCAAGAGCCGGCTGAAATTCGACTAGTCGCGCTACGCCGCCGCCGTCGTCCGCGCCAACTTCGCGGCCAGCTTCTCCCCGGCCCGGTGCAGCGTCTCGTCCTTCTTCGCGAAGTGGAAGCGGATGTAGCGATGCTCCGGCTCGCGGAAGAAACTCGATCCCGGCACGCCGGTGACGCCGATGCGACGAGTCAGTTCCTCGGCGGCGACGCGGTCGTTGCCGAAGCCGAGCGATGAGATGTCGACCAGCGTGTAGTAAGCGCCCTGCGGCGTGGTGAAGGGAAGGCCGGTCTGGGCGAGATAGCCGAGGAAGATGTCGCGCTTGCGGGTATATTCGGCCAGCAGATCGTCGTAGTAGCTTTCGGGAAATTCGAGCGCCGTGACCGCCGCTTCCTGCAACGGCGCCGCCGCGCCGACGGTGAGGAAGTCGTGCACCTTCCGCGCCTGCGCGATAATCTCCGCCGCCGCCACGACGTAGCCGAGCCGCCAGCCGGTGATCGAGTACGTCTTCGAGAGCGAACCGCACGTCAGCGTCCGCTCCCACGCGCCGGACAGCGCGGCGAAGGGAACATGCACGTGCGGCGCGTAGACGATGTGCTCGTAGACCTCGTCGGTGATGATGAAAGCGTCGTGTTCGCAGGCAAGGTCGAGAATGAAAAGGAGTTCCTCGCGCGCGAACACTTTGCCGCACGGATTCGACGGGTTGCAAAGGACCAGGGCTTTCGGCTTTTGCGCAAACGCACGGCGCAGTTCGTCGCGGTCGAAACCGAAGTCGGGCGGCTGGAGCGAAACGTAAATCGGCTCCGCGCCGGAGAGAATGGCATCGGCGGCGTAGTTCTCGTAGAAGGGCGAAAACACGATGACTCTATCGCCCGGATTGCACGCGGTCATCATGGCCACCATCATCGCCTCCGTGCTGCCGCAGGTGGTGACGAGATGCTGCTCCGGGTTGATTTCGAGTCCGGTGAAGCGGTTGATTTTGGCGGCCAGCGCCTGCCGGAACCGGGCCGAGCCCCACGTGATGGAATATTGATGAAACGGCCCGCGAGCGCTTCGTTCCAAAGCGTAGATCAGGGCGGGAGGCGGATCGAAGTCAGGGAAGCCTTGGGCCAGGTTGATGGACTGATGCCGATTGGCCAGCCGGGTCATTTCGCGAATGACCGATTCCTGGAAAATGGAGAGGCGTGAGGCGGTTGCAGGCATGAGCGATTAGATAGCAGAGAGTTATAAACTAGACAATGCCTATAGACTATTATAAAACAATTTCCATGCATCGACTTGCGCCGATTCCTCTAATCCGAGACACTCGGACTCGGATGTCGAGCCATTCTGCCACGGAAAAAGCAGGTCGAAAGAATTTTCGCGAGATATTGGCCCCGCTGCACAAGGCGAAGGGCCGATGGCTGCCTGCCACGCTCGGTTCCTGGAGCGTCGGGCTGGATGACTACTCGCTGGAGCAGTATCTTTTTGTGGGTCCACGCGGTGGTGGCGACTATTTCCGCGTGGGCGTCTTCGCAGGCATTCATGGTGATGAAGTAGCGGGCGTCTTCGCAGCGATCCGATTTCTGCATGAGCTGGCGCAGAATCCGAACATGGCGCGCGGGTATGAGGTTTACGTTTATCCGCTTTGCAATCCCTCGGGCTTTGAGGATGGCACGCGCCATTCCCGAAAAGGCCGCGATTTGAACCGGGAATTCTGGGTCGGTTCGCCTGAGCCGGAGGTGGCGCTGCTGGAACGGCAAATCCGCACCCTGCGCTTCGACGGCCTGATTTCGCTTCATGCCGACAGTGATTCGCCCGGGCTCTACGCGTTCGCGCTCGGCGCGCAGGTGACGCAGTATGTGGTCGAACCGGCCCTGAAAGCAGCGGAAAAAATTCTGCAGCGCAATTGCGATGCGACGATCGATAATTTCACGGCGCGCAACGGGCTGATCCGGAAAGGTTATCCCGGCATGCTTTGCGCCGCGCCGGAAGCGCATCCGCGTCCCTTCGAGATTGTTTTTGAAACGCCGCACACTGCGGACCTTGAAAAGCAGATCGAGGCGAACCTGATTTTCCTGCGCCACGCTTTGGATCAGTATCAGCAGCTCCAAGCCATCGGGCAGGATCTCTGACAATCCCTAAGGCACAACATCGACCGGCGTGCCGACCGATATGTTGGAGAAAAGCAATTCGGCAAAGGCGTGCGGCATGCGGATGCAGCCATGCGAAGCAGGATAGCCGGGAAGATATCCGGCATGCAGACCCACGCCGTCATCGCGGATGCGCAGGTAGTAGGGCATGTCGGCCGAATCGTAGACCGCCCCGGCGGGTGGCTTTTCACCCGCTTCCGCGTTTCCATCGATGACATACCCGTTGGCATCCAGGAAAACGCCGTAAAGATTCGATTTATGGTCAATGTCTTTCAGTATAACCGAGTAATGGCCCGGCGGCGTGTCGTGTCCCGGCTTGCCCGTCGTGACCGGGCTCTCCCCGGCGACATCGTCACCTTGGTAAACGTAGACCTTTTGTTCACCGATACGGACTTCAACGCGCGTGATGGGTTGAGTCGGATCGGGACTCCATGTGTAGTCCCAGAGCTGATATCGAACGCGGTCCTCCTTGGTGTAGAGGCGGACAATGCCCTGCTTCGAGGAGTAAAAATTCTTTTGTGACTCATCCGCACGCAATGCGGGTGACAGAACCACAAGCAGCAACATCGCAAAAAGAAAGCTTCGCACCGTCGAGCTTGTACGCGATCTTTCGTTTCGCATCGAGTTTTGATTTGCAGAACGGTTGTTCATTTTTTAGGTGATATGCGATATAAGAAATAACGGCGACAAGTGGTTACGAAGCTTATCAAGTCTGTGGTTGGAAATCCACTAGAAACAAAATGCCCCGACTTGAGCTAGTGAATCACGGATTCCATCGGGAGTCGATGAGGGTCTGATCGACCTGAGCGGCTTGAGCAGGGCGACCGATTAAACCCATGAAGGCGAGAAGAATAAGAGTCACTAAGCCAACCGCCGCAAGTATGATCCCGATCTGCAACTTGACGGAGAGCTTTCCGCTTCGGATTTCACGGCGACGACGCTTCCGGCGTGGACTTGGCTCAGAAGGCTGGCTTTGCTCAGGCGGTGAAGAAAGAGCTTCCATATCGCTGATTAAATCATGTTTTGCGTTTGAATACAATCTGCGTTGCACCATCGTGGCCTATCCTCCCTGTCAGCTTCCGGCATGCCAACGAATCGGGGTTTTCCCGTTTTTCATCGTGGTTGGCAGGCGCATAGTCCCAACGGGATTCGAACCCGTGCGACCTCCGTGAGAGGGAGGCGAGCTAACCGCTACTCCATGGGACCTTTCAAGCGCTTTTTCCCGCAAGGGCGGGGGATTAGAAAAACACGATACCACATGGATGTCCAGCTTGCGAGATCGCTTCCTTGTATTTGACATTGTCTGCGCAACCGGGAAAATACCCGTCTCGATACCCGATGGTGTAACGGTAACACAGCGCCCTTTGGAGGCGTTATTCATGGTTCGAATCCATGTCGGGTAGCACCTCTGAAAACCAGTCCAGGTGTCAAGTACGTATCACGGCGCTGCCTAAAATGGCATTTTCACGGGCCAACCCGATCAGGAAAATGATCATCCAAAAGCAGCTCCAGTCCTTGCCGTGCACCCTGAGTCAAAGCACGCAGCGCTTTTGCATTCGGGTGCCGGGCCTTGGCTGATCTTGTAACCTCACCTGCTACTCTCTAGAGGCTGTCCGAGACCTTCCGTACTAAACCGACCACGCGTCCAGTTCCTGGTTCGAGTCCAGGTCGGTTATCCCGCATCACGATTCTTTTTTTCTGCGGCTTGGCAATATCGAACGAAGCGGACCGAACTTGGTTTCAAATCAAGTGTAGGTGCCCAGGGCCTGATGAATTGCCTCGACGGCCATTCCGCCCTCACCGACGGCGGCGGCGCAACGCTTGACGGAACCGGACCTGACGTCACCCGCGGCAAAAATGCCGGGCCGACTGGTTTCCATGGCGCCTGGATTCCGGCCAAGGCTCTTCCACGCCGGGGAATCAGCGACCGCCCGCCCGGTCTTGATGAAGTTCCTCTCATCGAGCTCGATTTCGCGCGGAAGCCAACTGGTGCACGGCTTGGCCCCGATCATGGAAAATACCGAGCACGCCTTGATCACGAGACGTTCGCCGGTTTTCACCTTTTCCAATTCAACCGACTCGAGACATTCTCCGCCGGACATCTTGCGGATTTCGGTGTTGCGAAGAATCTCGATGTTTGGCTGCGTCTCGACGCGCCGCGAAAGGTAGCTCGACATGCTTTTGTTGAGATTATCGCCCCGGATGACCAAATAGACTTTCTCGGCGCTGTCGGAAAGGAACATCGCGGCCTGGCCTGCGGAATTGCCGCCGCCAGCGACGACGACGGTTGAACCCTGGCAAAGCCGGGCTTCCATGGCCGTGGCGGCGTAATAAACGCCCAATCCCTCAAATTTCTCGCGTCCCTCCGCGTCGATACGGTTGTATTCCGCTCCGGTGGCGATGAGCACACACTTCGCGCGGAGCGTCGCGGGACAGCCCTCAATGTGCATTTCCGCCCCATATTCGCCGTCGGCGAATTCCAGCGACAAGACTTGAGTTGGGGTCGAAAATTTTGCGCCGAAGCGGTAAGCCTGAAGTTGCGCCCGGTACGTCAGGTCGCCACCGCTGATCCCCGTCGGGAAGCCGAAGAAGTTTTCAATCAGCGAAGATGAACCCGCCTGGCCGCCGGGTGCATAGCTTTCCAGCACGACCGTTTTCAGTCCTTCGGAAGCGGTATTGACCGCGGCGGAGAGCCCGGCCGGCCCGGCGCCGATGATGGCAAGATCGCAGAGAATTTCGGTCTCGCCCTGTTGCGCCAGCGAGCGCATCAAGCCGGCGACTTGTGCGATTTCCCGAAGCGATGGCCGGCGCAAGGGGAAGCCCTTGCTATCAATCAGGACAGGCAAATCGCGCCGGGCAACCTTGAGGCGCTCGCACAAGCCGCGGCCCTCTTCGCTTTCAGCCTCGATCAACCGATGCGGGATGTGGTTCTTGTCCAGGAAATCGTCGAGTTGGTGCCCTTCGCGGGATCCTCCCAAGGCCACGATGCGAAACCCTGAGAATTCGCGATCCCGCAGCAGCCTCTTGCGGCGCATGATGAACGCGCGCACGACCGGATCGCTCACGCTGTGTAGTTCAGCCAAAGTCTTTTTTAGCTCCGCCGCCCCGACGATGAGGACTTCGGATACTTCCGCCTTTCCGCGCGCGCTGGCCAGCGCGGATGTTCCCGTCAGCATGGCGACGTCACCGACAAAATCGCGCGGCCCGGGGTTGGCCAGGATCTGCTCGTGATCGTCGCGAGTGGCAAAGACCTCCAGTTCCCCCTTCAAAACGACCGTCAGGCCGAAGTCACGCTGTCCGGCCTTGAAGACGAATTCCCCGCGCCTGAGCATGCGGCGCTGGCCCAGCGGTTCCAACAGCGCGAGTTGACGGTCGTCCAGCTTGGGAAAAGCAATGCTCTCCGTGTCGCGATAAAATTTCTCTTCTGTGTCGTTCTCGTCCATCCCGGTTCCTTGGCGGTTTCGACTAACATATCAGCTTTTTTGTACAGCGAAAGATGTGTTGCCGGGCCGCACGGTCCAGCCTCTGGAAAAGAAGCATTGCGCCGACTTGCCGGATACTGCCAAAGTCTACGACCATAACAGGCATTTCGAGAACTCACCGTGAAACGGAGCAAGCAAAAAGGGCAGCGAAAGAAACCATCGCCCTCCCTCAAAGCCGAGTGGCAGGCCTGGTATGCCAGCAAAGGCCCCATCCTTCGTTTCGGCCTGACCTTCGGCTTGGCGCTGGCCTTTTTTTATACCCTCGTTTCGTTCCCCTTTTTTGACCGCATGCTTTATGGCTATCTCGAGGCCAATGCCTGGCTCGCCAATCTGATCCTGCGCGGGCTTGGCCAGCCCACTCACGTTTCGGAAGTCACCATCCAGTCGCCCCAATTCACAATGGCCATTCGCCGGGGCTGCGACGCGGTGGAACCAACCTGGCTGCTCTGCGCCGCGATGATTGCGTTTCCCTCGCCCTGGCCTCACAAGCTCCTGGGAATGCTCGCGGCAACCGTGCTTCTGCAGCTTTTAAATCTCGTCCGAATCATCACGCTCTATTGGATCGGAATTCATCTTAACGGCTTTTTTAACACCGCCCACCTGGAGCTTTGGCCAACGGCTTTCATCATTGTCGGCATTACGTTCTTTGTCTTTTGGAAGGAAAGTTCGCAGCAGCTCGAATCCCATGTGGCGAAATAAAAAGATCCTTGGCGCGATCGCGTGGTTTATCGTCATTTTTGGCCTTCTTATTTTCCCATGGCCGGGATGGAACGACATTTATGGCGGCTATTTTCGAGCTCTCGGAGAAGCCGCCTTCAGTCGTCCGGATAGCCAGCGCGTCGTCGTTTTCGAATCCGCGGATATGCACCACGGCTTTACCACGCTCAATACCCGAATGACGCTTGGCAATCGCGCCTTGGTCGACAGCACAGGCAAAGGGCGAGCAGAAACCGTCACGTTGGATACTCGATCCATCGGCTGGACGCCCACCGCGTTGACCGTGGCCTTGATCCTGGCCACGCCGGTCCCCTGGCGGCAACGAGCCTGGGCTCTCCTGTGGGGTTTGCTTTTAATTCATGCGTTCATCCTTTTCTCCCTGCAGGTTTGGATTTGGGATGAATCGCCGGCCCTGTCCCTCATGACAATGTCTCCTTTCCTGCAAACAATCGTGGACGGTATGGAATACAATCTCATCACACAGTTGGGGGCCAGTTTTTCCGTGCCGATCCTGATCTGGATTCTGGTCACGATTCGCCGGGAAAACCTGTTTGATCTATCCCGGCTCGGGCCGTCTGATCGCAACTAATGGTTACGATTTCGCGGCTGGGACGATGACTTTTTGTGGTTTTGAGGTGAAACCGCATGCTATGCTGATGCAAGGCAACCGATTGCTTTACGTCGGGAAGCAATCGTTCTCAATTCCGCCAACCCTCGGATTAACCATGAGTCCTCCCGTCTCGTCTCAAACCGGTTTTAGATGGTCGAAATCAATTCGTTCCCGGTTCGGTATCTTGCTGTTCGTGGTTTCGTTCCCGGCATTCGCGTCGGCTGCGCCCGCGCAGGTTCCTCTTAACGATAGTATCCGCAAAGTTGAGATCGCGCCCAAAACCGGTCCGATTGATCCGCACAGGGCTTTCATCACCCGCACAACTTTGCAGGCAAGCGAGGCTGGCGCGGTCATGGAATTTGAAGTGGCGTTGAAGATGCGGAACTTCTCCGAGTTGCAAACTCGCGTGGCCCATGGCGAGCGCATTTCACCCGCGGAGATGTCCGCCAAATATTTCCCGACCGCGGCGGATTACGCCCAAGTGCGCGACTGGCTTACCAGCCAGGGTTTCGAGATCACGAGCCAGCCCAAAACCCGCCTGGCGATTTTTGCGCAGGGAAAGGTCAGCCTGATTCAGAGCGCCCTGCGAACAAGTTTCGCCCGGGTCACCTCCGAGGGCGTGGAATATACCTCCGCTGTCGCCGCTCCCCAGGTGCCATCGACCTTGGCGCCACTCCTGGTGGGCATCAACGGTCTGCAGCCATTCGTTCTGCTGCACACGCCTCCGATATTGAAGCCGAACAGCCTGAAGGGCGCAGCCAGCGGTTCCGGTCCGGTTATTTATATGCCCTCGCAAATCGAGACGGCTTACCAGGCCAGTGGATTGTATAGCTCCGGTATCACGGGCTCAGGACAAACCATCGCCATCCTGATGGATGACGAACCGAACACAAGCGATCTGACCAATTTTTGGAACGCGTGCGGGATCACCACCCAATCGCTAAGTAACGTCACGTTTATCAAGGTCGGTTCGGGTCGACTGAGTTCGAGCGGCCAAGAGGAAGCGACCTTGGATACGGAATGGAGCAGCGCTCTTGCCCCGCAGGCAAAAATCAGGCTCTATGCGTTCTCCAGCCTTTCCGACACCAAAATAGACGCGGCCCTGCAGCAAGTTTACACCGACACGCAAACCTACCCCATTCATCAATTATCCATGAGCTTTGGCGGCGGCGAAGCCTACGAAACCTTGTCGGATGTCACGACGGATGACCAAAGTATTGCCACGCTCGCCAGCGCGGGAGTGACCGTGTTTGCCTCTTCGGGAGATGGCGATTCAACTCCCAGCAGCTCAGGCACAACCAGCGGTACGACGCTCAACGTCGAATGGCCGGCCAGCAATCCGAATGTGACGGCGGTCGGCGGCACCTCACTCATCCTTAATTCGGATAACAGCGTCGATACTGAAGTCGTCTGGAACGAAAATGTCGTCGATGGGTACACCAGTAGCGGCGGCACGGGCGGCGGCATCAGCACTTTTTATAGCCAGCCTTCGTGGCAGACCGGGACCGGTGTGCCGTCCGGAGCCATGCGTTGCGTTCCGGATGTCGCCGCTCCCGCGGACCCGGCGGCCGGAGCCTATCTCTGGCTTAACGGGGCGGCCACCAGCATTGGAGGCACGAGTTGGAGCAGCCCCAGTTGGGCCGGCTTTTGCGCATTGATCAACCAAGCCCGGGCAAACGCCGGTCAAGCGCCGATGGGGTTGCTTTGTCCCTATATTTATCAGTTGGCCGGCACATCCTGTTTTCGGGATATTACCAGCGGAAATAACGCGACAACCAATAGCGGAGGACTCTATAGCGCCGGGACGGGATACGATTTATGCACCGGTATTGGAGTACCCAATGTGCAGACGCTGGCGCAAACCCTCGCGACCTATGCGGGCCCGACCCAAGTGGCGCCGGCGTTCACCAACGCGCAACTCTCCGCCACGCTGACGATCAATGCGGCTTACAGCTTCACGTTTACCGCCAGTGGCAATCCCACGGCAACTTTTTCAGTCACCTCGGGCAGCCTGCCTTCGGGGCTCACGCTTTCCACGGCAGGAGTGCTCTCCGGCTCGCCCAACGCTTCGGGCCCCTACACGGGAACGGTCACCGCCGACAATGGCGTAAGCCCCAATGCCATGCAGAACTTTACGATCACGGTGAATCAGTCGCCAGCCATCACCAGCGGGTCAGCTCCCACAACGGCAATCGTGGGCACTGCCTATGACTTTTCATATCAAGCCACCGGTTATCCGACGCCCACTTTCAGCATATCGGCAGGAAACCTTCCGCCCGGCCTCACCCTGTCGACAACCGGTGAACTTTCCGGAACCCCGACGACCAGCGGCATCTACAGAGCTACAGTTGACGCGACGAATGGCGTCGGCTCGGATGCCACCCAAGGCATCACGATCACCGTCGATCAAGCCCCCGCCATCACCAGCGCGGCACCCACGGCCAGCGGGACTACCGGCTCGGCTTATAGCTTCACTTTCCAGTCCAGCGGTTATCCTGCGCCGACTTTTACCCTGACCGCGGGCAGTCTGCCTCCGGGCTTGACGCTCTCCTCGACGGGCGTGTTGTCCGGCACTCCGACCCAGGCGGGCACTTACTCGGGCACGGTGACCGCAAGCAACGGCGTCGGCACTGCGGCGAGGCAAAACTTCACCATTACAATCGCTGACGCCGTCGCAGACACAGACACGCCGACGCTGCCTCCCTGGGGAATTGCGGTCCTGGCGGCTTTGCTTCTTATGACCGCGGGCAAATCTCATTCACTCGTCGCAGTAAAATCGCGGTGAGCCCGTTTTCGGGCATGATATGTTGGAATAAATGTACAAATTGACTGCGCGGCATGTTAATTCAGCATCTTCCGAAGCCGATAACCTATTTGCATGAAGAAGTTTTTGCTCATCATGGGAGGAGTCGTCGTACTCGCGGGGATAGCCTTCGTTTTTTACATGGCCGGCAATGTCTGGCTGGCCTACTACATCGCGGCTCATAACCAGGAGATGGGGGAAAAATACGCCAAGGCAGCGGAGCTGGCCCAACAAAACGCGGTTAACCAGGAAACGCAAAAACAGGCCCAGCTCAGCCAGTCGCTTCAAGACCAGGCGACATTCTTCGTCGATCCGAATGGATACCAGACCGAGGATAACTGGCTCGCCACCGGCATCAGCCGGGAATTGGCGGAAATGACGTATGAGGTTGTCCACCCCGGCGAAGCGCCGCCTGACATCCAAATCACCGCCCGGGTCGATCCAGACGAGGCGCAGGTCCATGTCGAGATAAGCGGATTCGGTGACGGAGCAGCCTCGGACATGGTCGTCGACCTGACTCCAACCTTTGTCTGGGAGGCCCACGGCTATGCCCCGCTGGCGCAAAAACTCCTCGGCACAACGAATCCGCCTTCCATCGCCCCGGGCGAAAATTCTCCCGATATTTTAGCTCACCTACAAAGTCTGACGGCGTACAATTTGGCGCAGGAAGATGTTCGGCTTTCCGCCAATCTCCAACAAAGCCCGGCGTCATGGCAGGACCACGAGGCGGCGGCTCTTGCGCTGACGGCCCTGGCCTTGCGGGAAAACGCCGGCTGGTTCAGTGACGAGCGAAGACTTCTCAACCGCGCCACGGCGCATCTGGCCGTTGCCGAAGCTTTGAGGCAAAACCAAAACGAGACATGGCCGGGCCTGATTGCGGACGCCGCTGTGCGGACGCTCGCCGGGCGGGAAATCGATGCCCTGGCCCATCTCGATTCCCTGGCCGCGCGAACCGATTGTCCGGCCTCGGCCAAACCGTGGATCACCGCCCTGCGTTTGAAGGCCGGCCAGGATTGGCGTGTGACCCGGGTGACGTCCGATTCCCCGCTCTTAGTCCAGATTGTATGGTTCCAAGTGCTGGCCAACGACCTGACCGACATTGCCGCCACGCACCGCCTTGATGCCATTTTTCCCGCGCAATCGGATGATTCCACTGCGGCAAATAATCAAACTCAAAGCAGCTCGGTTTGGGACCTGCCGGATTGGGGTCGCGCGGTCCTTGTCTCACCACTCTATCTGTCAGTGGACAACGGCCATCGATTTACCGAGAACAACATCACGCTCGAATTGAAGGAAATCAATGATGTGATGAAGGTCGAGGGAGGCGATCCGATTACCGAGCAAAACGTCTCGGCAAGCTTCTCGGAAGGTGAAGGCGAAACAGTTTCCAAAGATGCAAACGGAAAGGTTGTCGTACAGGTGATCGGGCGGGGCACATTCAAAGCCGCGACCCGGAGGCACCTTTTTGTCGCCCTTCGATCAACTTACAGTTGGATGGACCACGATTTAGGTTTGCCCGAAGATGCCGTAGCTTTCCGCGCGAAAATGGACGCAACCTTTCGAGGCTTGCCCCAGAGCGAGTTTCTCTGGGAAGGCATGGACAATGCGTCGCAGGAGGAACTCCAGCGCCGATACGAACTCTGGCATTCGCAAAACAAAGTGTGGCAGGTCGGCGAGCTCGCGCCCGGGACGGGAAGCGATTTGCCGGGCTATGCGCTGGAAAAGTCGTTCTACGCGCGCGGCGTTCCTTTCGGAACGGTCTACCGCGCGGCGCAGCGCCTCATCTTTATCAACGATATTGGGGTCAAGGATCATGCGGCTGAGTTCAACGCAATCGTGGCACAGGTCAAAAAGCTGTCACTCGATCAGCAGATCGCCGAGTTCCAGAAGCTGAGCAAGCCCTTCAATGCCATGGAGCAGGCCGAGACGCCGCACGGCCCGACCCCGGTCGAACAGAAGCTGCTCGCGCTCGCTCCGGACAACTATGACTTGCTCGTCGATCATCTGTCCGTAGAGAAACTGTTGCCCGTGGTCAAACCGATGCTGGCTTACAACATCAGGCCTGTCTATGAACTCGAACGCGTCAACCAGTCCTACTTCAATGATGCCACCCGTGAGATGCTCTGGCGCGATCACGCCGCGCTCGACCCCGATGGTTATTTTGGGCTGGCTGGCGTGCTGCGCGACGAGGGTAAATTTGATGAAGCAGCCGAGATGGACCGCAAGGGTGTGGCCGGGGCCTACGACGTCGTGCTGATGTCGAATTCAGTCTGGGACCTGGTTGATTACGATCTTGCCCATGGCCGGAAAGACGAAGCCGAAAAAGTGGCCCAGGACGCGGCGGATACCGGTTCACGGGGAGGCATGGAAGCCCAGATGTATTTGCTGGAAAAGGAAGGCCAGTTGGATCAAGCAGCCGCCGTCGGGAATGATATCGTCGACCGCTACGGCGGCGACTTCGAACTCAATCTGCTTTACGCGCGCCACAAGGACCATTTTCCCGATCAATACCTCACGGTGGAACGACAGTTTTTTCCCCATGGAATGGACCGCGCCGAGCTGGCCAGCTTCTACCAAAAACCTGACGCCGGCTGCCAGATCACGGGCGACCATCCAGTTTTAAAAATCGCTGGATTACGCCAAGGCGATGTGATTGTTGCCCTGGATGGCCACGCGGTCAGATCGAAGGATCAATATCTTTTCGTACGCGCGCTTTCAGAAGATCCGAAAATGGATTTTGTCGTCTGGCGGAATGGAAAATATGTGAAAGTCGAAGCCACCCTGCCGGAGCGGAGATTTTACGCGAATATTGCCAATTACGGAACCGAATAACCCAACCCCCTACGGCCTGGATTAAATACAGTCTCTTTTTCACGGCGGTCTTCATCGTTTTCATGTTGATCGCCGTCTATTCGTTGCTCTTCCCCTCCGGCCATTCCGCCGGCTTCGTGGGCTATTGGATGGATTATGACGATTTCAACATGGGGCAGTTCGTCGTTTCCAAGACGTCAGCCGGGTATTGGCGCGATAATAAACTGTATCAAGTCAAAGGACACTGGACGAACAAGGCGTTCTACAGTCAATCGCCGGACGATCCATCCTCGGAAGTCATCGTGGCGAAGGAATTGCCGGACGAGGACCTCGAGGTCTACCTGAAGTATTTCGATCCCAATGATCCGCGCACCGTCACCCTGGTGAAATCACTCAGGATGCCGGATGAGTACCATCCCTACCCCGTGGGCGTTAGAGGACAATCGGTGACCTACCCTCCGCCAAAGGGAATGATTAAGGTGGGAATGCTGGAAGCTGATCTCCATGCCCTGCCGTGGCAGCCCTACACGAACGAAGAACCTCAATACGTGCAGGACGAACAAATTGCATCCGGGTCTTACCACGGATCAACTTTCTTCAATGCCTGGCCTCACGTCTGGGTTTACAAGAGCGATGATCCGAATCTGCCCGAGTTGCGCGTGACGACCGAAAAGGGAAGAGTGACGCAAGTGGTCGGAGGCGCGGAAGTCTCGCCGGGACCGTCTTATTTTCCACCACCGGATACCACAACTGCTTCAGATAACGACGAAGACAACAGCAATCGAAGTTGGGCCGCGTGGCTCTTCGATCTGATTTTTGCGAAGTGAGTTACTCTAAACCTGGCAAAGTTCAGGGTGCGCCTGGTTCTCCTGGTTGCCTGTTCGGGGAACGACGGTCTTGAGCAAGGCCTGGAGCAAATTGGCCTGAAGAGGCTTTCTCAGGTAGCCATCGAATCCGATGCGGAGATACTTCGCGCCGCCCTCCGCCAAATCTTCTGCCGTCAGGGCGAAAATCGTGGGGCAGTTTTCACCGTGCTTTTTCCGGATAAGGCGAACGGCATCCATCCCATTCATTTCCGGCATCTGGATGTCCATTAGCACCACGTCATAGGTCTGTTTCTCGACCGCCTCAACCGCGCGCAAGCCATTGACCGCAAGGTCGGCGGAGTAACCGAGGCGCGAAAGCATGAGGAGCTGCACCTTCTGATTCACGATGTGGTCCTCCGCGAGCAGGATGCGCAGCGGATGGGAAACCGCCATGCTACCATCCAATTTCTTTTCGCGGACTTTCGGCGTGCAGGCGGCGGCCACACCCGTGATTTTGATCAGCGCGTTGTAGAGTTGCGAATGCTTGATCGGCTTGGGAATTTGGAACTGAAAAAGATCGGCCTCCTCACCCACCAGGGTTTCGCCGCATGAAGAGAGCAGCACCAGCGGCATCGGCTTGTGCTCGCGCATCGCCCGCGCGAGAGTGATTCCGTCCATCTCGGGCATTTGCAGATCGAGCAGGGCAACGGTGAATGGGTGTTGATGCATTCGTTCGAGCGCTTCCGGGCCGCTGGCCGCGGTCATCGCGTTCATGCCCCAATTTTTGAGCTGCTTTTCCAGGATGCGCCGATTCGTGGCGTTATCATCCACGATCAAAGCGGTGAACGGCTCCAGCAGAGACTGCTTCTGGGGGAAATACTCGATCCCCGGCTCCTGTGCCGCCTGCATGATCAAGGTAAAATAGAAGGTTGATCCCACCCCCGGCATGCTTTCGACCCACATTTTTCCATTCATAAACTCGGTCAAACGCTTGCAAATCACGAGGCCGAGGCCGGTGCCTCCATAACGTCGCGTGGTCGATGTGTCCACCTGCTGAAAAGGGCGGAAAAGTTTGTCGAGGCTTTCCTTGGAAATGCCGATGCCCGAATCGGTGACGGAGAACAAGAGATGGTATCCCAGCTCGTCGCGGGATTGACATTGGACTTCGATGGCTACTTCGCCCTTGGCCGTAAACTTGATCGCGTTGCCGATCAGGTTGACGAGAATCTGGCGCAACCGCATCGCATCGCCCATCAGGTCGGGAGGGATCTCCGGCGCGATGAGATAGGCCGCCTCAAGTCCCTTGATCCGGATTTGTGCCGCAAAAAGGCCCAGCGCTTCCTCCACGCATTGCTCGATATCGAAGGCTTTGCTTTCCATCTGCATCTTGCCCGATTCGATTTTCGAGAAGTCGAGGATGTCGTTGATGACGGAAAGAAGCGCTTCGCCGCTGGTCTGGATGGTGCCAACGCAGTCGCGCTGGCTTTCGTTGAGTTCCGTTTCCGCGAGGATGCTGGTCATGCCGATGACGCCGTTCATCGGCGTGCGAATCTCATGGCTCATGATGGCCAGGAAGTCGCTCTTGGCGCGGTCGGCCGCCTCGGCGAGTTCCTTCGCGCCCTTCAACTCCTCGTTGCGCTGCAGCAGTTCGCTTTCCTGCCAGCGCAGCATTTCCATCTGGAGCTTCATGAAATCGATCATGGAGATCATGCCGATGTACTCGCCAGTTTCTGAAGTCACAATGACGTCGTCAAACCCGCGCTCGGGCAACCTCCCCTCGAGCTGCTTTTGAGCCTCAAAGAAATTCAGCATCGGATGGATGATCGCAGCCTGGGCGAGCGGGATGATGAGGGGAATCCGTACGTCGGCGGCGGCGCTATCGCCCACGGGGCCAAAAACAACGCGGGGAACGAATGCTTCCTGCAAAAGCTTTCCGGCAAAGAGCGCCTGGCCATACCGCGCGCTCAGCGCCGCAGACAACATGCGGAAACTGATCAGACCGCAAAGTGCATCTTCTTCATCAAAAGCGGCTGCGTAGTCAACGCACAGGGCGAGCATTTTGGCGTAGACATCCGCCACCGTTTGTCTGCGGCGAAAGACGGAATGGTGATGCACGCGGTTCGACCAATCGACAGTATTTCCATCGCCGAAGAGATGTCTCATCAACAACGATATCGTAACGGGACAGGCAGCCTATTAGTGACAATCATGTGACAAATGCTTCCAATTAAGCGTGCCTAATGCGCACAGAATTGATGCAATTTGCTTTAAGTCAACGATATAGCGGCATCGGCTTTAACTTATAGCGGATAGGTTAAAAAAACCTAGGCCGCCTGATCGCCGCCGTAGGAAGCCTCCACGCGGGCGGCCACGTCGCGATAACTCATGTCGTATTCGTAAATCATCTTCCACTGATCGAGCGACTTTTCGGGCTGCTTGGCTGTCTCATAAGCCAGGCCAAGATTATAGGTGATTTCTTTTTTGATTTCGTCCATCGGCAGCAATTCACTTTGGGCGAGCGAAAGTTGCTTGATGGCAAAATCGAGCATGTTGCGTTTCATGAAGGCCTGGCCCATCAGGTTTAGGGCTTGATAGCGAACGCTCGGTTGTTTCAGCGATTGCTGCAGTTCCTCCGTCGCGCGCTTGTACTGGCCGATCTTGAAAAGCGCTTCGCCCAAGTCGTAGCGGAACTCCCCTTCATTCGGCTGCGCACGCACGCGGGCCTCGGCCTGATAGAGGCGCACATCGTTGAGTTCCTTATCCTTTTCGTCGATGGCTGCCTGCACTTGCGCCCGGGCTTCCGGATCCGTCTGCTCGGCGAGTTGCTCACGAAGAGCCTGCAGCTCCTGCTCGACTTTTTTCAGCTTGAGGTCGCCGATCGTTTTTTCCAGGGCCGAGTCGATCCGGCCGCCGGCTTCAAAGGCGTGCTCATACCACTGGATCGCAGAGCCGTAGTTGTTCCGTTGCACGAAGAGAGCCGCAATCGCTTTCGAATGATTCGGGTTCGTCGGATCGGCCTGGTGCCTGGCATAATTGACGTTGATCTGCTCTTCGATGGCGTCGGCGGATTTCACCACTTTCGCCTCCTGCTCCAACTGCTCGGCCTCGCTCTTGCTCTTCAGACTCTGCCGGAAGTCGCCGGCTTTTTCGGCCGCCTCCCAATTCCCCTTCACGGCGGCATTGGCGGCGCTCGCGTTCTTCATGCCGCTCAGCGCATCGCCATCCGTGGGATAAATTTCAAGGATGCTTTCGTAGGTCGACATGGCCTTGGGGAAATCTTTTGCCTCCATGTAGGCGACCGCGAGGTTATTGAGAATGGCTTTATCCTGAGGCTTGCCTTCTTTCAGCGTTTCATAGGCGAAGCATTTGAACTCCGGGTAACCGAGCGCAACTCCCGCTTCCGCGATGGTCTCGTTGGCCTTCTGGTCATAGGGATTCTGCGCCAGCGCTTCTTCGGCCTGGATCAATTGCTCCTGTGGCGTTTTTTTGCCCGCCCCCATTTTGATGCCACTGATGCTGATTTTTTGCATCTGCTTGGCGAAGCTGCTCATCGACTTGTATTTTTGAATTTCGACCGCGCGCAAGAATTGGCGGCCTTCCAAATACAAAGGCTCATCTTTCAAGACGGCGAGCATCAAGGTAATCGTATAGTCGAAATTTTTGGATTGCGCTGCCGCCTTGGCTCGTTTCACCTGGTCGCGACTGGTAGGATTTAAATCGCGTTCCGTCTTCAAACTCATGCGGTATAAAGTAATCCTTCGGCTGGTACGGTCAAAACAAATTGCTATAGAAGACGGATGGGGCGAGAAACGGTTTTGGCTTTTGTTATCCTACAAAAATTTTGAACATGATTTACCAACCGTCCGCGACAAGGTCCGTGTGCCATTCTCTGCGGGGTCGACCTGGTCGACCAACCCGATCCTGACATGTCTTACCTCTGGGATGCCTTTGCCATCGTGGCCTATTTCGCCGTCGTCATCGGCGTCGGACTCGCCTCAGCCCGGCATCGGGGCGACAACATGCGCGAGTTCAGCGTGGGCAGCCGCCAGTTGCCGTGGTGGGCCGTGCTCGCCTCCATCGTCGCGGCGGAATTGAGTGCGGCGACCTTTCTCGGCACGCCGGCGGAAGGTTATCACGAGCGCAATTTTCTCTACGCCCAATTGGCCATTGGCACCGTGATCGCGCGCGTCATCGTCGCCTATCTTTTCATCCGGCCCTTTTATGATAACAACGTCGTTTCCATCTACGAATTTCTTCAGATTCGCTTCGGCGTGGCTACGCGCAATGCGGCCAGCGCGGTCTTCCTCATCACGCGACTTCTCGCCAGCGGCACGCGGCTCTACGTGGCGGCGGTCATCGTCGTGGTCGGCTATGAGATGATCCGCGGCGTCGCGGCGACGAACGAGCAGGCGGTCTGGATTTATGCCGGAGCGGTCGTGCTGGTGACCGCGCTGACCACGCTTTACACGGCAGCCGGTGGCATTCGCGCGGTCGTCTGGACCGATGTGATCCAGGCGAGCGTCATGGGCGGTGCGGTGATCTATGCGCTGATCTCGCTCTGGTTCGGCGTGGGCGGATGGGCCGGCGCAAGCGGCGTTCTAACGGGGCTGGACGATCTCAAGATTTTCTCCAGCGGATTCGACCTCGCCTCAACAACAACGGTGGGAACTCTCGACGTGGCTCACGGCCATCCCATCCTGGGCGCGGTCGCGGGCATTCTCGGTAACGAATACACGATCTGGGCGGCGCTGCTCGGTTCCGTCTTCACCACGATGGCCACGCACGGCACGGACCAGGACATGGTGCAGCGGATGTTGACGGCGAAGGATTTTCACAAGGCGCGACTCGCGCTGGTGCTCTCGGGGCTGGTCGATATTCCGGTGGCGATGGGTTTTCTCTTCATTGGAATTTTGATTTACGTCTTTTATCAGCTTCATCCCGACCCCCATTTGCCGACGAAGAACCCGGAGATTTTTTCGTACTACATCCTGCATCAGCTTCCGGCGGGTGCGCGCGGGCTGCTCATTGCGGGCGTGCTGGCCACGGCGATGGGCTCGCTGAGCACGGCGCTCAACGCGCTCGCGACGAGCTTCACGCAGGATTTTTGGGTGCCCTACTTTGCGCGTAGTACGGATCAGCATCACGTCGTGCGCGCGGTGCGCTGGAGCACGGTTGTCTTCGCGATTCTGCTCGCGGCGGTCGCGACGATCACGGCGGCGATCGTGGTTTATTCGCCACACGCGCGAATTATTCCCGTCGTGCTCGGCATCTTCGGCTACACCTACGGATCGCTGCTCGGCATTTTCCTGCTCGGCCTGACGACGAAAAAACGCGGCACCGAAGTCGGCAATCTCATCGCGATGGCGGCGGGATTCATCAGCGTCTCGATCTGGAGCGGCCTGCCCTGGGATTTACTAACCGTGGTTACCGGAACGCCTCATCAACCGCCCGTCTGGCTCGTGCAAATCGAATTCCCCTGGCGCGTGATGTTCGGCACATTGACCACCTACGCCGTCGCGTGGTGTTTTAGAAAGACAAGCGGATGAAACAGGAAGAACACAGGCTCGCTTGTCCCTGCCGGGCCACCTGAAGTCTAAAGCGGCTCGATTTGGTCGGGGTCGGGAACGATCTGGGTTTTGCGGGAGACGGCTTTGTCCTGATAACTGGCAGGCGCATCAACGGCGGCTAGTACAGGGGCTTTTTTCTCGACAGGCAAAGGCCCCGAGGAAGACAAAAGTGTTGCACGAGGCAGGCCGCCGGGCTCGTCCGGCGCTGGCGCATCGGGCGCCGGCGTTGGCAACTCGGGCGAATCGACCACGGCATAGGTGCTCAAGCCAAACGCCCTCGGATTCATCTGGCGCAGGCGCTGGGCGAGGATGGACGCAAGCGTGCGCAGCAGCACATTGCCCGCACCGGGATTCTCCTCCATGAAATGAATCAGGTCCGCATCGGCGATGCGCCAGAGCTGGCTGAACTCCACGGCGGAAACCGTCGCGGCGGCTGGCCCTGGGTCGAAGAGGCTGATTTCTCCCAGCGTCTCTCCGGGGCCGACTTGGGCGAGCAAAATTTCACTGCCGTCCTCCTGCCTGGCCCGCACCTCGAGCTTGCCGCTGATGACAACGAAAACCTCGGTCTGCATCGCGCCTTCCTCGATGATGACATTGCCCGGATGGCCTGGAAAAAATTCGCCGTAGGAACTCAACAATTCCCGAT
>Ga0116229_10003823_pt1 | contig 24775 bp, 18 predicted proteins | sample S1TSphgellanicum_3_FD_87313 | JGI IMG/M metagenome (GOLD analysis project Ga0116229, IMG submission 87313) | Host-associated microbial communities from peat moss isolated from Minnesota, USA - S1T2_Fc - Sphagnum magellanicum MG | ecosystem: Host-associated > Plants > Peat moss > Unclassified... | reverse complement strand
TGAAAATTTGAAGATGTTTGTAAACCATTGAACAAATGTATATGGGAAATTTCCAATTGGTGTTAATTTATAAAAATTGATCATATATTTATGTAATAAATGTTTAATCATTTTTAAAAGATGGAAATGGATTTTGTAAGGGGTTCAATATTGATGATGACACAAATTGTAACCTTTTCCTTTTTTGGTTAGAATCTTTTGTAAATGTTGAAGTTTTGATGGTTTTAATTTATTGATGTGAATAAGGAAGTTTTTATATTGAACAATGACACCTTCATCTTTGGAAGGTGGGTCCAATTGCATTATAAGAAGTCAATGTAATCATAACCATTGTTTATTTTACATGTTATATTTATACAAACACATTTTTGATACATTAATCCAACATAAAGATAAGTTTGAAAATAAGAAAATAAATATAAAATATCTTTCATCGCATTTTAAAGCCCATAACCAATCTTTTTTAATACTTATAAAACATAGTGAAAAATTGTTATAAATTATTTAAACATTATCTACACATTGTGTAAACATAATGTTTTCACATTATCAAAACATGACTGAAGACACTATTGTCAACTCCTTTTAGCACAATTAGATCCAACTTTAATTATCTTCCATTAACATGACATCCCCAAGTTGAAGGTGTGGCTTACATTCCTTTCCATTAGCATTAAATGCCCATGTTGAAAGTGTACCTAAAAGTGCAAGTTTTGCAAATCTATAAAACATTTGAAATCAAAACCAAAAAAATCAAACATCCAAAGTTGGAAATGCAACTAATGAGAAGACATTCTAACATGTTATTCAAACTTGTCAAAGAGTTTCATATTGTTGACCTTCTTTAATTCAAAACTAACTCAAAGATGGTGGTCAAAATCAATGGTTAAAAAAATTGGGCTCTCAATGGATTCTTCCTTTCAAAAAGTTTTAAAAAATAGTTATTTATTTGATGAAACATTATCTAAACATGTTTTAAGTTTAAAACTTTGCAATTTTGTATATTTTACACTTGAAAGAAAGGTTTACAAAATGAAAACTACATTAGGACAAGTTAGGTTTTTTGGAACTTGTGAACATAGTAAAAATATAATTGTTTTTGGTCCTAAATGTTGGCCTTTTCCTTGTCTTCATGTAAGAAGTTTCTTTCTTTGTGTAATCCCAATTTTTTAAACAATGTATTCCATTTGTGTCTAGTAATAACATTTGAGTTCCTCAAATCATCATGAAAGGTTAGAATGATTTCTCAAAACCAAATTGAGTTCCCCAAAATTGTGAAGGCAAATCATTCCTAATTAGATAGAAATAATAATCTCCATGAAATAAAATTTTGTATGAAAAATGATGTCCTCTTCATCAAATCTACATTTTTGAAAAAAAATTATGTGAAATGCGCGAGTTGGGAAACATCAATTATTGTAGTACCTTGGTAACTTTGACACATGCAAAGAAAGAAAGAAAGAAGACACATGCATGTTGAATAATTAATTTATTATGAAAATTTCATTTTGCCAATTAAAATATTTCTCAAGATTCAATATTTTTCTTTCACCAAAATCTTTCTCTTTGAAATTAAAAAAATAATAATTCAAAATTTCTGAAAATAATATAATTAGTGTGGAAATTGCAAAGGTATGTACGTTATGGTAGGGGCATATTGTAGTAGTATATAAATTGACTTAGGCAATTGTTAAAAATCATGGATCTAATTAATAATGTATGCCTTTTTAAAATTTCTCTAGAGAAATGCCACAAATTTTTTCACCGGTTGTATAATTTCATGTGCCATATCACACACTTCACATTGTCCTATTCCCATTACAAAAGGGTCCAAAAGGTCTTGGCAGGTTCACACGCTCCAGGACCCACATTGGCTTCTTTGTCATCATCTTCCAATCATTGCCAGATACGTGGCACAAAAGAGTGGATATATTATGCCACATCATCACAAAAAATACTTTTGATTTTCATTGCATGTCATCATCAACCTACTTTTCTAAGGGTCCTAGGTTCGTAGGTACCTAGTGTTGGACTCACTAGTAAGTCACATATAACCCCCCAGACCCTTCCCTTCCCTTTCCCCCCAACCCCACCCCCAACTCTTTTCTTTAAGTGTTAACATGCAACCCACAAAGCTTGGCAAGAATTTTTCTGATGTTGTAAAATAGTACCAACATAAGCATAATGAATGAATGAGGAGGTTGTGACGTGCAAGCTTTTGCAACATTATGTCGTACATAACCATCGTTCATGAAACTCTTGATTTATGGTTAAGTTGTGAGTAAACAAGCCAAACCTTTCAACCCTCCAACCTCAAAACCCTAAATCTTAAACCCTACTAAGTAGTTGATGCACAAGGTATCATCTATGGCCCAATGATTTTGTAGCCCTTCATTTGCTTGGATGAAATCATGGCACCTTGATTCTCATGACGGATGGATGTTTAAGGTTATGCATCTCAACTGTTCATAGTAGTAACTCACACACACTCTCATTCTAGGTTTTGAGTAGATTAACTTCTTCCCAACATAAATTTTTTTTCACCTTTGATGTTCCATTTGGAGACTATGTGTTATTGAAACCAGTTTGGGCGGGTTGGTGGGTGTTTGATTTTTTTTTAATACCCGTCAATTTCCAAATTTGCATTTTTCAAAACTTCAAAGAACCACCTAGTTTTCATGAAAGAAACACGAAATACTCTGCATTTTCTTAAGTGACGATTTGAACTTTTCAAAAGAAGAAGAAGAAGAGAACCATGGTTACATATTTACCCTCCTCATACACTATGACATTTCTAAGAGGTTTCTACATTTTTTGGATATTCTTCTAAAGGTGTGTTCACACTTGGTATTAGGGACTCTAGTGTTGAGGTCCCCCCCCCCCCTAACACCAGGCTAACCATTTAGGACTTAAACCTAGTTATCATGAAAAATTTATGTTAAGTTAACAACATTCACCTAACATCAAGCTATCATCCTTTTAATATTAGATGCCACTTAGGATACCACCTAGATTTTCATTTAACACTAACTTCACATCAAGTGTGAATGCACCATAAGTTGCTCAATTATTTTTCAAAACACCTTACAATTTTTTTTCAGTTTTTTAATTTTTTTAAAATTTTTTTTTCCCCTCATGACAGCCATTGAGTACCTACCCACCGAGTAGGCTATATCACAAGACAAAAAAAAAAGAAAAAAAAATGAAAAAATGAAAAAATTGGTGCACATCTTTATAATAGTCTTTATGCTTGGTAAAGCCCCCCATTAAAATTGAGCTTGGGCTTGGTTCTACCTCACATGGTGGGCCCTAATTCCGGTAAAGTACCCAGTTTCCTGGGGCTTTCTACACAATTTTTTTTTCTCTACAGTATAGGTAGGTGGTATGTCCCAAATTCCATTGATTGGTTGGGGGGGTTATTCTAAGGTAGTCTAGTTTGAGTCAAAAGAAAGGAAGAAAAGGGGGGGGGGGCTGGGGGGGGGGGTTGGGGAGGGGTAAATCGGAATGAATGTTTTTCCATCTGGCCGTTGAGCTCGCTCCGAAGCTAACGCTGCGACGTCAACGTTCAGTTAACAGATAACGAGGGCAGATGAGTTCTGTAGCTTCCTTCTTTGAGTGTACAAGTCTGTTTGATGAGTTTGGTATTTTTTGATTCCATGTGCCTTTTCTTTGCGTGGTGCGCAGCGAGCAATTGCAACGCATTTTCGTAAGAAACCAAGGAAGGGAGGGTTTGCATCGATGATGCTGTCGCCTCGATCGATCGTTTGTTTTGTATCGCAGTGGACGGAGGGAGCGAGGGAGCGAGCAGGCGCGCTGGCTGGACGGTTGGCGCTTGCCACAGAGAGACGAATCGTAAGGGTTTTGTAAGCAGTTGTGAAAAAAAGGAACGAGGACGAGGACGAGGACGAGGACGAGGAATATTTTACTTGTTTTGGTTTTTTGCCAAGGGCCTGAGCGTTGTGGCAATGCAGGCGGTGCCGGTGGTAGTCACTCCGGCGGCCGCGGTAGTAGGAGTCCAAGAAGTGGAGGAGCAGGCGGCAGGCGACGTGCAGCAGCAAGCAGATCAAAATGGCGGGACTATTGTTGCAGTTGCTGCTGCTCCTCCTCTTCCTCCTGCGGCCGCCGCCGCCGCTGCCGCCGTCGTGGCTCCTCCTTCTCCTGCTGTGCGTCCCTTGCCTTCTCTTCAGGCAGCGGTCGGTGTCATCGGTACCGTGACGTCGGGCGTCGTGCCTCTGCTGCCGCGACAAATTGTGTACCCGTTAGCGCTCGCCAAGCATGAGGAAGTGGTGGCCAGTAAGGAGCTCTTCTTCGACACGCTCAACAAATTCCACACCACACTTGGCACCAGACTTACGTAAGTTTGTCGTAACCTGAAAACGATAGAGTGAGTCGTCGTCGTTCAAAGCCTCAATTCGCCGTTTCTTTCGCGCTTCTGAGACGCTTTTTTTGTTTCAGTGTTCCTTTGTGTCCAGTAATGGCCTTGGTTCCATTGTCCATTTTCTGAGTTCTTTGAGTGATCCGGAGTCTGTGCGCTGCGAATTTCCAGACGAAACAGAAATCCAGGACCCCGGTTTCTGTTCTTAGCGTATAGCCGTTTTGCTGGCAATTGGATTGATTCTTGGTAACCTAACTTTTCCTCTCTGGGAAGGCTCTTTGGGGCCTACTGACTGCTGACTCAAGTCATGGCAATAATATTATGAAGAAGAAAGAAGAATAGTTTTTTGGCTTTCTTGCAACAGCTTTTTGTGATGCTTTCTCCACCATTTCAAGTTCTCTGTTGGCAGCTAAAGTTTCATCATGTGGGGGATGATGTTTTCCACAATATCTCACAAATAAAAAAATCAATAAAACTGGCACATTTCACATGATAACACTGCTCACGGTGGTGTTGTTATACATGAAAGCTGTTTGCTGGGGGGATTTGAAAGCCCACATGGTTTTTACATGAAACCTAGCTTTTGAAGAAAATCAGAGAGCTTGAAATTTATACATCCTTCAATATGGTGTATCTCATTGTAAGAAGCAAGTTAGGAACAGCAGGAGGTTGAGACCATTTCAGCATTCTCCACTAGCTTCAAAGACAAAGAATAGTGTTCTCTCTTTTTGAGTTTGCAAAGACAATGATTCATCTTTCTTCCCTGGAGTATGGGAACTCTTTCACACTAGGTGAAGCTGGTTTGTAGTCTGTTAGAGCTGTAGTTTATGAATTTGGCACTAGCAGGAATGCTGAGGGGATAGTTGTAGGTGGCAACCAGAAAATTTGCCTCTCCTTAGCAGCTAAACTCTAAGGTACTGGTTTATGGATGTGCCGTGTTGAATTATGCCTCTGTTCTTGCAAACTCCTACCTCCTGTCAAAAAAATTCTAAGATCCTAAGTCTCCAAGTGTCAGATCATATCTTGGCTGATTCTGGACTGCAGCCCTGGATTTCAGAGAATCCCTCTCTTACAGGCATGTAGTTCTACATCCCACATAAATGGGACATTCCAAGGTCTTTCAGTACTACAACTCACATGGTACATTCAATCAGAAATAGTTGGAATGATCATGTCTTCAGATAGCCATGGTTGCTCTAATTCTGGGTAAGGAGGTTCTGACTGAGTTATTTGTACATACATGAGTTGCAGTCATCGTGCCCTGGAACAAGTAGCTTATATGCAAGAATCTGTATGGAACTGAAAGTCATGTAGCTGTAGCTCTGGATTTATCCTTTCAGGCAATTGTCCAGTAATATAGGAAGCTGTCAATCTGCTGCTCTGCAATGTACATGTTATATGTCATTGCAACAAGGAGATCATAGGCAGTATACTCTTCCAATTAAGAAGACTCAATTGCTGTGAAATGTAGCTTTTTATTGGTGTCTGAGACTCTAGAGTTTATTTTGTGACATTTGTATGCTCCTCTTGGCATTGATGCCAAACTATTGGAATGGTGCAGAAAGAAGAGGAAAAAGGGAAGAGCTGCAGAGGTTCAAAGCTTCCAAGAGAGTCTCCAGGGGTAAGGGTGATTCAAGAATCTTTGATTTGTCAAGGCTTTGGAATTCCAAAGTTGTATTTTTATTTTTGATTTGATATGGCTATTTGCATCCCAACAGTTCCATGGGGTAGTTGCTTTCTTAGAGCTCAGATGTTCACCCTGATGCCATGCACCATGATTGAGATTGAGTATTTTTGGTCTCCTAAGTGGGTTTGCATTGTTCTTTTGAGTTTGTGTTTCCAATCATTCATTAGGTACAGGTGCTAATCACTATCAGGTGTGATTGCTCAGTGAACCTGAAGGTTGTAGATTTGACAGCCTAGTTATTCCAAATAATGAGGAAATGAAGTTCATATCAGATTTTCTCTCTAGTGAGAACTCTCTATTTCCTTTTATTCTGCTAAGGAATGGGCAACAAATTGGTTTTGTTCAGGATTCCAAAAATAGCAGGCAAGGATCTTGACTTGCACCTTCTCTACATTGAAGTCACATCACGAGGTGGCTCCCAACAGGTGCTTATACTCTACCTGCTCAGTTGAAATTTTGTCTATATCTTGTGGTTGGCAATATTAATTGTGATTCTATGTGAACGAAGTGACTATATGCTCAGTGATAACATTTTTGATGGGTGTCTGGAATCATGCATGTGGTTGCTGAAATTTTGTTCTTTTTTTGTCTGGTTAAGTATTTCACCCTTTGGAGTTGGAGCTGGCTAAACATGGAGAATGTTGCACTTGAGAAAGCAGGTCATCAAGGACAGAAAATGGAAGGAGCTTACAGTTGCCTTCAATTTTCCAAGTACAGCTAGTGGTGCTGCCTATATATTGCGCAAGTATTACATTGGGCTCCTTCATCATTATGAACAAGTCTACTATTTTCGAGCTCAGGGCCCATTGGTCCCACCTCCAAGTAGGTGACAATACCTTAAAAGATATCAACATATTGTAGATGGCCATCTTGACAGTGCATTCTCTAACAGTGGTTTTTGTAAGAAAGTGTCAGGGCAATCCATTAAACTTTCAATGACCATTGTGGTAGTTTGGTTGCCAGTTTCCTTGCCAGGGCCAACTGCAATGAGCATTGTGAGAGATCCCACCAGCTATTCAGTGTCAGAAACAGTGCCCGGTGTGAGGAACATAAGGAAACGAAATATATTGCCAATACAAGTGCTGCCAGGTCTTTTGACTATCCTCTGGTTTGCTGTTTATTTACATCAGAATTTTCTCACTTTTCTTTTTGCTCAAGTTACTGTTGGTTTTCCACTTAACCTTGGCCAAGTTGAAATTGATGTCCAGGTTAAGGGTTTTGTTTCATCACTGATATTTTGCATGTGCTCCAGTGAAAGGGCTTATATTGTGAACTTCGAAACTTATTCTTTGATGGTGTCACTCAAAAGAGCTTTGTGAAATGAAATGTCTCAATGCCTGTGTTGCAAAAAATTCCAGGATGGTGAAAGCATCTCCATGTTATTGACTGGTTGGTTTCCTTGGTACAGTGGTAGATCCAGCCCTGTCAATTGGAAGTACGGTTACTGGTGCAATTGAAGGCAAGTTTGACCAAGGGTACCTTGTCAGCATCACAATGGGTACAGAGAAACTAAGAGGGGTGCTATACCATTTGCCACAATTGCATAGAGGCTTGCAGCATGCCAGTGTGCCTAATTATGCAGGAACACTTGGTGCGGAGCCTCAAAAACCCAATGGAGAGGAACCAAGTGATAAGGTCCATGGCCGAAAGCGCAAACGCAAAGGGAAGGATCCAAATGCTCCACGTGCTAATCGGTCAGGTTATAACTTCTTCTTTGGGGAGCAGCGTATGAAACTCAAAGAGATATATCCAGACAAAGATAAGGAATTGAGTCGCATGATAGGGGATGCCTGGAATAAGCTCACTGAGGAGGAAAGAATTGTGAGTTTTCATTGCTCATTAAATCATCTATCTTTGCTGCTCTTGCTTTTGGTGTCTTGATTGTACCTGATGTCATATCGGAGTGACCTATCACTGTATCCCCAACATGCATCCTTTGACAATCTTGTCACTTGACTCGTAGCATAGTCACTCATGTTCTGGCAATACTCTGTTTTGGTTATTCAGCCATATCAAGAGCAAGGTGTGAAAGACAAGGAGAGGTATCTGAAGGAAATGAAGGAGTACAGGGAGTTGCTGAAGGTTCACCAAGGAGTTATACCAGCAGATATCCCTATGCTGAGGAAGAAGAAGAAAAGGAAGAACATAGAGGAAAAGCCATCAGAGGTAGCCACCAATGGCACCCATCAAAATGAGACAGTTGCATTAGAGACAGCACTGGAACCTCCCTTCAGAGCAGGAGCTGCACCCCAAGAGCTGAATGTCAGCACTTCTGCCATGCCTAAGCTTGAAGACAAGGATTCTGTTTTGCATGACCTGCCAGTCTCCTCCATCACTCCAGTTCAGGAGAGTTTTGAGGGAAATACTGAGTCGGAAGGCATCTCCAAACAAGGGGCTCATTAGTTGTCCATGCTTTGAAGGTTGACCAAGAGCCTTTAAGCATATGCGCAATGACTAACACATGCTGGAATGCAGCCCTGTTGAGATCAGGTGGCTGGCAATATTTGAAACATTGTCCCTTTGTTTATTCTCGGTAAGTTTCGACAGGAGATTGGCCCCCCATGCTGTACCATAGACCTTTCTAGTCACAACTGACTCTTGTTAGCCATTGCTGGAGACAACCAGGTGGAAACATCAATGCGTTCTAGGGAGCAATTTTACTTTCTTTGGGAATTCAGTTCCCTCTTACATTAGTTTGGGGTCAATACTCTCAAAGGTATCACTCACTCATCATGGGGCATGCTCAAGCTGTCTGAATGATGTTGAAGGCTTTCCAATTCCAGTTTAATACATGGCAGAAGATCAAATGGCCACAGGGCAGGCTATCAGGTCAGAATTTCAGATGTAGATGCAATTTCTCTATTCTGCTAGTCAGTGGCTCTTCATCGTATGTACTCAATTTTTCACCTGCCAGTCAAGTTTTGACGTGTTTTTACTTGTTTTTTGGAATGCGATCACAGGGTTTGGGTTCCTGCATGGCATGGAATTGTGGTTATTTTTTGTACCTGGCTACAAATGCATGTTATAACTACTAGGTATGTGTTGTCTACAATCCATCGGCTTGGCCATGATGGGGGTCACCTAAAATTGATCAGAATTGTTTCAGTTCTAATGCCAGCAAATGAAGTACCCATGGCAACTTAGAAGCCTTATGGTTCCTAACTTCATATGCCAGGAATAAGAGAAGCAGGTGTGACTGTTCTTTTGAAAATTTGAATAACCACCCAACATTGGTAAATATCAGTGTTGTTCAAATGGCCAAATGTCATGGCAAATTGTCAAAACAAAATGCACTAACTAGGAGTAGCTCTCCTGTCTTATAGAATGCATAACCAACACTTTAAAGGACCGATATAAGTAGCCATTGAAATCTCAGAGGTGATACTAAATTGCCAAAAGAAAATGTTGTAAACTAGGATTACCTCTACTCTATTGCAGAATGCACTACAAACACATAATCTTGTCAACTAAGCGCACCTTTGTTCTACTACAAATTGCGTGTACTACAAACACGGAAGCCAAGGTAGAGTACTCATTGAAATGAACTAGTAAAATAACCATGGAAATGCAATATGCTTTCGGGGATTGGCAAAAAAACCTTTGTTCTACTACAGAATGAATGTACCACAAACACCCAAGCCAACGTAGAGTACCCATTGAAATGCAACTAGTAAAATTCCCATGGAAATGTAATATGCTTTTGGGGATTGCCAAAAAAAAAAAAACCTGGTAAATTGGGAGTAACTTCATTTGATTACAAATTGCATTTGCAACATTTACAAAAGCCCAGTCAAAATAGCACACATTGAAATGTCAAATGTAATAGCAAACTGGGAAAAAAAATGTTGGAAATTGGGATTAGTTATTTTTTACAATAGACCAACCATTGCAATGACTAAAAATGATTGCAAATTCAAAACCAACATGTCACTCATTAAATTATAGGGCAATCATTTTCAAAGTATTTGGTCAATTCAATATTTTCATCATTATTATCCAATAGCTCCTCTTTGGCATGAAAAACTCTTCCATCCCTTTAACAACAAGGTCGTTTGTCCTACATCATTTGGGCACATCTTCAAAATCATAACAAGCTTGTAATTTTGCACTCCCAATTAACATTGTTGCAAACTAATCAAAATGCTGACAAAGCTAAAAATGCCTTTTTGTTTCAATTTGTGACTTTTGAATTCCCAAAATAATCGAACAAAAAATGTAAAAGTAAAAAACTATTTGTCATTGCTCTTCCACTATTACTATGGTAATTTTTCCAATCAATCTTTCCACCACTATAATGGTGATTTTACATCAATTTCATTGAAAGGTGTACTACGATACAAAGACAAATCAATTTTCACCAAGGAGAGACTAACTTCTTCAATAAAAAATACAATTCCCAATAAGAAGACATCAAAATTAGATGTAAAAAATGAAAGGTTTTCTATGAATTCAAGGTTCAAATGTTTTCAAGTTTTCATCAAAAAAGGCACCAACACTTGTTGATCACATATATCCACAAATTGCCATTGTTCTTTCCTTGTTGGCATACTCCATAACACATTGAAGCCCTTTAAACCATGGATCAAGTTGCAATGCAAATCAACATTGGAACATGTAGCAAATGACAAAAGAGGTCCCTACCATTATGATGACATCAAGACCCATTCTTACATATATAATCTCCAATCAAGCTCAAATTTCCCACATGTAAAAGGAGAAATAATAGTTACTTGAACATAATACTCCTTCCATAGTTTACTACTAATTGAAAAATCAATGAACAAAACATCCAAGAACAACCAATACTCTCTAGTTTAATTCAAAATGCATTGTTTCATGACAAGGCCCAAGGTTTTTTTCATTGTTTTAGCAATTACCCATGTAGATTGTAACAACACCCAAGCTTGTAGCCTAGATGTTTCGATTGTAACAAAGGTTAATGATTACAAAATAATCTAGGGTTTCTTAAAACAAAACAACTTGTGATGCAAACCAAATATTTATAGGTGTATTTAGTTTTCATGGCTTCAAGCCGACCAATTTACATGCAAGTTCCAATTCTTGCTTCTTCTTCCTTGATTTCTTTATCCAAATTGTTGTTTTTTGCAAGACAACTTGAATTTTGATCGCATTTATCTTCTTCATCCCATATTCAATCTTAGTATCATTAGTGACATATTGACATGCATTAAATATTACATGCCCAAAACATGTGCCACTAAAAGGTGTAAAAATCTACAATGGTAGACAAGATACAACACTTGTTAATGCAAAAGTAATGGTGTCAAAATGCTTTCATCATTAACATACACTATGATTTTATTTGTAAGACCATATCAACTAAGAAAGATTTCATTGGCACAACTAATGTTGCTCTAGAAGTGTTAGGAACTTCAAAAGGTGCTTGCATGATACAATGTAACCAAAAAATAATGACAATTTGATAGCTTTCACTACAACACATTTTATATATTGTTTTATAGTTATTTGGAGAGGATTTTGGGGTGGAGATTTGTAATTAAAGGTGGATAACATTCTAAACTCTCATTATGTTGTGAAATTGGTGCACATATGAACAATTCAATTGTTAATTGGAATACATTTTTAATTCGCAAAAGTTTGTATCACCATTGCAACTTAACAAAAGGATTAAAAAATAATTTTAGTGGGAATTCGTTCATGAATTTTGTCAAAAATAGAAAGACAACCATAATGAACAATCTTTTCCATCAAAATGGTCAATTTGTCAAGTTGTGAAATTCAAATTAGATGATACATAAATATTTGGTAATACATTATGTTGATGGTTACAATATTTTTAGGTTATAAAATGTTCGCCCATTGAAGGTGTAGTTGTGCTAAATGTTGTTTTTATCATCCTACAAAAATAAATAAAAATTTAAAATGAATGAAATATGATACACTATTGTGAAACATGGTGTTTTAAAAAAACCTTTATAAAAGTATTGGTGTACATCTACATAAAAACATAAAATTATGAATTAATTGCATATTCATGGATTATATGACTTGTGTTATTTTTCAAACCCAAAACAACTATATGAATTTTTTTAAACAATTGAAAATGAGTGAAATATTATGTGTTACTACATTTAATATTATATGTATTTTTAATTTTGAAAAAAACTATTTACATTTTATCATGCACTTGCCCCAAACAATTGTACAATAACATGACAAGACACCCATTCATTGTTAATAAAATTGATAACAAATGCAAATGTGTTAAACCAAATTCTAAACATTCAATTATCAAATGGAGAAGTGGTTGTTGTGTGACCAAAAAATGGGGTTTTGCAAATCTATCAACTATCCTATTTGTTTGCCTAAAATTGAAACTATTATTAGAAGATAAAATCCTATAGTATCCACCTCACCACCTCAAGACATAATTCATACACATGCCAATTTTTATTCATAAGGTCTTGGAAACATGATCCTAGTGACCAACACCAAACCAAACTATATTTTAGCACCAAACTATAAAATGCAACACACATTAATTATCGTGATCTTCAACACACCAGAAACAATGGATCAAAGCTTTCTTTTCATTCACCTCTCGAGTCTTTAAACAAGTATCATCCCATTTTCACAAAAACAAAAATCCAAAACTTACATCCTTGGTTCTTTAACAATGAATTCCCATAACAACGTTTCCTTACTTTTTAATCCCACAACTAAAATGACTTCAATATATAATCTTATGTAATGAGATTTATCAAATTCATAAACTTAGACTCTTTCATCCTTTCCATTTTTTCAATTTCAAATTAAAGAAAACAAATTACTTTTGACCCTGTTCTACAATCTCATATGAATCTATATTTACGTAATGGAATGAATTTCGATACAACTTCTATGAAAATCATAGAATCAACTAGCAACATTTAACAACATTATCGTTAAAAAAATTGTACTTAGTTTCTCTATGTCTCTTGTCTAGTTCCTTGTCTCCCTTAAATTCTTCACTCCATACATCAGTTCCAAGCTTCTTGCATTTCCTTCACATAAAATCCTCCACAAATAACATATATAGAAACCTTATCAACCAACACATAAACCATGTATAGATAGACAAGAGTAATGGCAATGCCATTGCTAGCTGCCATCTCCTTTCTCCATTCAAGGACAAATTGCCAAAAAGTTGATAGTCACCATCTCCATGCAAAAAGAGTAAAAAGCTGAAACCCTAAATATGTCGTGCTCTCACATGACATGTATTTAGGTTACAATTGCACATTATGCAATGATTGGGAACACATACTACTCCTTCACCTTAGCCAATATAGTTGGGATATGCTTTCAAACAAATTATTTGTGAATTGGAAATCTATCACATTACCACATCAGAAAACACCATAACCAAAGGTTTCAACCATAACCAATGGCATATACCCTTTAGCAATCAACAATACCAAATCTTCAATGAACATTTGTTGAATAAGGTCATTCAACTTGTAAGGAATTTGGTTGGAGAAGAAATCAATAATTGTGTTTAAAGCCATAATCTTCCTTCTCTTCCCTTTTTTGTTGACCTTTTTAAATCTCATTTGTTGCCTTCTTTTGCAATTTGTACTAATATGAAACAACACCGTGTTCATTAGCAATGTGTTTTTTCATGTTCATGATACCATGGGAAGAATTATAATAAAAGACATTTAAAAAAAATTTCATCATGCTATTGGTACTAAATTGTTGACCTATGTGGTGGCACATGATGACACATTTCATGTTTTGAGGCATTTGGATATAGACAACACCATAAGGATTGTTGAAGATGAAAAATATTAATATTTCATAGATGTTTTGTAGCTAAACTAGTTAACATTCCATGTTGTTTCCCTTTTAGCGTTGGCCTCATTGTTTACCATCTATATGATTTATGTTTCATTCATAGTAATGGTTGATTGTTATATAAATTCCCTTGTCACTTTGATGATGGTAAGTTTTTTGGTCTCCTCATTGATCTCTTCACAATGCACAAAATAATGAGTGATCAAGTTCACAGGAGATAGAAACCTACTAAACATTATAAACAAAATGCCATCATGTGTAATCACACCTTAAAATCATGAAGACTTAACAAAGTGTGTTGTAAACAATCTCATCACAAAAACACAATGCACAACTTGCATAACTTGATAAAGGAAGAATGGAAAAACTATGTCACTCTATGAAGATGAAACCCATAACAACGATGGTCATGAAAGTCACCCACAAAAAAAAAAGAAAAAAGAAAAAAAAAACAAAAACAAACCACCAAACTAAAATTATGATGATAACATCAAGATGCATCTTATTTACAATAATGTGAAAAAATTGTGACATTTAGATTGAAAACACAAAACATAAACATTGCAATTGAAAATTGTAAGTTGAATTTAGAAACTTACATAAAACAAAAATTCATCATGAAGTTTGATGCCTAATAGTTGGCAGTTGCATTGAAAGCTAGGCACTAACAATTAGAAATCATGACATAATTGAAGTTGCCCTACCTCTCAAGGCTCACACACAAAAAAAAAAACCCATAGTCCTAAAAAAAAAAGAAGAAGATTGATACTAAAGGATAAAACAACCAAAATGCTTAAGTAGCCAAATATTAACTCTAGTGTCCAAACCCTAAGACCAAACTAATTTGGTCTCCAACCAATTTTTGCAAATATGATCCCAACTAGTCTAATAATAACACTTGGTGGAAATATTCTTCAAAACTTGTGGGACCAAATGAACATTGTTCCCAAGTGAGTGTGTGTGTCTCTCTCTCCTTTATAGGAAGAGCCAACAAAGCCCAACATTCTTGGGGTGGGGAGGGGCCCCAAACAAACAAAAAAAAACCAACAACAACAACAAAAAGAAAAATCCAAAATTTGAGATTTTCAACAATAAAAACAAGGGCCAAATTTTTTGATTGGAAAAAAAAAAAAGAAAAAAAAAGTTCACAGATAATCCAAGGTTTTTCTACTAGCAAGACAAACTTCACAGATAAACCCTAAAACATGGTGGGAGGATCATCCCCACATAGATAGCCCTTGTACCTTGGACCTATTGAAATTAATGCCATTGGATTTGATCCCAGATATACAATAGCCAAAGATAGGAGTGGTTGGGGGGGGGGATTGGGGGTTCAGAGAATGATGATAAGATAAAACCCCATTATTGTGGCTGGCCACCATCCCCACCCACTTCCCCCCAAACAAGCTCACCCATTTGTGTTGGAGTTTCTTAGCCACAATAAAGCAATTTTTATTTTTTTTGGGGGTCAATTTAGTGTTGTAGCCAAAGTGATGATGATGATCCATTGGAAGATTTAGCCAAATGTTTTCTATAAGCTAAATATGAAAGTAATTTTCAAAAAAAAAAAAACACATATCGTTTTATGTTTTTGGCTACCTACCTGAACCATGTATAAGTTATATAAATTGGAGATTTTAACATCCTTTCTATATTTGTGGCTACCTACTTGAACCTTATATAGGGTATATATGTATATATCTGGTGATTTTTTTCTTAAAATTTGGTGGAATTATTTATGGCTATTGAAAATTTCAACGTATGATCACTTAATTTTAAGCACTTTTAATTTTTTAATTTCGCTTTTTGGCTATATATATAGCAGCTCAAAACAAAAGGCTGCCACAAAGATTACCCCATTGTAGTTCTCATAATCCTGATCGAACAAAATTCGTCCCTTTGAGGAGGCCAAAAAAATCATCCATTGGGAGGACAGACGGGAAAAAAAAGTGTCATCAATTGAGAAGCCAAACGAAACAAATTTCATCCATCGAGAAACTAGAGATACATGTTTCATCCATCTAGAGGCCAGATTAAAAATAAAATCATCCGTCGAGAAGGCAGACGGAAACAAATTTATCCAACGAGAAGCCAGGCTGGAAATTTTCATCCATTGAGAAGCCAGACGGGAAAGCTTTCATCCACCGGGAAGCCAGACGGCATTGATATAGAGACGAAGAAGGGAGGCGACGGGGAACGCGCCCGAAGACATGACCGCGGCGACGGAGCGTTGTTGCTGGAAGGAAGGGAGGGAGGGAGGAAAGAAGAGTGCGATGGCGTGTGGTGTGTAACCTTTTCTTGGCATGAGCAACAAGACGGGGACGCCGCAGCAACGGAGGGGGCATCTGGCCATGGGAAATGGAGGAGGAGGAGGAGGAGGAGGTGGCGGGGAGTTTGAGCTTCCACAGGAGTTGTTGTCTGTGTTGCCATCTGATCCATACGAGCAGCTGGATGTGGCGCGTCGAATCACGGCCATGGCAGTCGCGGCGCGTGTCTCCAAGTTGGAATCGGAGACCGGCAAGTTGCGCCTCAAGCTTGCGGAGAAGGAGCATGTCATCCATGGACTGCAAGAGCGAGTCGGGGATGCGGAATCCACTTTGCAGGAGACCAGCGCGCGTCTATCGCACGCATTGGACGAGCAGGTTGGAAGGAAAATCACACCCTGTGCTTTTACCTTTTTCTGCTCTTCCTCCCCTCTCTACGCTGCTTAATCTTGGTTTCTTGCCCCTTTGTTTCTCTGTTTCTTTTTCCCCCGCGAGGTCTTGTTCGCGATCCTTTACGCTAATTGCAGGTCCGTCGTATGCAAGTTCATATCAATGGACCAGTTGAGGGTTCACACCCTCTATCTACATGCTAGATGTTAGCCGCAATAATTAATCCGGTCATAGTGTGGCGATCGGGAGGTCGATTGATCATTCAATCCACGGAAACCTAGGGGCTTGTGCGTCACTAGGAGGAAGATTCTTCTTTGTGCCTCTTACGGTGGTCGAAAAGAAGGGGAAAAGCGACACACAATTGCGGTTGTCAGCAGACAATGTGGCTTTCTTCTATTACTTCTCTTGTATTTCTTTCGATGATCGTGTTCGCAAACGCTCAAGCACCTCAGCGTACAAGTCAAGGATCTTTGCACAAGAAAGCTGAAAAAGGCTTCTTCTTGACTAGCGCATGGAACTGGACGTGCCTCTCATGGAGCAGACCTGTCCGATCTGTCTATGTTAAGATCCTCTCTATTTGCTGCCCTTTATCGAGGCATTTCTGAACCCAAACTTTAATACTACATACTGGATTTTGATTGATTCGAAAGTGCTCCCCTCACGTTGTCTTTGTTGTGTCAATTGTGTGTAACTGAACATGGCAAATGCAGCTTGTGAAGAGTTTCTAGTCTTTGAGAAATTCCTGTCAATTCTTCTATATGCGGATCACAATCTCTGGTGCAATCTTGTTGGCTTGTGTTTCAGCTTGTGCAGATGCTGTCCTGTGTAATGTTATTTTATGTTTCTGTTGTCTTGCTTGCAGGCAAAACTAGCCAATGAGAAGAACATCTTGGCAGGGCAGGTGAAGAAGCTCATGCGGGATGTGGCAAAGGTAGTTATCATTAACACATTCTGCACTTCTGGATTCTGTTTTGATGAGTGTGCCATTTGATGTATAAAGTGTTTCTGTCTGTCACCTTTGCTATCTGGCAATTGAGTCTTCCTCTCCAGCTATTATGCAATAGTGGTGTTATTGCTATTCCACATTAGAAGTATTCAAACTTGAAGGCAGAGTATATAACAGGTTTGAGCTTTTAACATGACTGCTGTTTCCTAATGTTGCTGTGGCAGCTTGAAACATTCAAGCGAACTCTCATGCAATCCTTACAAGAAGATGACGAAAATCCTTCAGTAAGTCGCTCATCATCTGCTGCTCAAAGCCTACAGTCTTTGTTTGCATCTTGTCTTTTGAAGCTAATTATTGCTCTTGTGGTGTTCAGGGTGAGAGTGGTGAGAAGCGAGGAGCTGCAAATTCCAACTTGGCAATCAGAAAAGCATCACGTGAGTTGCTTTGTTGCCAATCCAGGTTCTAACTCATTAGTTTCAAAAATCCCATAGTTTGTCCTGTATCAAAGACCTTGAATGCTGTAGAGAAACATAACTTGTTAGATAAGTACAGCTGTATTATGATGCACAATCACATGACAACTTGGCTTTGTGACCTACAGAAGCAGAGTCTACAGTGAGCGGAGTTCATGTCATTGAGGATGATGGTGAATCTGCCAAGACCTCAGGTGCAGAATCTGTCGGGACAGTCGAGGAAGAGGACCAGCACCAGGATCCTGATGGTATATCCAATCCACCTTTTACCAATTAGCTGTTTGTCCTGCAAGTGGAGAGAACAAGGAAGGGAGCTTAAAGGACTGAATTTGATCAGTTCTGTTTTAATGGGCCCTGTATGAACTTGCAGAGGCAAAACAGTAATGTGGAGACAGTAGCCAATCTTGTAAGGAAATTATTCATGCACTAATATGTTTGTGGATGGAGAGTTCTTTGTCGCATTGCATTGAGGTTGGCCTTCTTAAACTGTTGGTGTATCAGAGGGCCCCAAGAGTTCAAAGCCATTTGTGAGACTTTGTGTAGTCCAGATGAACCAGGTCAGCTAGCACAGATTTCTTGGGTTTTGGTGGGTGAGACTGAACAGTGAATTGTGTCTCACACTCCAAGCAGTATTACCCTTGAATGTATTGTCAGAGCCCTTTGCAACTGTAAAACCATTTCTGGGACTGGAGGAATCTTGTTAATCATCCTGAATTTTTTTTCACAGTTGCATCATGCATGCAGCATTACTGAGGTGAGGTTGCACTGGTCTATATCAAGCTGCAGAGAAATGCCAGGTTGGATATGAGTGTAAAGACATCAGAAGTTTGCCAGGTAAATACATGTTATGATATTTGAATTGATGGATGCAAATAGGTCAACTGTCAAGGCAATCACCATCTTATCCAACATCACGCTCAACGCACTCCTTGACCCCTCGATTGACACCCCAGCAAACTCCAACAGGATCACCACGGCAACTATCTGCAAGAGGCTCTCCACGGCGCTCCATGTCGGGAAGTGACACACACCGTATCCCTCTTCCATCCTCACAGCCTACCAGTCAGTCAACAACAGCCCCAAACTCTCCACCAAGCCATGGCTCCATGCCAAGTGGGTCTCTGGTCTCTGTGAGATTGGTTGTGTCCAGAGTGCTTTTCTTTCAATTTGTTTTGAGGTTTCAATCTGGAGCCATTACTAGCTTTTGGTTGGGATCCTTCCAACACCTGGTAGGTCCTGATGAGTCAATGTTTTAGGCGTAAGGCAGCATGGGAGCATGGTGATATTCTTGTTTCTTCTTAAAGGGCATATTGTAATCAGTCTGAGAGCCTTCAATCTCAATTTACACATCTGTTTCTGCATTCTGGCAGCACGAACACCACGGGTTGATGGCAAGGAGTTCTTCCGGCAAGCCAGGTGTGTTTGACCTGAACGGTCTCCTTTCTTGTTTCAGATTGTTGACAGGCTTTGTAAAATTAACGTTGTAGTCTATTTTTCATGCGGTTGAGTCAGCTTCTCTGGTTTAGGTGTAGACAAGTTTATCTGGAATGCAGAACTTATCAGGCCAACATTAGTAGGCTGGTAGTTTGGGACCAGGACTGTAGATGCATGTTAGGCCCTCCATGTAGCTAGCTGAAGTCTGGATTCCCTGCTTTTTCAGTTCTGTCCTGTCTTGGCTTGATGTCACTCTCATTGTTTTCTCTCCTGGCCTCATTCACATAGTTCAACTTCACAGTGAAAGTTAGGAACAAAATTTACTGTGTGGTCCAACTCTACTACTTATCTGTCAGAGATAGTGAATCTGTGATGATTGAAAACCTTTATGTGGAACTGTGCTCAGTGCTAAAGAGAAAGGCTGTAGGTCTCTTGTGCCAGATTATGTGCCTTGCACAATTCCCTGGAGTGTTCCTTAGGAATGCAAGCAATGGTGCTACTAATTGGGCATTGATCTATATCCTCCTATCAGTAATGTACATAGCAGACTGGAATGTAAGAGCCATGCTTTTAGACTGAAAACTGATGATGCTGAATGATTTCTGGCACAGGAATCGGTTGTCATATGAGCAATTCAGTGCATTCCTGGCCAACATCAAGGAGCTCAATGGTCACCGACAAACCAGGGAGGTATGATGCCTTCCATCTCATTTTTTTGAATTGCTGGGGCCTTGTATTCTCACATAATAAGCTTATGTTTTGGAAAGGCCATCATAGCAAATGTTGGGTGGGCCCTTCATCTTTGTTGTCAGCTCAACACAAATGGATATGGTGGTGTAGGTTGACAAAGAGGTAACATCTGTGGCCAAATGCTTAAAAGAAGAAGGCCTCAGATGATGTATAACAATCTGATTGGATGCCTACCTTGAGATTGAAAATGGGAAGAATAACTTCCTTGGTGCTATCTGCAAAGCCACCCATCCAATGTGATTTCTTCCCGATTATTCTCCAACTAGATGCTTCTATCCAGTTGTAAATGTTATGGAATTCTTTGCTGACTGCAGGAGACACTGAGGAAGGCTGATGAGATTTTTGGTCCAGACAACAAAGACTTGTATACTGCATTTGATGGGCTTCTGAGTCGCCATCTTCCTTCATAGGGTGAAATGCCCATAATTGGATGTTGGTCTTGAGTTCATGAGGATATTCAGGTATAGACAAGAATATATCTTCTTCTGTGAAACGATTGGTATCTCATCTAGATAATGTGCTTTGCTGACAGAACTTGAGGCTTTTGTTCAAGAATTTGCAGCCTCAGTAGCTGGATGCAGTGGTCTCCTCTACTTAAATCTCCTGCACAATTTGGCATCTGAAGTTTAATCAGTCCCATTTCTGTCTGTCCCTCATCTTTAGAGCATCTGAAGCGAATGGAGAGTCTAGCACCACAAAATGAGCTTGTAGTTTCTTGGACCCTCTGGCCACGCTTGGTTATGCACCCAAGACTCAGTAACCCATAAAATTTCAAAAGTGCGTTAACTTCTCTGTTACTCTGGATTGAGGAAACACTGTTTTCTCTTGAGGTAGAGAAAACAGTGTTTCATCATCACTTGTCAGGGACCAGCCTTGTGGGGTTTAACCACTGTATTTTTAACTCCTTGGCAATGAATTATTGTATTTCTGTTTGGTGAATCAGGTACCACTGTAGAATAACTCTTTGGCTACTTGGCAGTTTTTTAATTGCCTTCTTCCTAAGTTACAGGAGGAATAAGGAAAATGAAATGTATGCACAGTAGTGTACGGAGCTCTCTTTTTGCAAAGGTCTTGTTTTGCAAGTTTTGTTGTGTGAGTTTTGGGCTATCAGTTATTTGCTGGTTCTTTCATAAAACCGTTTGGTTCTTTGAGGGTTTTGAAGTAACTGGAACTGGTGGTTCGTTGATGTGGATTGTTTCCCCAAGAGACTAGAACTGGCGATTCTCTGATTCTGAAAATAGTTTTGAAAACCAGAACTTGATGATTATTATCAACAATTTCATCATCGTGATGTTGTTTTGTTACCACTTTGGTTTGCCCACCTTTTCAATAGGAAACTCCATCTCACCTTGAACCTCATGAAGTTCATGCTATTACCTGCTAAAGATTAAGAAACTGAACCCAAAAGTACTTTTGATGGCCTCGACTTTGTTGATGTACTTTCAAATTGATGTAATTGAGGTCTTTCAAAGAACATGGACACCATGAGGTGCGACAAAGTGAAAAGCTGTTCTTTATTATGAATCCTGAGTTTTAGGGATATTGAGACCACTATTTGCTCTATATTAAAATTGTAAGGCTTGACTTGGAGCATGAGATTTTTCACAACTAGGAATTGCTTAGCGTGTGACATGTGGCCCGATTGCAACAATCACATCTTATGTGTTTTATTTCCATTTGTGTTGTTGCATTGGAATTTGGATCATCAAGTACATCAATTGGGTGTGAGACTGTACAACCTTATTCAATAGATCAATTGCAAGTAAAAAAAAAACCCTTCACGCAACAACTGGAAAGGCTATGTGCAAAAAAGAGCTGTGAACATAAAAGTTTCTCTTGAAGATTAATTTATGACTTGAAAGTTCCACTCATGCGCACCATAGGAGCATAGCATAAAGCTCTTAAGCTTTTTACACATTAGATTTGTTAAGTATCAAGCTCATACCAATATCTATGTCCCACAAGTGGGATCAACCGTCCTTTTCTTGGGACTCTACATGGTGCCATTGATACTTGTTAGTAAACAACTCATATTTTTGGAGTCCATCAAAGCATATAAGCCAAAAGAGTTTGAAATGAAAAATAATGAAAAATTTGATTATCGTCGTGGAATTAAGTAGAATAAAACTGCAGACAAAGCAAATATCATTTTATCTATTAAAAAGAAAACCTCTAATACAATGTGTTGGTGCGGTTTGAAATGGATACGTGTAAACAAGTCTCCATTCCATTTGATGTCAAGCTTCAACTTTGAGTGGAAATGGAGACTTTGAATTTTTTGGATGAACAATATACTTATGCTTGTAAATATGAATTTTTAAGGCATTAAGGTCAAGAATCAGGATCTAAAAATGGATCTTGTGTAATTCATGGGTTGTGAAATTTTGAGGACATTAATGTGGTTCATACTTGACACAAAATTTTGAAACTTTACTTTCGCAAAGGGGGGGGCGGGTTATAATAGGAAGGATAGGAAGTGTAGCTTCATTCCTATTTCAAATGGTTTAAAGTTCAAACCTATATTGAAACTCGATAGTTTGGTTAATGAATTTGTGCCTTTTCAATTGGACTCTCTCCTTTAGGCTCAGAAATGAAGAGGAACTTTGTTGTACATAATATGCGTTATTTTGTTTGTGTGTGTGCTTTATGTATTCCCATGTTGTAATTTTTGGCACCGTCATTGTCATTTTCATTGTCCTCATTGTATATCATGTGGCTTCATGGTTGTTGCCATTGTCATTGTCATCCTTCTTTACTTCTTATCTATGCCTAACACAAATAGTGCACTATTTAATAACCTTCAACAACAACATGTCAAATATTTTACAAAAATCAAATTTGCAATTCAAATGTCGTTTAGTCAATTTCAACTTCCAAATAATAAAAATCTTGAAATCTTCAAAAAAATCACTAGAAGAATATATGTGTCATTGAAAGATGATGTGTTTTGCATTGTGAGGTAGAGTTGTTCAAGGATCACAATAAAATTTGAACACAACCGGTAGATTCAATGGAAACACTAAAATCAATAATTAGAGAATTTGGATATGCAAAAGTCAAAAATAAAATTGATGGATGCCCAACTTTTCCATCCATGAAGAAGAGTCCGACACAACCCATGTAAGGTGGATGTAGAATGAAGAAGGTCACCTCAAGAAATAAGTGAACAAAGAAATTTCAACCATGGGTAGTATAGTGAAGAGATTAGAAGGTGAAAAGACCAAGAGATGAGAAGACTTCAACCACACTTCAGTCAAGAAGCACGACTTCATGGGCAAATAGTCAAAAAGACCTCAACCACTTCTTCATGTGCACATAGTAAAAAAAGGTCTGGAAATGAACCTAAAAAAACCTCTTAGAATCTTTGTAGTGTACCCAACGGAAGAAGGGACACGCTATAAGCTTACAATTATTCCTTCGCCCCACAAGCCGATGTGAGTGGCCATTCAGTTTAGGTTTCATGGTGCTCTTTAAGAAATATGTAAAAAGCCCACCTCCATCCCAACTCTGAAGAATTTCTACAGTCAAGAAGCACGACTTCATGTAGGCATAAGTCAAAAAGAAAGATGTTCAACGACTTCATGTGCACATTTGTCAAAAAAAAGGTGCCAAAATGGTCGCATCAACCTTTGTCTAAATAGTCATAATTTCAACTCCAAACATGAATGAATATTCTTGGATGAGATTTGTTAATGTGGTCCACCTCTTGGATGAGAGTTGTGAATGTGGTCCAACCTCTTGGATGAGATTTGTGAATGTGGTCCACCTCTTGGATGAGATTTGTGAATGTGGTCCAACCTCTTGGATGAGATTTGTGAATGTGGTCCAACCTCTTGGATGAGATTTGTGAATGTGGTCCAACCTCTTTGGAGCCTTCAAACATGGGTTTGCCTTCAGCATATACAACTTTTGACCATTGTTGTGAAGTCATACATACTCCAAGGTTTTTTTTTTCCTTTGTATTTGAAAGCACCTCTTTGCATGGAAGATGCATTCCTCTTCCTCAAGGAAAGAAACCTCCTCCTCCTCCTCCTCTTACTGGTATTCACATGCAGACTTTTCACCATTCAAGATAAACCCTAAACCATAAACCCTAAAGCAAGGCACAATACTTTACACTAAGGAAGGCCCCAGCACCCTTAGAGCTATGAGCCCCCAAAGTAGGGGATGTGCTCAGGACCAGACCTCAGCCTGTTATAGGGCATCATGTGTAAGATCGCCACTTTTTTGTCGCCATATTCTGTTGCCAACTTCCAGAATTTTTTTGTGTTTAAAAACTTTTTGTCACATTTCAACTCAGATTTTTGGTTTGGTAGCAATTTTTAGCAAATTGTTTGGCTATTTATCACCAATTACTCCTAAATCCCTCTTGGGATGCTGGCTAACTAATGCATTGTCAGAAAATTCAAATTATAAATTAATAAATAAATAAAATTATTTTACAAAAAAAAATTGGGTTGTCATTTTCTTGATTTCAAAAGGAACCTTTGGTTTTCGTTGTAAGTTTTCTTTTCTTTTTTCTTTCCTTTTTTTTTTTTTTTTTTTGGTTTTGGAACTTTTAATTTCTTTTTTGGAATTTTTTTTTTAATTTTTAAAATTTTTAATTTTTTTCTTTTTTACAAAGAATTTTTAACTAAT
>Ga0116229_10003820_pt1 | contig 24780 bp, 19 predicted proteins | sample S1TSphgellanicum_3_FD_87313 | JGI IMG/M metagenome (GOLD analysis project Ga0116229, IMG submission 87313) | Host-associated microbial communities from peat moss isolated from Minnesota, USA - S1T2_Fc - Sphagnum magellanicum MG | ecosystem: Host-associated > Plants > Peat moss > Unclassified... | reverse complement strand
TCGAGGACAACGATGGCCGTTTCTGGGTGGGCACGGCGGGCGGACCCAACCTGCTGGATCGCGCCAGCGGCGTGTTCACGCGCTTCGAACACGGCAAGACGGACCCCCAGTCACTGCGCGACAACTACGTGGTCTCGTTGTACCAGGATCATGGTGGGCTGCTCTGGGTGGGTACCGTCAATGGTGGCGTGAGCCGGTGGAATCCGCGCAGCTGGTTGTTCGGCCACGTGCGTCCGCCGTGGAATGCCGATGCCTATGCGATCTCGTTCGCGGACGACGGTAGCGGCCGACTGTGGGTGGGCACGTTCGGCGCGGGGCTGTTCCGATATGACCCTGGCTTCGGTGAAGCGACGCCGGCCGAGACCCTGTTTCACAATCCGAAGCTCCTGCCGGATCGCCGCATCATGGCGCTATTGCAATCGTCCAGTGGCGACCTCTGGGTGGGTACCATGGGTGCCGGCTTGGTGCGGATCGCACCGAATGGCACGATCACGCGCTTTCACGGCGAGGCGCAGGATGCGACCGACTCCATGGCGCTTGGCGCCAGCGGCATCATGGCACTGTGCGAGACCCGCGACGGGCGGGTCTGGGTCGGGACGTTCCGTGGCGGCGTTGCGATCATCGATCCGCGCACCAACCATGTACAACGCGTGGCCACCGACCCCACCAAAGGCCTGAGCGTACCGAATCCGCCGGCTACGGCCATCGTCGAAGGGATGGACGGTGTCGTTTGGGTGGGTACGGATGGAGGGGGTCTCATCGCGTTGCGCCCGGACGGATCGCTGATCTCGGTTTGGCATCACGCCGAATCGGATCTGAACAGCCTCGCTTCCGACACGGTCTATGCGCTGCACGTCGACGGCGGCGGTCGTATCTGGGTGGGCGGCGACAGCGGCGGCCTCGATCAGATTCTGGGCACGACCCGGATGCCGGGGTCGGTCTCTTTTCACAATCACTCCACGGGCTGGGGCCTGTCCGACAACACCGTCTACGGCATCCGCAGTGATTCGCACGGTGCTCTGTGGCTGAGCGGTAATCAAGGGCTGCTGCGTTACCAGCCGGAATCGGGAGAAGTGCGGCGCTTCCACCGCGACCAAGGCTTGCAAGGCGAGGAGTTCAACGTTGGCGCCCACTTCAGAATGCGGGATGGGCGTCTCGTGTTCGGCGGCTCCAACGGCTTCAATTTGTTCGATCCGATCAGCGTGTCGTCCCAACGGGCGAGTTCTCCGGAACTCGCCCTCACGACCGTGGAACTTCGCGGGCAACCGGCACCGCTCGGCGTCCCTTTCGCCTCGCTAAAAGAGCTGACGGTGGGCTACCGGGACGATCTGGCCACGTTCGAGTTCGCCGCTCTCGACTTTGCGGCGCCCGAGCTCAATCGCTATGAATATCGGTTGCGCGGCTTCGACGATCGGTGGGTACCCGTGCGCTCCGGCCACCGGGCAACGTTTACCAATCTCGATCCCGGCGACTACGTGCTCGAGGTGCGCGGTGCGACGCCGGACAGTGCCTGGAGCACGCACCTGCTTAGCTTGCCGGTCAAGATGCAGCCCGCTCCCTGGCGCTCGCCGGCCGCCTACTTTTGCTATGTCGTGGTCTTCGCCCTGCTGCTCTGGCGCTATCGAGCGACCCAGCAGCGCAAGCTGCGCCTGGCCGCACAGCAGGCTGCACACCTCGAACTCGAGGTCGAGGCGCGCACCGCCGAGCTGAAGACGAGCAACACCGAACTTGCGCGCCTGACCCGTGCCAAGAGCGATTTCCTCGCGCGCATGAGTCATGAAATTCGCACGCCCATGAACGGCATCATCGGCATGGGTGAATTGCTGCTGCGGACCCGGCTGAACGAGGCGCAGCGGCGCTTGGCCACGACCGTCAACAAGTCGGCGAAGTCGCTCATGCTGATATTGAACGACACGCTGGATCTGGCGAAGGTGGAAGCGGGGCGGCTCACGCTCGCCTTGGAGCCTTTCGACCTCACGGCCGTGATGTGCGAGACCGCCGAATTGTTTGCGGCCCCGGCGGAGGAAAAGGGACTGGAACTCATCGTCGCGCCGGCGGCCGATCTCGATCGCTGGGTCATCGGCGATCCGCTGCGCGTGCGCCAGGTGCTGCTCAACCTGGTCGGCAACGCGCTGAAATTCACGAAATACGGTCAAATCACGCTGCATGGCGCCGTGACCGAGCGCACGCAGGACCATGCGGTGGTCAAGATTTCGGTCAAGGATTCAGGCATTGGCATGGCACCCGACGTCGTCGCTCGCGTTTTCGATCCGTTTACGCAGGCGGACGAGTCGACGACGCGTCGTTTCGGCGGCACCGGCCTCGGCCTCACCATTTGCCGGGAATTGGTCGAACTCATGGGCGGGACCATCGTTGCCGACAGTGTGCCGGACGTGGGCTCCACGTTCACGGTCACGCTACCCCTGGCGCTGGCCCGTGAGACATCGGCCGCCGGGGCTTCGGGCCTTCCCATCGTCATCAGCACCCCCCGTGAGGTGCCGGCCGACGCGGCCCAGTCGGCCGACCCGCCGCCGCGTCTCGAGGCCGAGCAGTCAGCGCAGCCCAGCGATCTACCCGGGGGCGCAATGACCCGGCTGAACGGCAAGGTGCTGATCGTCGAGGACAACCCGGTCAATGCCGCGGTATTCGAAGGATTACTCGACGAGATTGGCTGCTCGCACACCACGGCGACCGGCGGCCGGGAGGCGGTCGCATTGGCCGCCACGCAAACTTATGCCGCCATCCTCATGGACGTGCACATGCCGGACATGGACGGGTGGGCCGCGAGCGAGCTGATCCGGCGCGCCGAGGCGGGACAGCGCCACACGCCGATCATCGCGCTCACCGCCGATGTGGCGGATGGCCACCGCCAGCGCTGCCGCGAGGCGGGCATGGATGACTTCCTCGCGAAGCCCCTGTTGCTCGAGGACCTGTGGACCACCTTGGCGCGGTGGTTGCCCGCCGCCGATGCCGCGCCGCCGCTCGCGGCCGCGGTCACGCTCTCGCCGGAAACCGTGTCGCGCATCAGACAGATCGAGCGCAACGGGCAAGGCGGCTTCCTGCAAAAGGTCACCGCGTTATTCGACGAGACATCCGCACGCCAAGTCGACGCCATTCTCGCCGCAGTGGCCGAGGGCAACCTCAAGGCCATCAGCGCACGCTGCCATTCCCTGAAATCGGCCTCGGCGCAGGTGGGCGCCGATGGGCTCGCGCGTCTCGCCATCGAAACCGAACGGGCTGCCAAAACGGAGGACGCGGCGCGGGTCGCCGTTCTGACCAACGGCCTGCGTGCTGCACGTAGCGCCGCGGTCGATGCCCTGCACATGGAACTCGAGAAGCGCACCGCATGACGCAACTCCTCAAGCCTGCGCGCGTGCTGATCGCCGACGATGACGTCATCAGTCTTCTGTTCTTGGTCGAAACCCTGCAACAAGCTGGGTTCGAGACGGTCTCCGTGACCGACGGTGCGGCGGCGCTCGAGGCGGCTTTGACGCAGGAATTCGACGTGGCGCTGCTGGATGTCGACATGCCCCAGATGGACGGCTATGCGCTGTGCCGCGCGCTGCGCGCAACCGATGCATTGCAGCACCTGCCGGTGGTGATGATCACGGGTCACGACGATCCCGACTCGATCGCGCGCGCGTATGGAGTCGGTGCCACCGATTTCATCTCCAAACCGGTCAACTGCACACTGCTGCCGCATCGCTTGCGCTACATTCTGCGCAACGCCGCGGCCGACCGCCAGATACGCCATCTGGCCTATCATGATTCCCTCACGGGACTGCCCAATGCCCAAGCGCTGACGCGTCTGGTGACCGCCGCCATCGAACACTGCACGGCGCAGCCGGGTCTGGAGCGCGTCGCCGTCATTCACGTCGATGTGCAAGGGTGCGCGCGCATTCGTTCCATCTTTGGTCCTGACGAGGGCGATGAAGCGCTGCGATCCTTCGCGCACAGACTCTCGCAAATCGTCGTTGCCGCGGACGAGCGTGGCGACCGCGCATCCGTCGCGCGCATCGACGGTGATCGATTCGCGGTCTGTCTGCGCTCGACGGCGGCGCTCGAGCGGGGCATGAGCCTGGCGAATCAAATCATCGCCTCGCTCGATGAACCCCTGGCAAGCGGCAGCCACCTGTTTCTCTGGCCGCTGGCGGTCGGCATCGCATCGAGTCCGGAGCACGCGGCCGATGCCACCACCCTCATCACGCAAGCGGCGGCCGCCAAGCATCATGCGTTGCTGACCGGCGTGACCGGTCCCATTCTGTATTCACACGAGATGAGCGATCGTGCCCGGGAGCGCATGTCCCTCGAAACCGCACTGCGCGAAGCGGTCCGCAGCGAACAGCTCACCCTGTACTTTCAACCCAAGGTCAGTGTCGCCGACGGCTCCTTGGTGGGGGTCGAGGCGCTGATCCGCTGGTACGATCCGGATTTGGGTCAGGTGTCTCCCGACAAGTTCGTGCCGCTGGCCGAGGAATCAGGCCTAATTCTCGACATCGGCCGCTGGGTCACCGCGGCCGCTTGCCGGCAGATCATGAACTGGCGCGACGAGGGCTTCGAGACCAAAATCGCGATCAATCTGTCCGCGCGTCAGTTCGTTCATGACGATCCGGCGGCGATGATTCGCGCCGCCGCGGCGAGCTGCGGCATCGATCCGAAATCGATCGTGGTCGAGATCACGGAGTCGGCGCTGATCCGCGATTTTGCCAGCGTCCAAGCGGGCCTGCTGGCGGTACGGGAGCTGGGCTGCCGCATCGCAATCGACGACTTTGGTACGGGATACTCCTCGCTGGCGTACTTGAAGGCCCTGCCGGTCGATGACTTGAAGATCGACAAGTCCTTCATCCGCAATCTGGTCGCGGATCCGGTCGATGCCGCCATCTGCAAAGCCGTGCTGTCGTTGGCGCACGAGGTCGAGCTCAACGTCATCGCCGAAGGCGTCGAGTCCGAGGCTCAGCTCGACTGGCTCCGCCGCCATGCGTGCAATGAGGTGCAAGGCTTCCTCGTCGCGCATCCGATGTCGGGGCGCGAGGTCGTCGATCGTTACTCCGTGCGCGAGCCGTCGCGGGCGAGCGTACCCGCGGCCTCATGACGGGCTTTGAGCTCGGCGATCACTCGGGTGAGCGATAGGTCTCGGACCTTGAGCAGCAACACCGTGTGGTAGAGAAGGTCGGCTGCCTCGCCGATGACCTCCGCGTCGGCTTGCGCGACGCCCGCCAACGCCAGCTCGAGGCCTTCCTCTCCCACCTTCTGTGCCACGCGGCGCGTCCCCTCGGCCACCAGCTTCGCGGTATAACTGCCGTCGGGCTGGCGCGCGAGGCGATCGTCGATGATCCGTTCGAGCGTGTTCAAAAAGGCCACTCCGGCGGCGTCGGCGCGCGGTGCATCGGCACCCCAGCAGGTCGGGGTGCCCGTGTGGCACGCAGGTCCCGCGGGCCGCGCCAGAATGAGCAGCGCATCGTGGTCGCAATCGGCGGCGATCGCGACGAGGTCGAGAAAATGTCCAGAGGTCTCGCCCTTGATCCAGAGCCGCTGTTTGGAGCGGCTCCAGAAGGTCACGCGCCGACTCGCCAGCGTCGCGGCGAGCGCTTCGCGATTCATGTAGCCGAGCATGAGCACGGCGCCGCTGCCGGCATCCTGAATGACGGCGGGCAGAAGACCATCGCCCTTCTGCCAATCGAGCGCGGCTGGATCGAACGCTGCCGAGTCCGGGGCGCTCGAGTTTGGCGCGCTCGAGTCCGAGGGCGTGGTGTTCATGGCCGCACCTCGATGCCATCGGCACGCAGTTGGCGTTTCAATTCGGGAATCGTGATCTCGCCCGAGTGGAACACGCTAGCGGCCAACGCGGCATCCACGCCGGCCACCTGAAAGACCTGCGCGAAATGCCGCGCCTCGCCCGCGCCGCCCGACGCCACGAGCGGCACGCGGCAAACCGCGCGGACCGCGCACAGCTGCGCGAGGTCGTAACCTTGACGCACGCCGTCGCTCGACATGCAGTTGAGAACGATCTCGCCCGCACCGCGCGCTTGTGCTTCGAGCACCCACTCGAGGGTTGCCCGGGAGGCGTCGCGAGTGCGGCGCACGTCACCGGTGAATTGTTGCACGCGATAGTGGCCGTCGATGGTCTGGCTGTCGATCCCGACGACCACGCATTGCGCACCAAAGCGCTTGCTCAGGGAGTCGATGAGATTGGGCTCGGTGAGCGCGGGCGAGTTGATCGAAATCTTTTCGGCGCCGGCGGCCAGCACTTGTTCCGCGTCGGCCACCGAGCGAATGCCACCGGCGACGCAGAAAGGAATGTCGAGGATGCGTGCCACCCGATCCACCCACGAGCGGTCCACCGAGCGGCCCTCGGGGCTCGCGGATATGTCATAGAACACCAGCTCGTCCGCCCCGTCGTCGCGGTAGCGCGCGGCCAGCTCAAGAATGTCGCCGACGATGCGGTGATCGCGGAAGCGCACGCCTTTGACCACTTGTCCGTCGCGCACGTCCAAGCAGGGAATTATGCGTTTGGCAAGAATGGCCGCAACTCCTCAAGTGGGATGAGGTGGTCGAGCAATGCCTTGCCGCTGATGGCCGCGTCGCAGCCGGCATCGGCCAGGGCATGCAGGTCCCGGGCATCGCGGACGCCGCCCGATGCCTGCCACGCGATATTCGGGAAGCGCCGCACGGCGGTGGCATACAGCTCCACGTTCGGGCCGGTCAGTGCGCCGTCGCGGCCGACGTCCGTGCAGAGCACGTGCTGCAAGGCGGATCCGGCGAAGTTTTCCACGGCGGCCCAGAGGGTCAGGGTGGATTGTTCACGCCAGCCATGGATGGCGACGCAGGGGATACCGGCGTGATCGAGCCGCACGTCGAATGCGAGCACGACCCGGTCCGGGCCGAATTCGTCGAGCCAGCCGCGCACTCGTTGCACTTGCGTGACGGCGGCGCTGCCCACCACGACGCGTGCGACGCCCGCGTCGAATGCGGCGTTGATGGCGGCGGTGTCGCGCAGCCCGCCGCCGACCTGGAGTTTCAGATCGCTCTGCGCCGCGAGCCGGGCGATGAGGCCGCGATTGGTGGGGCCTTCCTGGCTCGCGTCACCCTTGCTCGCGCCATCCAGGTCGACGACATGCAGCCACTCGGCGCCGAAGCCCCGATACCGTGTCAACAGGTCGTGCGGGTCGTCGGCGTAACAGGTTTGGGCAGCGAAATCGCCGCGCAGCAGGCGCACGCAGTGACCGTCTTTCAGATCGATGGCCGGTATGAGTATCACGTCGAATCCAGCTCGAGGAAATTCCGCAGCAGGCGCGCACCGACGGACGCCGATCGTTCCGGGTGGAATTGCGCACCGTAGAAATTCCGCCACTGTACGCATGCGGAGAAGGGTGCGCCGTAGGCGGTGATCGCCGTGGTGGCGGAGCTCACGGGCAGCGCATAGCTGTGCACGAAATAAGCGTAGTCGGCGGCGCCGAGGCCCGTCAGCAGAGCCGATTCACGCGCGACCTCAAGCGTGTTCCAGCCGATGTGCGGGACCGGGCGACCCGGGGCTTCGGCGAAGCGAACGGCCCGTCCCGGAATGATCCCGAGGCACGCGGTGTTGCCTTCGTCGGATCCGTCGTACAGGAGTTGCATCCCCAGACAGATGCCCAACACCGGCTGACGCAGACCGGGTATCAGATCATGCAAACCGGCGCGCCTCAGCCGTGACATGGCGTCCGCCGCGGCACCGACGCCCGGCAGGATGACGTGCGTGGCCGCGCGGATCCGATCGTGGTCCGCCGAGACCTCGGAGCGCGTGCCAAGGCGCGTCAACGCAAACTGCAGCGACGCGATGTTCGCGCCGCCCGACGCCACCACGACGACTTCGGCCCCGCTCATAGCAAACCCTTGGTGCTGGGGAGCTCATGGCCTTCGAGGCGGATGGCCTGCCGCAGGCTGCGGCCGACCCCCTTGAAGCAGGATTCGATCATGTGATGGGAGTTCTCGCCGCGCACACTGACGTGCAGCGCGGCCCCCAAGCTTTCCGCCAACGAGCGGAAGAAATGGGCAACGAGTTCCGTCGGCAGATCGCCGACGCGCTCGCGCGTGAACGTGCCTTCCCAGACGAAGTAGGGTCGGCCTGAAATGTCGAGCGCCACTTGGGCTAGCGCTTCGTCCATGGCCAGCAAAAACCCATAGCGACCGATGCCACGCTTGTCGCCGAGCGCCTGACGCAGTGCCGCTCCCAGCGCCAATGCGCAGTCCTCGATCGTGTGATGTTCATCGATGTGCAGGTCGCCCTTGCAGGTGAGTTCGAGCGCGAAGCCGCCGTGCTTGGCGATCTGCTCCAGCATGTGATCGAAGAAGCCGAGCCCGGTGGCCACCCGGCTCGGACCCTCCCGCGACAGATCGACGTCGACGATGACTTCGGTTTCGCGCGTCTTGCGCTCGACGTGCGCGACCCGCGCCGTTCCCAGCAGGCGCTGCGTGATGGCGGGCCAGGTCTCATCCGGCGTGCCGTCGACGCGCACGCGCAAGCCCGATATGCCCAGATTGCGCGCGAACTCCATGTCCGTATCGCGGTCGCCGATCATGCAGCTGCGAGCCGGGTCGATGGGATGAGAGTCGACGTAGTCGCGCACGAGGCCGAGTTTCGGCTTGCGGCAAGCGCAACCCTCGCGCAGAAAGTGCGGGCAGACGAACACGGCGTCGAATTCGATGCCCTGACTGTTGAATAAATGCAGGATGAACGCATGGGCCAGTTCGAATCCCTCGCGCGGAAACGCCGGGGTCCCGAGGCCGTCTTGATTGGTCACCATCACGAACGTGTAGCCCGCGCGCTTGAGAGCGAGCAGCGAGGGGATCACGTGCGGCAGCAGGCGCACCTTCTGCAAACTGTCGATTTGCTCGTCGGCCGTCTCTTCGTTCAGCGTGCCGTCTCGATCCAGGAACAGCACCGCTCGGCCGCTCACGGGCACGTCGGACTTGTTTGCTGGCACGTCGGACGCGCTCACGGCAACTCGAGAGCATTGAGCAATGCGTCGTTCTGGGCCCGGGTGCCGACCGATATGCGCAGAGACCCCGGCAGCGCCGCGTAGCCGCGCAAATCGCGGACGATCAGACCGCCGGCCATGCTGACTCGCATGAAGCGGGCGGCATCACGGCAGTCGATCATCAAAAAATTGGCATCGCTCGGCCAGACCTTGTCGACCAAGGGTGATGCCGCCAGACGGCGCTCGAGGTAATCACGCTCGTCGAGCAAACCGCGGCGCATTCGCGCGGACCAGGCCTCATCGGCCGCGAGTGCGCGTGAGGCCGCTTCGATCGTGGGTTGCGCCAGCGAATAAGGAGGAATGATGCGCCGCGCCAGCGCAATGAGGTCCGGATGAGCGAGGAGGGCGCCGACGCGTGCTCCCGCCAGCGCATGCGCCTTGGACAGCGTGCGCAATATCGCGAGAGTGCCATACCGCGTGAGCCACGGTGTGAGACTCGGCGCGCGCGACCATTCGATATACGCCTCGTCGATCACGACGATGGCCTTGCCGTCGAGCGCCCTGCACACCGTGGCGATCGCCTCGGCGTCGAGTGAATTGCCGGTCGGATTGTTGGGCGAGCACAGGTACACCAGCTTGACGTCGGGGTGCCAAGCCGCCAGGAGTCGATCCGGATCGAGACTCCACGACCGCGCACGATCCAACGGTACCTCGATGACCTCGGCACCCTGGATGCGCGCGGCGACTTGATACATGCCGAAGGTGGGTCCGCATTGCAGGATGGCATCGCGGCCCGCGCGCAAGAAAACACGCGACAGCAGATCGATGGCCTCGTCGCTGCCATGGGTCACGAGCACGCTGGCGGCCGGCACCGCATAGAGCTGCGCGAGGCGCTTGACCAGGGTTTCCGGCTGCGGCTCGGGATACCGGTTGAGCCCCGCTTCGGTGGTATCGCCGGTGGGCCGCCACGGAGCCTCGTTGGCATGCAGCCGGGTCAACGTCGGCTGCCACGCGGCATGTGAGTACGGCTTCAAAGACACGATCTCCGGGCGAGCGAGGGCCGCGACGGCATTCCTGGACGCGGACGCACTCGGCGGCTCCCCGGCATTCGGTGGGTCGTCGCGGCCGAGCGCCGCCAATCGGATCGTGACCGCCGCCGCATGCGCATCCAATCCTTCAAGTCCAGCCAGCACCTGCGCGGTGGGGCCGAGTCCATGCAGGCCCGCCGGTGAGAGTTCCTGTACGGTGATGCGCTTTTGGAAGTCCTCGAGCGACAGTCCGCTGTAGGCTTTGGCAAATCCATAGGTGGGTAGCGTGTGATTCGGGCCGCTGCAGTAATCGCCCACGGATTCAGGTGACCAACTGCCCAGAAACACGGCTCCGGCCGCGCTTACTTGGTCCAGCCAGCGTCGCGGCTCGCCGATCTGCAGCAGTAAATGCTCCGGCGCGTACTCGTTGGCCAAGGCGAATGCGATCTTCAAGGATTCCACGATGATGAGCCGTATGTTGCCCACGGACTTGCCGAGGATGGCATGGCGCGACAGGGGTTTGATCTGCCGCTCCACTGCATCGATGACCTGGTGCGCGAGCGCGGCAGAGGTGGTCACGAGCAGGGCGTGCGCCTCGGGGCTGTGTTCGGCCTGCGCGAGCAGATCCGCGGCGACGAAGTCGGCGCGCGCGGATTCGTCGCCGATGATCATGACTTCACTGACGCCGGCCGGCAGATCCGCAGCGGCGCCGGCCGGATCGTGGGCGACCAACAGCTTGGCCGCGGTCACCCAGGCATTGCCGGGACCGAAGAGTTTGTCGCACTTCGGTATGGACGCCGTGCCATAGGCCATGGCCGCGATCGCCTGGGCGCCGCCGACCTTGAACACCCGTTCGATGCCGGCGAGGCGCGCGGCGACCAAGACGGCGGGGTCCGCCGTGCCGTCGCGTCGCGGGGCAGTACACAGGATGCGCACCGGACAGGCGGCGATCGCGGCAGGTACCGCGAGCATGATGGCGGTCGATGGCAATGGCGCGGAACCCGCGGGTACGTACAGGCCCACCGCGCGCACCGGCACGCTGATGCGCTCGCAGATCACGCCCGGCGCGGTCTCCACCCGCACGGGACGGGGTGCTTGCGCGGCGTGGAACGCATGCACGGTCGCGATCGCGGTCTCGATCGCCGCATGTTGGGAGCGCGTCAAGGCCGCGGTGGCCGCCGCAAATTCCGCTTCGGTGACGCGCAGCTCGGTCACCGTCGCGTCATCGAATCGTTGGGTCAGTTCGAGAAGTGCCGCGTCGCCGCGCCGACGCACGTCGTCGATGATGACCTGCGCCTCGCGGGCGGTGCCGGGCGCATCGCGCTGGGCCGGTCGCGCGAGCGCGGTGCGTTGCTCGGCCGGCGACAGCGATGTCCAATCCAGGATGTGCATGAGAGATCCCGGTCCTATGCCAACATCTTTTCGACGGGCAGCACCAACACCGAAGTGGCGCCCGCGCCCTTCAAGTCTTCGAGGAGTTCCCAGAATACGCTCTCGCGGCACACCGCATGCACGGCGACTCGGTCACCCCGGCCTTCGAGCGGAATGACCGTGGGAGCCTCCGTGCCCGGCAGCAATTTCGCGATGGCGGCGAGCGCGGAGCGCGGCGCGTGCAACATGATGTACTTACTGCCCTTGACCTGTTCGACCCCGTCGATGCGCAGCAGCAGACGGCGCGTCCAGTCTTGCTTGTTCTCGGGAATGGGTACCGGCGTGCGGATCAGCGCCGCCTGACTTTCCATGACGATTTCCACCTGACGCAGGTGGTTGGCCGCGAGCGTCGAACCCGACGAGACGAGATCGCAGATCAGGTCGGCGCGCCCGAGACGCGGCGCGATCTCCACGGAACCGGATAGCACGACCACTTGTGCCGCGATGCCGTGCTGCGCCAGAAAGCGCGCCAGGATGTTGGGATAGGTCGTCGCGATGCGCTTGCCCGCCAGCGATGAGGCGTCTTGGTAGTGGAAGCCGTCCGGCACGGCGATGCAGAGTTTACAGCGGCCAAAGTCGAGCAGCTGCACGGTTTGAAACAGCGGTTCGACGCCGCGTGCCCGGAAGGCGAGCCGTTTCTCCTCCACCACGTTGAGGCCCACCAGCCCCAGATCGCAGACGTCTTCCTGAACCAGATCCGGTATGTCATCGTCGCGCACGAAGAGCACGTCGAGCGGCATGTTCTCCCCGTAGCACATGAGCTGATCCTTGCCGCGGTTGAACCGCAAACCGCAACGCGACAACAGGTCGAGCGAGCTGTCGGTCAGCCGCCCGCTTTTCTGAATGGCGATCTTCAGGCGCATCGCGTCGGTGTTCATGCATTCGCCTTCAGGCGCTCGGCCACGGCGCGGTAGCCGCCATTGCCCGCGGTCAGGCAGCGGGCCACGCGGCTGATGGTCGTGACGCTGACGCCGGTTTGCTTGTGGATTTCGCGGTAGGGGAGGCCGCGATCGAGGCATTCGACCACGGCCCATCGGTCCGCCATCGCCTGCAGCTCGGCCGGTGTGCACAGGTCGCGAAAAAAATTCCGGCACTCCTCGACGCTTTTCAGCGCGACGATGGCCGAACACAGCGCCCGCTCATGCTGCTGTTCCTGACGGACGGTGACGGGACGGTTGGTCTTCATGAGCATGCGTAATGTATTAATGTACTAATACGTTAATACATTGGCGGGCGCGACGCAAGCATTGCGGAGCGCGACAGCAAGCTTTTCGGCTTGACGCCACGGGACGGCGTCCTTAACATTCTGTTTTCTATCTAGACCGGCTGAGGGAAAGGCCCTTAGAAGCCGGGGCAACCACCAAAGTGTCGCGTGGACCTTTAGGAACGGTGCCAACTCCTGCGGCGGCGAGCTTACGGCTGGTCGCCGGTAGATAGAGGGCGTGTCGCACGGCATTCTGCCGGCTCGCTGCTTAAGGGCGTCTTGCGCTCCAGGGGTGTTGCAACCTGCGAGGAGCGAGTGCTTTGGTGGCGCGAGAAAATTCCGATCAATCCGTCAAACAGTCCGATGCGGGTGTTGCGTCCGACTCGAGTGCGGTCGTGGATGCCGTGCTCGAACTGCCTGCCGCGTGGCCCCTGCATCATGGCGATACCCTGCTCGAGCCACGGGTGGCCTATCGGATCATCGGTCCCGCGGGCGCGCCGGTGGTGGCCGTGCTGGGTGGCATTTCCGCGCATCGCTTCTTGACGGCGCCGGATGGTTGGTGGCCCGACATGGTGGGACCGGATTTGGGCGTGGATACCACGCGTTTCCGGGTACTGGGCATGGATTACCTGGGTGGACTGGGCGGCAGTTCCACCCCGCACGGCGGGATACCGTTTCCGCCGGTGAGTTCGATCGATCAGGCGGCGATGTTGCAGCAGGTGGTCGAGCACCTTGATTTGGGTGCCTTGCACGCCATCGTCGGCGCCTCCTACGGGGGCATGGTGGCGCTCAGTTTCGCAGCGCGCCACGCGGCATCCGTCAATCGTATCGTGATCTTGAGCGCGGCCGACCGCGCCCAGGTGCTCTCCACCGCGTGGCGCAGCGTGCAGCGCCAGATCGTGCGCGAGGCCATCGCGCGCGGCGACGGCGCGTCAGGCCTCAAACTAGCCCGGGCGCTCGCGATGGCCACGTACCGCAGCCAGACCGAATTCGCTCTGCGTTTCAACGGTCCGGCGGTTCGCGACGCCGAGCGTTTTCGATTCCCGGTCGAGGGCTATTTATTCGCACGCGGTGACGACTACGTGCAGAAGTATCGGGCGGAGTCGTTCATGGCCTTGAGCGAATCCATCGATCTACACGTGGTGGATCCTGCCGACGTGACCACGCCGGCCACGTTGATCGGAGTGCGCGAAGATCAATTGGTGCCGGTGGCCGACATGCGCTCGCTCGCAGTGCGGCTCGCCGGACCTCAGCAGCTGATCGAGATCAACTCGATTTTCGGGCATGACGCCTTCTTGAAGGAGGCCGCCATGCTCAATCCAATATTGAAGAATGCCTTAGCGGAGTAGCCCATGAACAAACACATCAAACGGAAATCCGGTATCGCCACCCGGTCGGTGCGCGCAGGGTTGGAATCGGACTCACAGTTCGGTTCGGTCGTGCCGCCGATTTACCTCTCGACGAACTTCGCGTTCGAAGGTTTCCGCAAACCGCGCCGCTACGATTACACGCGATCCGGCAATCCCACGCGCGATCAACTGGCCACAGCGCTCGCGGATCTGGAGGGCGGAGCGGGCGCCGTGGTGACCTGCACCGGACTTGCGGCCATCAGCCTGATTCTGGCGACGCTGCCGAGCGGTGCGCGGGTCGTGGCGCCGTTCGACTGCTATGGCGGCTCCTACCGGCTCTTCGCCGCACTCGAGAGGCAAGGTCGCCTGATCGCCGACTTCATCGATCAGAGCGATGCCGACGCGCTCGAGAAATCGCTCGCGGCCAAGCCGGCTGTGGTCTGGATCGAGACACCGAGCAACCCGTTGCTGCGTATCGTCGACATTCGCGCCATCGCCGACGCGGCTCATGCGGCTGGGGCACTGGTGGTGGTCGACAACACGTTCCTGTCGCCGCTGTGGCAGCAGCCCCTCGCGCTCGGCGCCGATCTTGTCCTGCATTCGACCACCAAATATTTGAATGGCCACAGCGATGTGGTCGGTGGGGCGGTGATTGCCGCGACGGTCGAACATCAGGAGCAGTTGGCTTGGTGGGCGAACGCTATCGGCGTCACGGGTGCGCCCTTCGACAGTTTCCTGACGCTGCGCGGGGTTCGGACGCTGCATGCGCGCATGCGTGTACATGCCGAGAACACCGCAGCCGTCGTCGCCGCCTTGCACGAGCATAGGGCGGTGCGGAAGGTCTACTATCCGGGCTTGCCGGATCATCCCGGGCATGAGTTGGCGCGCCGGCAGCAAAGCGGCTTCGGCGCCATGCTGAGCTTCGACCTGCACGGCGGCGAGCCGGCGGTGCAGGCGCTCCTCGAGGGTCTCGAATGCTTCACTTTGGCCGAGTCCTTGGGCGGTGTGGAAAGTTTGATTGCTCATCCGGCCAGCATGACGCATGCCGGAATGGATGAGGCCGCCCGGTTGCGCGCGGGCATCGGGCCGGGGCTCTTGCGCGTGTCCGTGGGCATCGAGGATGCACGCGACCTGGTCGCCGATTTGTCGGCGGGCCTCGAGCGCGCGGCCGGAGCCACGGCCGCGGACATGCCGGCCGTCAAGCTGGCGCGCGCTTAGAGTCTGACGCGCTCAGGGTATGGCGCGGTTTTAGCCTGGCTCGCGGCTAAAGCGCCAACGCGGCGAGCACGGCATCGCCCGCGGCGCGCGTCGAGACCGACGAGCTGCCGGGCGACGCTATGTCCGCCGGCCGGCATCCCGGCACGGTCTGGGATACGGCGCTCTCGAGCGCGCGCGCTTCGTTCTCGAGGTGAAGTGAATAGCGCAGCAGCATGGCCGCACTCAAAATCGTGGCGTAGGGATTGGCGATGCCGCGTCCCGCGATATCGGGCGCGGAGCCGTGAATGGGCTCGAACAATCCTCCGCGGCCTTGGCCCAACGACGCTGACGGCAGCAAACCCAGCGAGCCTGCGAGCATGGATGCCTCGTCGGTGAGAATGTCGCCGAACATGTTTTCAGTCACGAGCACGTCAAAGTCACGCGGGCGCTTGATGAGGTGCATGGCCGCGGAGTCGACCAGCATGTGTTCATAGCTGACGTCGGGGAACTCGGCGGGCATGATCCGTTCCACCACCGAACGCCATAGCCGCGACGTCTCGAGGACATTGGCCTTGTCGACGGAGGTGAGCTTGCGCCGCCGCCCGCGCGCAAGCTCAGCGGCCAGCCGCACGACACGTTCGATTTCGGTGACCGTGTAGCGGCAGACGTCTACGGCCTCCGTCGCGGTGCGCTGCTTGTCGCCGAAATAAATGCCGCCGGTCAACTCGCGCACCACCATGATGTCGACGCCGTACAGCAGCTCGGCCTTGATGGGGGACGCATCGAGCACCGCCTCGTGCGGTACGACGGGGCGCAGATTGGCGAACAGACCGAGCCCTTTGCGCAGTGCGAGGAGCCCTTGCTCCGGACGGACCGCCGCGTCCGGTGCGGACCATTTGGGACCGCCGACGGCCCCCAGCAATACGGCATCCGCACGTTCGCACAGCGCGAGAGTCGCCGCGGGCAGCGCCTCGCCGGTGGCATCGATGGCCGCCCCGCCCAGCAGTGCGCTTTCGAATTCGAAGGCATGGCCGAATCGCGACGCGATGGACTTAAGCGCCCGCACGGCCTCCGCGGTCACTTCGGGACCGATGCCATCGCCGGGAAGCACCGCGATCAGAGCGCGCACTCAAACGCTCCCGGCCGCTTCGTAGCGCTCGATGTCGGCAAGTTTGCTGCGCAAGTAGCCCAACTCGTCGATGCCGTGGAGCAGGCAATGGCGGGCGAAAGCTTCGATGGGAAAAGACACGCTGCGTCCCGTGGGTAGTTTGAGCGAGGCGCTGTCGAGATCGATCTCCACGTCCGCTCCGGGATTCGTGAGCAGCCAGCGCGAGGTCGTCTCGTCGATGGTGATGGGCAGAAGGCCGTTCTTCAGGGAATTACTGCGGAAAATGTCGGCTATCTCGGTGCTGATGACGGCACGCAAGCCGTAATCGAGCAGCGCCCACGGCGCATGTTCGCGCGATGATCCACAGCCGAAGTTGCGTCCGGCGACGAGCACCTGGCAGCCCGCCGCCTGCGGCTGATTCAAGATGAATTCCGGGTTGTCGCTGCCGTCGGCGCGATAACGCCAATCGGCGAACAGTTGCTTGCCCAGCCCTTCCTTCGTCGTCGTCGTGAGAAAACGCGCCGGAATGATCTGATCGGTATCGATGTTGGTCGAATCGATGACCACGGTCTTGGAACGGATCTGTGTGAGAGGCTGCATTACATCAGCGTCCTGGGGTCGGTTATCCGGCCCGTGATGGCGCTGGCTGCCGCAGTGAGCGGACTGACCAGCAACGTGCGCGCGCCGACTCCCTGCCGGCCTTCGAAATTGCGATTGCTGGTGCTGATCGCGTACTCGCCGGCGGCAACCGTATCGCCGTTCATGCCCAGACACATGGAGCAACCCGACTCGCGCCAATCCGCGCCGGCGTCTTTGAAGATTTGAGCGTATCCGGCCGCCTCCGCGTCGTGTTTGACCTTCTGCGAACCCGGAACGATGAGCAGTCGCACGCCCGGAGCCACCTTATGCCCCTTGAGGATGCCTGCCGCGGCCTGTAGGTCCTCGAGACGCCCGTTCGTACAGCTGCCGATGAACACCACGTTGATGGCTTTGCCGAGCATGGGCTCGCCCGAGTGGAATCCCATGTAGGCCAGCGCCTTGTCGAAGACGGCCGCAGCCGCGTCCCCGCTCGCGGCGGCAGGCACCGCTGCCGTGATGGGGAGCACCATGCCAGGATGGGTGCCGTAGGTGATCATCGGCTCGAGCGCTGCCGCATCGATGTCGATTTCGCGGTCGAACATGGCTCCCGGATCAGTGACCAGGGTGCGCCAGCGGGCCACCGCCTCGTCCCAGGCGGCGCCCTGCGGTGCACGGGGTCGACCTTTCAGATAAGCGAACGTCGTCTCGTCGGGCGCGATCATGCCGGCTCGCGCGCCGGCTTCGATCGACATGTTGCAGACCGTCATGCGCTCGTCCATGGACATCCCGCGGATCGTCGATCCCCGATACTCGAACACATGGCCCGTGCCGCCCGACACGCCAATTTTGCCGATGATGGCGAGGATCAAGTCCTTGGCAGTGACGCCGGGCCGCAACCGGCCTTCCACGTTGATCGCGAAGGTCCGCGCTTTGCGTTGCAGCAAGCACTGCGTCGCAAATACATGACTCACTTCGGTGCTGCCGATGCCGAAGGCGAGCGCACCGAATGCGCCATGCGTGCTCGTGTGGCTGTCGCCGCACACGATGGTCATCCCCGGTTGAGTGGCCCCGAGTTCCGGGCTGATGACGTGTACGATGCCGCGCCGAGCATCGCGCATGCCGAACAGTTCGATCCCGAATTCCGCCGCATTTCTCTCGAGCTGCAGCACCTGTTTCGCCGCCGCATCGACCTTGATGGGGATGTTGCCGAAGACTTGATCCGTGCTGGTCGGCGTCGAATGATCCAGTGTCGCCAGCGTTCGGTCGGGCCGCCGCACCGGCAGTCCCAACGACCTCAAGACGCTGAACGCCTGCGGGGAGGTGACCTCATGAGTGAGGTGCAGGTCCACGTAGAGCACGGCGGGCGTGTCCTTGGTCTCGGCCACCACTTCGTGTGCGGTCCACACCTTGTCGAATAGCGTTCGCGGATGGGCGCCCATGGATGTTTCCCGTCAAGCCTTCCCGGATTCCAGCCACGGCATGCGCGCCCGAAGCTGCGCGCCGACTTTCTCGATCGAGTGCGTAAGATCGGCCTTCAGCAGCTTGGAGTATTTCTTGCGGCCGGTTTTGGTCTCCGATATCCACTGCCGTGCGAATTTACCTTGCTGGATTTCGGTCAGGATCTTTTTCATCTCCTTCTTCGTGGCCTTGTTCACGACGCGCGGTCCGCGGGTCAGGTCGCCGTACTTGGCGGTCTCGCTGATGAACTTGTGCATCTTGGTGATGCCGCCTTCGTGCAGCAAGTCGACGATCAGCTTCAGTTCATGCAGGCACTCGTAATAGGCGACGGCCGGCTGATAACCCGCCTCCACCAAAGTCTCGTAACCCTTGACGACCAACTCCGTGGCGCCACCGCAGAGCACGGCCTGTTCGCCGAACAGATCGGTTTCCGTCTCCTCGGCAAAGGTCGTTTCGAGCACGCCGCCGCGGGTACCGCCGATGCCGTCGGCATAGGCGAGGGCATTCGCTTTCGCCTTGCGCGATGGGTTTTGGGCGACGGCGATGAGACAGGGGACGCCGCGCCCCTGTTGATACTGACGCCGCACGAGATCACCGGGACCTTTGGGCGCGATCAGCACGACGTCGAGATCCTTGCGCGGTTTGATCTGGTTGAAGTGCACGTTGAAACCGTGCGCGAACAGCAGCGTTGCACCTTTCTCGAAATCCGCCTTGAGTTCCTCGTAGAGCGCTTTCTGGGTCATGTCGGGCACCAACATGGCGACCAGACCCGCACCCTTGATCGCTTCGGCCGGCTCCATCACCTTCAGGCCATCCTTCTTCGCCTTGTTGAAGCTGTCACCCTTGCGCACGCCAACCACGACGTCGAAGCCGCTGTCATGCAGGTTGAGCGCGTGCGCCCGTCCCTGGCTGCCATAGCCGAGAACGGCGATGCGTGCTCCGCGCAGTGCTTTTTTGTCGACGTCTTTTTGCGAATACAAACGCATGGAATGCTCCTGATGGATCGATATATGAACCTATAAATGCGCAAAACCCCGCCTCGAAGACTATTGCAGCCTCAAGCGGGGTCGATAGAAAAACGCATGGTGCCTTGGAAAACTAGCCGCAAATAGCAACACAGAATCTCATATGATGCAAGACCTGCTGTCGAGTCCCGGGCGCGCTTTGTGAGGAAGGAATCATGACTGTCGATGCTGCAGTGGCGGTGCCTCTTTGGCTCTTGTATGACGATGAGGTCGAGGCTTGGCGTGCGGAACGATCGCCACTCGTCACCGCGTGGCTCGATGCGCATCACTTCAAGGGCGAGCGGCATCGCGTCCTGTTGGTGCCGGACCGCGACGGTAGGGTCGCGCTCGCGCTCGGCGGCTTGGGCAAACGTCTCGGCGGCCTGTCGATGTGGCATGGAGCGGGATTTGCCGAACGGCTGCCAGCGCGGCGCTATTGCCTCGCGCAGCAGTTCACCGCCGCGGAGGCCACACAGCTGCACTTAGGCTTCGTGTACGGTGCTTACCGGTTCGAACGCTATCGCCCGAGCAAACTCGAGCGCGCCGCGGTGCTCGACCCGCCGCCCAATGCCGACGCAGACTTCGTCGTCGCCGCCGCAGAGTCGCTGCGGCTCGCACGCGACTGGATCAACACACCGGCCGCCGACTTCGGTCCGGTCGAGTTGGCCGCGGCGGTGCGTCAAATTGCCGATCGGCACGGCGCCACCTATCGGGAATGGGTCGGCGATGCGCTATTGACCGGCAACTTTCCCGCCATTCATGCGGTAGGACGCGCTAGCGCCACGGCGCCGCGGCTGGTGGACATGCAGTGGTCGCCGGACCCCTCGCGCAATTGGCCGCTGCTGACGCTGGTCGGCAAGGGCGTGTGCTTCGACAGCGGCGGCTTGGACATCAAGCCCAGCGCGGGAATGGCGCTCATGAAGAAGGACATGGGCGGCGCCGCGGTCGCGCTTGCTCTTGCCAACCTGCTGATGCATTCGAAGATCGGTGCGCGGTTGCGCGTCATCATCCCCGCCGTGGAGAACTCGATCAGCGGCAACGCCTACCGCCCTGGCGACGTGCTATCGACTCGAAAGGGACTGACGGTGGAAATCGGCAATACCGACGCGGAGGGTCGGCTGGTGCTGTGCGATGCGTTGGCACTCGCCGACGCCGAACGGCCCGATCTCATCATGGACTTCGCAACGCTGACCGGCGCCGCGCGCGTCGCCTTGGGCCCGGAGCTACCCGCGTTGTTCGGCAGCGACGACGGCCTGGTGTCCGACTTGGCGGCCCATGCCGCGGCGGAACATGACCCGTTGTGGCCCATGCCTTTGTGGGCGGGTTACGACGACGAACTTGGCAGCAAGATCGCCGATTTGAACAACGTGGCCGCGTCGGGGTTTGCGGGCGCCATATTTGGCGCGCTCTTTCTCAAACGCTTCGTGACCGAAACGCCGAACTGGATGCACATCGATCTGTATGCATGGAATCCGAAAGAGCGGCCGGGCCGCGGCGTCGGTGCCGAGGCCCATGCCGTGCGCGGCGTGCATCGATTCCTGGTGAAGCGCTACGGCATCGCGAATTGACGTTGCGGTGGGCTGGCCCGTGCGCCCCCGCTTCCAGATAGCCCATGCTTCGCGCAGATAGACATTGCGTTTGGTGAAGGGGCGCGCCTAAGCTTCGCGCCCTTAAATTTTTTTCAGAGCGCGACCGATACACGCCATGCCACGCACACCTAAGTCACCGAGCAAACCCAAGCCCATCGATACCCGTAACCACTCACGCATCGTCGTCGAGGGCGTCAAGCAAGCGCCGGCCCGCGCGATGCTCCACGCGGTCGGGTTCACCGATGCGGATTTCGACAAGCCGCAGGTCGGTATCGCATCGACGTGGAGCAACCTGACTCCGTGCAACATGCATATCGATGAACTGGCCAAGCTGGCGGCCGACGGTGCGGAAGGCGCGGGTGCGAAGGCAATCACGTTCAATACGATCACCGTGTCCGACGGGATATCCATGGGGACTCCCGGGATGCGCTACTCATTGGTGTCGCGCGAAGTCATCGCCGATTCCATCGAGACGGTGGTCGGCGCTCAGGGGTTCGACGGCGTGGTCGCCATCGGCGGCTGCGATAAGAACATGCCGGGCTGCCTCATCGCTTTGGCGCGGCTCGACCGACCTGCGGTGTTCGTCTATGGTGGCACGATTAGACCGGGCACCGACAAGAGAGACATCGTGTCCGTGTTCGAAGCCGTGGGCGGGTTTGCCCAGGGAACCGTCACCGAGCAGCAGCTCAAGTTCGTCGAGCGCACGGCCATTCCCGGGCCAGGATCCTGCGCCGGCATGTATACGGCCAACACGATGGCCTCCGCCATCGAGGCGCTCGGCATGAGTTTGCCGAACAGTTCCGCGCAAGAGGCGGTCTCGGGTCAAAAGCGCGACGATTGCTCGCGGGCCGGCGCCGCGGTCGTGCAACTCATCAAGCTGGGCATCCGCCCTAGCCACATCATGACGCGGCAGGCGTTCGAGAATGCGATTACCGTCAGCATCGCGCTCGGCGGCTCCACCAATGCCGTCCTGCATCTATTGGCCATCGCGTCCGCGGCCAACGTCAAATTGTCGATCGACGATTTTACGCGCGTGGGCAAGCGCGTGCCGGTACTGGCCGATTTGCGTCCGAGCGGACGCTATTCCATGTCGGAACTGGTCGCCATAGGCGGGATTCAGCCGTTGATGAAGACCTTGCTCGATGCCGGATTGCTGCATGGCGATTGCCTCACCGTGACCGGCAAGACCTTGGCTGAGAATTTAAGCGCGGTCGCGCCTTACGCGGATGGCCAGGAAATCGTTCGTCCTCTCGCCGATCCGATCAAGAAGGACAGCCATCTCGTGATCCTGTACGGCAATCTTGCACCGGACGGGGCCGTTGCAAAAATTACCGGCAAGGAGGGGCTGCGGTTCAAGGGCAAGGCGCGCGTCTTCAATTCAGAAGAGGCCTCGTCGGCGGGAATCTTGGGCGGCAAGGTCAAAGCCGGCGACGTGGTCGTGATCCGCTATGAAGGTCCGAAGGGCGGCCCGGGTATGCGCGAGATGCTGAGCCCCACGGGCGCCATCGTCGGGCGGGGCCTCGGCGGCGCCGTTGCTCTCATCACCGACGGGCGGTTCTCGGGCGGTAGCCACGGCTTCGTGGTCGGGCACGTGTCTCCCGAAGCGGCGGTGGGGGGGGCGCTCGCCTTGGTGGAAAACGGCGACGAGATCACCATCGATGCACAGCGCCGCGAAATCACGCTGCACGTCAGTGCCGCAGAATTGAAGCGTCGCCGCAAGGATTGGAAACCGCCGAAACCCTTCGCTCGACGCGGTGCATTGGCCAAGTATGCGAAGGTCGTGAGCAGCGCTTCACTCGGCGCCGTCACCGACCTGGAATGAATTAGCCATCCCGCGCCGCGCCTGTCTGCTGCGAGACCTGCATTGAGTCAACTGGCGCTTGCAGTTCGGGCGGGAACTGTGTCAGTCTCTTTACTCGCTGCAGGGAACTTACGAAGGGACGTCACTGATTGCATTTAGTGGCGTGAGTTTCCTTGGCGGTGTAACGGACGCGCAGCGCCGTGCGGACTGCGTACGAAGTTGCGGTTTGCAGCGGCCGAACACTTTAGTGTCAGAGAAATCGCAGGGGTAGGGTCGCACCAGACTTATGTACAAATACGAAGAGCCATCACTGTTTTCCGGTAAGCGCGGAATCGCGCTGATTATAGTTATTTTGATTCACGTGATCGTGGGCTATGGCTTCTATTCCGGCCTCGCCAGCCGCTTGGTCCAGACCATCATTCCGCCGGTCGAAATTGCGCAGATCGACAAACCCAAAGACGTCGACAAGCCGCCACCGCCGCCGCCCAAGCTCGAAGAGATCAAGCCCTACGTTCCGCCTCCCGAATTCGTCGACATCCAAGCTCCTCAAGAGCAAACGAACGCCATCGCCGTGGTCACGCAGACCGTGCAAGCGCCGGCCGCCCCGGTGCAGGTGGCGGCACCGCCGGCTCCCAAAGTGGCCACCAATATCAAGATGGATCCGAAGCATCCGTTGAAGATCGGCGAGGACTATTACCCTGATGCATCGAAGCGTGCGAACGAAGAAGGGCGCTGCATCGTGCAGATGACGGTCTCGGCCGATGGCCGCATCACGGCCGAATCGATCCAGACGAGCTCCGGCTTTCCGCGCTTGGATGAGGCCTGTTTGAAAGGCGTCCATGGCCAGCGGATGATTCCCGCCACGGAGGACGGCAAGCCGGTCGAGAAAACCGTGTCTATACCCATTGTGTGGAAACTGACCAATAAGTAGCTGCGTGCGCCGCTGAACCCGGCGCTGTTCAATTCGTTCATTACGTCTATCCAAGTAGAGGAAATCGGTCAATGCAAGAGACTACCGTTGAAAACCCGTTTGGCCTTGGCGCGCTCATCGCTCAAGGTGATTTGGTCGCGAGGTCCACTCTCGCCATTCTGTTGATCATGTCCCTGTTGACGTGGTTCATCATGATCACCAAGTTCTTCGATCAGCGAAAGCTGCGGCTGCAGGCCATCGAGGCTGAAAAGGAGTTCTGGAGTTCGTCCAGCCTCACCGATGCGCTCGGCAAACTGAAGGGCAACGCCAATCCGTTCCGTGCCCTCGCCGAGACTGGCAAGCAGGCGTACGAATATCACGAAACTAACAAGGCGCGACTCTCGAGCGCCATCGGCACCAGCGAATGGATCACCGAATCCCTGCAGCGCACGGCCGATGCGATCGTCAGCCGCATGCAGGCCGGTCTCCCGGTGCTCGCCTCGGTCGGATCGACTGCTCCGTTCGTCGGTCTGTTCGGTACGGTGTGGGGCATTTATCACGCTCTGATCGCGATCAGCGCATCGGGCTCGGCGTCCATCGAAAAGGTGGCCGGCCCTGTCGGTGAAGCCTTGATCATGACCGCCATCGGCTTGTTCGTCGCCGTTCCGGCCGTGTTGGGATACAACGTGCTATTGCGCCGCAACAAGAATGTGCAGGAGCGAGTCAGCCATTTCACCCACGAACTGCACGCCTATCTCATTTCGGGCGTGAAGATGGGTCTGGGGATGGAAAAGTCGCCGGCGGCCAGCATCAAGCCCACGCCTGCCGCGGCCCGCTAGGAGTAATGCTCAATGGCGATGACCACCGGCGGGAGCAGCGAGGGAGAAGTCTTATCCGACATCAACGTGACGCCTTTGGTGGACGTCATGTTGGTGCTGCTGATCATCTTCATCATCACCGTTCCCGTGGCCTTGAAGGAGATCAAGGTCGCATTGCCCAAAGCGAGCAACCTCCCGACCCAGACGAAACCGGAGGACGTATCCATCACCGTCGACAAGTCCGGCAACATCTATTGGAACACCAAGTTGTTGCCGAATCAGGAGGCGTTAAAGTCTGAGCTGCGGGTGGCCGCGCGTCAGGATCCTCAGCCCGAGGTTCATATCCG
>Ga0116229_10003813_pt1 | contig 24795 bp, 19 predicted proteins | sample S1TSphgellanicum_3_FD_87313 | JGI IMG/M metagenome (GOLD analysis project Ga0116229, IMG submission 87313) | Host-associated microbial communities from peat moss isolated from Minnesota, USA - S1T2_Fc - Sphagnum magellanicum MG | ecosystem: Host-associated > Plants > Peat moss > Unclassified... | reverse complement strand
GCGCGAGCATCTGGCCGCCATGGATTACATGCGGCAGGGGATTTTCCTGCGCAGTTACGCGCAGAAGAACCCTAAGCAAGAATACAAGCGCGAGGCGTTCGAATTGTTCTCCGCAATGCTGGATCGCATCAAGTTCGACACCGTGACCACGGTGTCCAAGATCCAAGTGCGCAGCCAGGCTGAGATCGAACGCGAGGAGCTGGAGCGGCAGCAAAGACTCGCGCGGGCGCTGCAAATGCAGCATGCGGAGGCGATTTCGCCGATTCAGGCGGCGCCGGTCGCAAGCGATTTCTCCGGTAACTTCCCTGGCGGCAGCGCCGCGGGTTCCGGCGATAATGTAACGGAGTTCGTTCCGGTCACGGACTTGAGCGCGGCCGGTGCGGCAGCGGCGCCCTTCGTGCGCCCAATGCCCAAGGTCGGGCGCAACGAACCCTGCCCCTGCGGGTCGGGGCGCAAGTACAAGCACTGCCACGGTGCTCTCGTCACTACGCCTTGATAAATATGCCTTTGAGATTTAGAGCACAACACGGACAAGCCGCAATATGTAGTATTTAGCGGAGAATCTTTGCGAACTCTCTCGCGCTGGCGTGAAATGGCAATGTGGGGTCGGGCACATTAATAAGCGCTTTGGAAACGTCAAATGGGACTCCTATTCAGAAGAGACACAAACATCACTCGAGCATCCGAACTAGAGCGTTGTTATATAGATCGAACTCTATCCGACGGTACCCGAATAGCAGTTTTAATCCCCTGTTTTAACGAGGAGGCCGCGGTCGCCGCCGTAGTTTCCGGCTTTAAGGCCGCGCTGCCGTTTGCAGAAATTTATGTGTTTGACAACAACTCCACGGATCAAACCGCTAGGGTAGCCGCAGCGGCCGGGGCACTGGTCAGAACGGAAGCCCGACAAGGCAAAGGAAACGTTGTTCGACGCATGTTCGCCGACATCGATGCCGACGTCTACGTAATGGTGGATGGAGATGCAACCTACGACCCACAGTGTGTAGAGGGTATGGTGAGGCTCTTGATCGCTGAACGACTCGATATGGTGGTAGGTGCGCGCGTCGCCGGCGATGCCTCAGCTTACCGGCGCGGTCATCGCTTTGGTAATCGACTTCTAACCAGCGCGGTGTCTCGTTTATTCGGAAATCGTTTCTCCGATATCCTGTCCGGTTATCGCGTATTTTCGCGACGCTTTGTAAAATCTTTTCCTGCGATGTCGAATGGTTTCGAGACGGAGACGGAACTCACGATCCATGCGTTGGAACTCTGTTTACCGGTCGCAGAGGTCGAGACTCCGTATGCCGTGCGCATTGATGGATCGGCGAGCAAACTGCAGACTTATTCGGACGGGATGAAAATACTGCGACTGATTTTGGTCCTATACAAAAACGAACGTCCTCTCCAATTTTTCTCCGCAATCGGATCCATCCTTTTGGTCGTCGCACTCGCCTTGGGTATCCCTGTCGTCGTCACGTTCATTGAAACTGGATTGGTGCCCCGACAACCAACCGCAATTTTGGCCACGGGCTTAGTCCTGCTATCTGCCCTCACATTCGTTACCGGTATAATTCTCGATACCGTAACGTGCGGTCGACGTGAAGTGAGGCGTCTTGCCTACTTGTCCGTAAAGCCGCCTGCCACTTAGCTGTCGTAGAAACAGCGATGAGAAATGCGCCTGTTGACGCACGACTGTGAAACCCGGCGTCTCGGCTATTTTGCCGGGCTGCGCGCCAGACTCCTAATCAAACGCGCGCGGGCGCAAGAATGCGGCGACGGAACACCGTGCCATATAGCCCCAGATGGGTAATCGCGTACGCGGCTGCGGTGGCGGCGACCATACCGGTCGCCCCGGCATGTATGGCGGCGAATACCTTCGCTGGCAACGCCAAGACACAGAATGCCAGGACTACGATTACCTGTTCGCGGACTATACCTGTGCCATTCAGATAGTATCCCACCGCAATGCCGGCCGCTTCGAGTGGAGTCCACAGCGCAAATACAGCCAATAGCGTCCAGGGAACGTCCACCGTATTCCGAGTCCAAAGGGAGGCCAGTTGGGAACCAAAAACCAGTAACAGAATTGATACAGAGATGCCGATCGCAACACTGAGCAGCAAACTGCGGCGCAAAGTATCGCGAATGAAAATGCGATCCGCGCGCGCATAGGCATCTGAATAAGCGGCCCACAACGAGCCATTCAGAATCGCAACCGGTTGCGAGGCAAAGAGAAACAGGCGTTGTGCAATGGCAAGCGCAGCCACGTCCGCGGCGCCGGCAACACTCGCGAGCACCAGTGTGTCGCTGCCCCAGCCGATGGCGAAGCCCAATTGTAGGATCAGAAAAAGTGCGCCAGTGGAGAGCAAGCGGGTACGCTCCTCGCGCACACAGATTCCGACGCGGTTCACTGCAATCAGCCCGCGAGTGGCGAGCAGCGAGACGACCAGCAAGACGATTAGCACGGATTGTGTACCGAGTCCCGCCATGAGCAGCAGTCCAACACTGCTGCTTCGTTTGAGCACGAACCACGTCGACGGGTATGCCAGTACTGCGCCCACTGTCGCGATCAGTTGCGCTTCGTGCAATCGTTGCTGGCCAATCAATATCTTAATCGCGCCCGTCGAGACGATGTTGAGGCCAAATAAACAGCTGAAAATCAGTGCCGCCGTGCGAGTCTCGCCACCCGCTGCGGAATTCGACAGCTTGAACAAGGTGGTCCAGGGGGCCCACGCGCCGGCCGCCGCCAACACGATCGAGACGGTGGCTCCGATCATCATGAGCCAAGCCAAGCCGCCCGTAACCGCACTAATCACTTGTTGCGAATCACCGCTCGCCGTAGCGTGCGCAACTCTATTGACCAAAGCGTTGCCGACGCCGAAGTCCAAGAACGCCAAACTAGTAATCAGGCCAGAAAATGTCGCCCAGACACCGAACCTTTCTGGGCCGAGTTGTGGGGTGGCCCAGCGTACGGTGATCAAGATTAGCCCGAGACCGGCCAAGCGAGAGGCAACCGTCGTCACTGCGCCCAGCGCTGCCAGTCGATAGCGCTCGACGGCGCGATGTGTGTCCATGTCCCCCGCGGGAGATGACCGTAGATATTTCAAGAGTCGCCGTTTGGCATTCACCGGCGAGTATGCTACGGACGTTCTGGCGGGTTTACCAGACGGAATGCTGGCCTCTCGATGAATGGCAGCCATTCTCAAGGGAATCGCGGCCGGTTAGGATAAAACATGCGAACTCCATCGATGCCTGCCCAAACACACAACTTGCTTGGCGAGCAACTCTGCCGGCTTTGTGAGGGGCACTTGCGAGCAAGATTTAGTCGCGTAGTTTTGAGCAAGTACCAGGTGAGCTACTTCGAGTGCGATCGTTGCGACTCGTTGCAAACCGAAGCGCCTTATTGGCTCGGTGAAGCATATGGCTCGAACTTATCGCGCCTGGACACGGGCTCCGTCCAGCGGAATCTTCAGAACCTAGCGGCCGCTTACATCATCTCCAAGCTATTTGGCGTACGCGATGCTTTGGATTTTGGCGGAGGCGACGGCCTACTGTGCAGACTCTTGCGCGACTACGGCGTCAACTGTTTCGTGCGGGACAAGTATGCAAATCCAACCTACAGTCAGGGATTTTCGGAACCGGATTTCTCTGAGCCCAATTTAGTCCTGGCCTTCGAGGTGCTCGAACATTTCGCGGCTCCAGCGACCGAGGTGGCAGATCTGTTTCAATCACAGCCGAGGGTGCTGGTGCTGAGCACCACGCTCTATCGTCAGCAGCCAAAGGATTGGTGGTACCTCGGGGCGGAGAGCGGTCAGCACGTGTTCTTCTACAGCGCCAAAAGCCTGCGGATGATCGCCGACAAATACGGGTATTCGATTGTGCTGAGCGGCGGCTATGCGTTGTTCGTACGAAAGTCGGATCACTCAGTGTGGAAGTCCTTTCTAGCGAAAATTTTGCTAATGCGTCTGCTGTGCCGCCTGTTGCGCGGTCTGATCCTGATCATGCCAGCGCCTGGCGTTTGGCGGGATCATTTATCCGCCAAGACGAAGTAACGATTTACTCTCAAGTCACGGCAGACACGAGCGATGAGTCTATCTCAGAGGCGAACCACCTGCTATGCGGACAATGGCCGTAACGTATTTCAATGAGAGATTGCAATGTCTTCACGATTACCATCCCCGCCGCTCGCACGAAAGAATGACTCAATGCGAGGTGTCTATATAATTCAACTGAGCCGAGATACATCGCTCGTAAGCTGGAATTAGACGCCCCACCAAGACGCATGAATGTGACATCGGATCGAACCATGCGTATAGAAGGTTTAAATTTTCGCTCCAAATCATAATATTGGACTACGTCGGCACTCAGCCTGAGATCAGCGTTGAATCCGCCAATTGCATCCAGCAAGCGACGCTTTGTAAACTGTCCTGGATGCACTGAGAATAAACCGCAGCCTCGCAACTTACCGAGCAGTTTCGGTACCCGACGGTGCCTCCAGACACCCAAATGCCCCAGCGTTCCCATCGATACATCGCACAGCACCAGATCAGGATTGTGTGGTGACCCCGGTGTCAAGCCCTTCATGGCCGTGGCCAAAGTAGTTTTGTCGACCCAGAAATCGTCGGCATTTAGAAAAACAACGTACTCACCTCTCGCGGCGCTCAGTCCCTTATTCATAGCGTCGAATAGTCCCCGGTCGGCTTCGAATATTGATCTTAGATGGCTCACCCTCGCAGACCAACGCCCAATTATTTCGCGACTGCCGTCAGTTGATCCTCCATCTACGCAAATGTGCTCGACATTAAAATTGACCTGCTGCAATGAAACCGATGCGATAGCGTCTGCGATAGTGGTAGCAGCATTTAGAGATACCGTAACTACCGAAATGAACGGGTCAACCGGATTCAATCTGTACTGGGATGCGGAGTTCATTTGATTCCGTTATGGGTATACTCGAACGAATGCCCTGTGGAGTTTGCCATCGATTGACCTTATACAGCACTGTTTGGCCCCTTGGGACTTGGAGTTGTTTTACGGCATTCGGCCCGGTGTGTCGCATTAATTCCGTATCCAATCGCAGACCCGGCAGAAAGATGCCGCATCGTCAAAGTCGCCAACCGGACCGGACTGCTTGTTGACGATTCTAGTGTTGGCCAAACGCGGTTGATATCGAACCACGGCAGGGTCAATGCCAATCGAGTCCCCTCAGATAGGCAATCACGGCAGGAGGACGCACCAGACTCATGCACCAGTGTTGCGGATTGCTGCATTTCCACTGCACGCACGGGAAAAACGGACAGCTGGCATCGTGGAATAGCTGCAATCCATGCGCTGACGCAAAAACGTTCGGGTTCTCCGGGCCGAAGATGACGGCGCCTGGTCGCCGAAAGCCGTTTGCGATGTGCGCGCAACTCGTGTCGTTGGTCACCACAGCCGTTGCGTTCGCAATCAGCCGGATCATTTCCAGCATCGACAGTCGGTCGACCAGATTGATGACGTTGGGCAGGGCGACGATACGTTCGAAAGCTTCCCGATCCTCAAAGGGGATCTCCCGCAAAAAACCTGTGATCGCGAAGGAGCGCTCAGGGAAGTCGAGAATCACCTCGCGGAAGTTCTCGAGCGGCCAACTGCGCCACTTGCAGGCTGTCGTAACGGCCAGCACTGCTGCGCCCGGTGCCGGTGAGAGTCCGTCCAAAAACCGATAGATCGAGTAGTCCAGTGCACGGCCCAGATATTCTCCAACGCTGCGAACATTTTGATACTCGTTCTCGCCGGGGACGTGTGGTAAGGCGTGGTCCACGATGCTCCGTCCGCCGCGCGTCGTGCGTGAAGCGAGGCGACGCGCGCCTGCGAATTTAATGAGAAGGGCGTTCACGGCATTGCCAGAGAGATCCAGCCAAAGCTCCGGCGCAGTTTGCCGGGCTTTACGCAAATGCGTGAGGAGGGCCACGTTTTTAATGCGCGGTGATGCTTTAAAGAACTCGGTCAGAGCATTGTCGAACGGCATCGTATCCCAACCGCAGAGCCGGCCGATTTCCAACATCGAAGGACGCAATGCGACCACGGTAGGGATCCCCTGTCGACGGTTTTCCGCGACGATCCCGGCAATAAGAGGCATATGAATGAACAGGTCGCCAAGGCCAGCCACCGAGGACACTACGCAGGTCTTGCCCCATCGAAACGGCGCGGGGCGATGCCAAGGACGCAGGAGATCGACCGCGCCCATGACCAGCGCGCTCCTAACCGAACGCGTGTCATAGCCGAACCGGGTTCGATGTGTGCCGGGACTCATCTCGAGACTGCCGCGATCCGGGATCAGCCCGGAGCAGACTTTAGGTTCACGTACACGCTACTCAACCCCGCGCGCAGTCGTGCCGGCATCGGCAACGCCGACTGCTGCTGCATGGGCGGAATATGCGAATTCGAAGCGCTTGGTGCCGGGTGATTCAAGCGAAGTTTGCCGTTGATCCCGCGGCCCGAGATTCCACTCCTCAACCGCATATCCCCGGTCGACCATGACCGCCGCCGGCCAGTTTTGCCGCCTGAGCGCCGAGTCCAACTCTGATCCGCGACTAAACAAGACGAGGTCTTGCGCCCGAAGCAACGGATCCATTTGTACCAAGTCGGCGAGATAGAATCCGCCTGACCATTGAACGAAGTAGACGTTATTCCCGGGCCGATGCGGTTTCGGCAGTTGCGCCGAGTGGCGAGTGATGACTGTATCGATCTGCATCAACTGGAAGGGTAGGACCAGCAATAGATTCAAAAGCGCAGCGGCACCGGCAAACGCGGCGAGACGGCCGGCAGAGTCGGACCGCCCCATCATCGCGCACCCGGCCAATATTGGAACGACGCCCCAGGCCGAATGGAAATAGCGGTATCCCCAGCCGTGCCCTTGGTCGAAGATGAAGAACACATACCCTGCAAAGGTCATCCCTGCCGAAAGGGCCAGCAGCCGAACACGTTGATCATGGCGGCGGCCTATTAGCCCGAGCCCAGCGAAGAGGAATAGACATGGAACGGCCCAGATCCACATCTTGACCATCGAGGCAGTGCGCGCATCGATCATTGCCTTGTTGGGCAGATCGAAGGCGCCGTGCAAGTTGTTGCTGATCACATTGAATCCCGAATCTCCCGCGGTGACCAGCTCTCGAAGATGCAGCCAGCCGGCACCAATCAGGATCACCAGTGGCAGATAGCCCAAGATCAATGGGAGGAAGTAGCGCCGCTGTTCCTTGGAGCGAACGATCGCGATGATCCAAGGCACCGCGAACATGGTGTGAGGAAAGGGATTGTGTAACACGAGAGCGAGCGACCCTATCAAGCCGGCGCCGAAGGCACGATAAGGCGTGGGACGGAGCAGCAGCCAAACGAACAGCAGATTTGCCGTTAGGTGTGCCTGCATCGAGTAATAGGATATGGCATTCGCGACGAACGCTCCCGAGCAGAGCGTGAACAGCACTGCCCACCCGGCCGCGCGCCGATCATCGGTGATCTCGAGGGTGATGCGGTGGATGAGGAAAACCGCCACACCGGCCAGGCTCGCATTGCAAATCCAAGGAAGGCCGAGAAGTTCGAATGGCGCGAGAACCAGCGCGAAACCCGGCCAATAGGCCTCAATTACCTGGCCGGTAGCATGCGAGCCCACCAGAAAAGCGCCGTTGAAGCCCGGCGGGACCAACCAGTCGATGACCGACGGCGGCAATTGGGCCGTCAACCGACCCGCGGCGAAAGTCTTGGCTTGGAAAACCGCCGCATATTCGTCCATGCAAAACGCGTTGTTGTGATAAACGAAGACGGCGCCGAGTGCGAGGAGCACGGCGGCCGTCAACGCAACGGCGGCGGCATGGGCAGTCAAGAAATCGACGATTCTTAGGATCGGGGCGGAGCGCTTCCAGAACGCGGCGAGCAAGCAGACGCCGAACATGAGCCATGCGGTCCTGAAGTCATCCACCATAAGCAGATACTGAAAGATCTGCGACATCATTCTCGTTGAGAAATAGTAGTTATCCGCGGCATAGAAGTACGCCAGCGCAAGCGTCGTCAATAGAACTCCCAATCCGACCGTTAGCCGATCTGCTGCGTCATGGGTGGCCGATCTGCGCGCAGTGGAATCCATAGTCATGGTGGGCGTAGGGTTTGAAAGTCGACGCATGCACAGCAATTTATACCAGCTTCAGTCTAACCAATGAGACCTATGCTAGATACATACGGGTTCACGCATTCCTATGGCATCAGACAAACGGTTGAACCTCTGATTGCCAGCCAAAGATTCTCCGTCAACGACGGTCGAAAACCCATCCTTTTTGGCGGCGGGAACTTGCACACCTTATGTTTACGTAACGCGCCTCAGGTGCTTTGGACTCCTCGTCTCCGGGATCCGAAGTCGACGGGCAATGAACTTGCTGAAAAATCGTTCACGATTGTCATTGAACGTCGGAGCGAGAGTTACCAATAGGGCGGCATTTTTCTTACTATCCGTTGATTGCCGAGCACAGGTATAAAGTGACGGTTCTAAAGAATCAAGCCCCAAATATGACACCGGAAAACGTGAAGTTATTTTTACGTGGTTTTGTTGGTCTCGTTGGCCTGGTTGCGGTCGTCGCGTGGATGTTTTTCTTACTACTGCAGACAGGGATGCCTTGGGATGAAACCGAGCATGCTCATGTCGCCTGGCTGATGAGCCAGGGCAAGCGCCCACTAGTCGATTTCTTCCAGCACCATCAGCCATTGTTGTGGAACTTACTAACGCCGTACTTCCGCCTGGGGTTTGAAGGTGCGGGAGTGTTGATCTGGGGACGCATCCTGGTTGTGTTCTCGGCGGTAGCGATCATGATTTCGCTGCACCGTCTGGGGCATTGGCTCGGCGTCGCGGTGTTCATGGGCCTCACGCTTATATTACCCGACTGGTTTGTCATTCGGCCCGAAACCATCTCCGCGGCGCTGTTCGTGGCTGGGCTCGCGATCTGGGGCCGCCCCACCGCATCCAACGTAGCCTCAGTTCTTGTGGGTGTGGCGGCGGGCGCCGCGGTGTACGCGAGTCCGCGCAGCGCGTTGCTGGGGGGATTCTTCCTTCTGCTGGGGCGGCAATCAGTGAGCCGCTGGGCGTGTTTGGTTGCTGGCGCGACAGCGTTCGTGGCGCTCTACACCACGCTCGCGGGGTATTCCTTGAGCCAAGTGGTATTCAACATCGAGTTCAGTGCCCATTTGCAAACGGTGGGGGAGTCTGAGCACGGTCTGCCTAAGGATTTCTGGATGGGGCTGCTAGTTTATGCTTGCGGGACACTTAGCCTGCTGATCGCTGCTGTGGGTCTGCAACACCGAACACTCGCAGCCGTCTTCGTGGCCTACTGTGTAATCGTGTTTCTGATGTGTGACGGTCTCGCCGGCCATTTCCGTTACGTACAATCGTATGCGCCCGCGCTGATCGCGATTCCGATCGCGACCGCGAGAATTATTCAGCACGTCGAGCTAGCGCCTAGAGCGCCTGCCAGAATCGGGATCGGTGCGGCAATACTTCTGCTCGGGATCGGTATAATGCAGTTGGCGCCGATTGTATCGTTGCCACAGCTCGGGCTAATGCGCTGGATGCAGGCTCGGAAGCAACTCGACGCGCGTATTCTGCCGCAACAAGAAGTGCTGTTGTATACGCTTCATATGCCGATCACTGCCCGCGACGTTTCGTACTACGGCAGCCCGCTTTGGGACGGACAGGACAGGCTATGCACCGCTATACGCACTTTCAAAACGTCACGGCTTTTACCACCGTGCGATATATTGGCGGACTTGAAAAAGCGGCCCTATCTCACTGAGCCCAATCTTCAGCGGGTCGTGTCCGACGACGACAAAGAGCAGGTCACGTCCATCCTGCATTCTGACTACAACTCCGTCTGGTTTGGTCCGCCCATAGGGCATCTCGACGTTCGCAAGTGAGAGCGCGTAAATGAAGACAATAGTACTCGTTCGCGGCGCGCGACTGGAGGCCACAGGAAATGATCCTGCATCGACGCGGCGAAAGCCGAAGATGCCTAGCCGGTCGTCGGTGTAGCCGAATTACCTTGGCAGCCCATTGCGCGACTGGCCGAGCGACCCGAACTCGCCGGCCAGGCGCGCTTACTACGCCGGTGTTCGTGCACGGCCGTAAACTTACAACTATTCGGTTGCATCCGGAGGCCCCTCATCGGTCTCGATTCCCGGCTCGTCCGGAATTTTGTGTTTTTCACTGAACCAGGCTCCAAGATCCACGAGCCGACAGCGATCGCTGCAGAATGGCCGATAAAGCGAGTCCGGCGACCATTCCACCGGACGTTTGCAGGTGGGACACTTCACCATCGTTGCCATTTGGAATGCCGCTTACGTGCAGCAGGTCAGCAGGAACGGCACGTCAACTTCGACGTGCACGGGTCGGCTGGTGGCATCGAGCCAATTCAGAAACCGGATAGTGCAGCGATGTTGGCTGCCACTTATCTCAGGAAACAGGTCAACGCCCGCCGGCAACATTACGCGCACCAGTTGGCACGGATTCTCGCGATCGAATTGCAACTGAAATATTCCTCCGATAGCGACTTCCGATCTGTGTTTGGCGTTTTGCCGGGTCAGCCAAAGGAGTTCGGCGACGCTGTCGCACAATGGTCTGATCAATGCCAGCCAGCTGTCGAACTCCATCGCTCGGGCCTCGCCCGGACGGTTGAGCCAGTAGGTGTAGTCCGGCAAGTCAAAGTCACAGGTGCCGCCGGGAATGGCGCTGCGGTGCTTGATGGCGCTCAAAAACTCGGAGTCCCGAAGCGGCGCCATGTAATTGCCACCGATCGTTGATAGATCATTGCGCAACTTGAGCAGATTTGACATCAACGACTTGAGCCGGGCTGGGTCAACGCCTGTCTTGGTCTGGTATTCCTTGAGAACGTTCACGTGACGCTCGAGTTCTTTGAGCACTTCGCTGCGCGAGTCACCGCGCGCTGTAATGGCCAAAATTTCGAGCAGACTCGCGATTGCGGCGCGCGAACTCCAAGGGCTGGGCGACTCGGCGTGATAGGAAGCCTGTGTGTATAGAAACTCCAGCCGCAGGAAAGTGCGCATTCGCTCGTTGAGCGGCTGTTCATACACTACCGGAGCCGCCTCTGGGTCCGTTTGTATTTGCGGATCGGGGTGGGAGTTCATCCGCCTATTCTGAGCCAACCCAAGGTCAACGGTAAACCTTAGGTTAAATCACCCCCTTGGCGCCGCCCTTCTGCGATTCGCAGATATTGCGCGTGCAACGCGTCCACCTTTTGTAGCAATTCCGTGACGGTACCTGAGTTGGTTAGCACATCATCGGCCGCGGCCAGACGAACCGGACGGGACGACTGCGACGCCACAATTGCGCGGGCCTGTTCCAGTGAGCTTCCGTCACGCGCCATCAGGCGTTGCAGCTGCACGGCTTCTTCCACGTCCACCACCAAGATTCGATCTATGCGGGCCCGCGATCCGCCCTCGACTAGCAGCGGGATCGCCATGACGATATACGGACCGACGGCCGCCGCCGCGCTCTGTTCCATATCGGAGCGGATGAGTGGATGCAGAATCGACTCCAGTGCTTGCCGTAATTCAATATCGCCGAAAATCAATGTTCGCAGGGCGCGCCGGTCGAGTTCACCATTCTCGGCAACCAAGCCTGCGCCAAACCGCTGGATGACTGCCGTAAACCCCGGTTTGCCGGGCTCGACCACCGCGCGAGCAGCTTCATCTGCGTCGATAACTGGCACGCCAAGTTCCCTAAATCGTTTACCGACCGTGCTTTTGCCGCTTGCGATTCCGCCGGTAAGGCCGATGCGCAGTCGCCGATCCATGCCTAGTGCTTAAGACCGGACAGCCGCAGATATCCATTGACCAGCGAGTCACCATACATCATGGCGAGCCAGCCCGCGGCGGCCAAGTAAGGCCCAAAGGGCATCGGCGCGCTTCGGTCGCGGCCGCGCAGTACGATCATCAATATGCCGATCGCGGCGCCCGTCGCGGCGGACAACAGGATAACCAATGGCAGCAGTTTCCAACCAAGCCACGCCCCCAGGGCCGCGAAGAGCTTGAAATCTCCGTAACCCATCCCCTCCTTGCCCGTGATGAGTCTGAACGAATGAAAGACCAGCCAGAGGCTCAGATACCCGGCGGCCGCACCGATTAGGGCATCACGCGCGGACACCGGCAGAGGACTTCCGGCGACGGGACCGATGGTCACAGCCGCCAGCAAGCCGGCCCACATCAGCGGCAGAGTAATCCCGTCGGGCAGCAGCTGATGGTCGATGTCGATGCCGGTCAGCGCGATCAACGACCAGGTGATGAGCAGCGCACAGGCCGCCGCGGCGCCGAAGCCAAAATGCCAGGCGACCCACGCCGAGAGCACACCGGTCGTCAGCTCGACCAGGGGATAGCGCAGGGAGATCTTGGACTTGCACGACGCGCAGCGGCCACGGAGGACCAACCAACTGGCGACCGGGATGTTCTGCCAGGCCTTGATGGGAGCTTTGCAGGTGGGGCATGTCGATCGCGGCGAACTAAGGCTAAAACGCTCGAAAGGTGCCGCAGTCGCCGCCGCTCCGCCATCGGCCGACGGCAGTAATTCAGCGGCCTGCGCGCGCCATTCGCGCTCCAACATGATCGGCAATCGGTAGATGACCACATTGAGAAAACTGCCGACGACCAAGCCCAGCACGAACACCGACCCCGAAAACAGCGCGGGGCTGTCCAAATACAGCGCGGCTAGATCGTTTAGCACGAGCTAAACCATCGGGCCGCGCGGAAATCCGTCTTATCCGACGACACTTCCAAGCTTGAAGATCGGAAGGTACATCGCGATGACCATACCGCCCACCAGAATGCCGAGAATGGCCATAATCAAGGGCTCGAGCAGGCTCGACATGCTATCGACCGCATTGTCGACTTCCGACTCATAGAACTCGGCTACTTTGGCTGACATGGTGTCCAGCGAGCCGGATTCTTCTCCGACGGCGATCATCTGTACGACCATATTCGGGAACAGGCCGACGTTTTCCATGGCACGCTGCAACCGCTGGCCGGTCGCCACCTCGTCTTTCATGCGCAACGTCGCCTCTTCATAAACGATGTTGCCCGTGGCCCCTGCGACCGACTGCATCGCCTCAACCAACGGTACGCCGGCGGCGAACATGGTGGACAACGTCCGGGCAAAACGTGCGATTGCGGATTTCTGGAGAATCGGTCCAACGATCGGGAACTTGAGCATGATCCGATCGATGTTGCGCTGCATGTTTCTGGAGCGCTTGTAGAAGTAAAAGAACACGTAGAAACCGGCGACGACGACAATGCCCATCCACCAACCTTGATGCTGTACGAATCGCGACAGACCGACGACCATTTGGGTAAAGGCCGGCAAATCCGCGCCGAATCCCTTGAACAGTTCTTCGAACTGCGGGATCACGAATATCAAGAGAATGAGAGACACTACGACGGCGACAACTAGAACGGCGGCAGGGTAGAAAAGCGCTTTCTTGATCTTTTTCTTCAGTGCTTCCGTCTTTTCCTTGTATGTGGCGATCTTGTCCAACAAAGTCTCGAGAGCACCCGCCTGCTCGCCGGCTTCCACCAGATTGACGAACAGATCGTCGAAGTAGAGCGGAAATTTGGCCAGAGATTCATGCAGCGTGCTGCCGCCTTCGATGTTCGCTTTGATATCGAGCACGAGTTTTTGCATGGCAGGCTTTTCATGGCCATTGCCGATGATCTCGAAGGCTTGAACCATGGGGATGCCGGCAGACATCATCGTAGCAAGTTGTCGGCTGAATATCGCAATGTCTTCGTTGGTGACTTTGCCGCCGCTCCTGAACGCGGAGCTTTGGGTTTTGACGCGCGTGGCGGCAACGCCCTGGCGCCGCAGATCAGCGCGCAACGCCGCTTCACTGGCGGCCAGCGACTTGCCGCGTACCTTGTGGCCGCGCTTATCTTTGCCTTCCCAGAGGAACTGAGTGTCTTTTTTGCCCGCGGTCGCCGTGGTCGCCATAAATCAATCCTTACAGTAAGCCTAATCAATAGTTACGCTGTTGATCTCTTCCAAACTCGTCAAGCCGTCCCTGACCTTCTGCAAACCGGATCGGCGCAGATTCCAAATTCCGTCTTTGATTGCTTGGTCGTTTATATTCATCGCACCGCCACCCTCCATGATGATGCGTCCGATGGCTTCCGTGACCGGCATGACCTGGTAGATTCCCATACGGCCCTTATATCCATCGGTGCATTGGGCGCAACCGACCGCCCTGAAAACCCTTATGCCGGCGTCTATCTGCGCCTGTTCAAAGCCCTCTTTTTTCAGCGCTTCGGCGGGTACGTCGAGCGGCTGCTTGCAGTTAGAACACAATTTTCGCGCCAGGCGCTGGGCGATGATTAGACTCACCGACGTCGCGATCGCATAGGGCTTCACACCCATGTCGACAAGTCTTGTAAGAGTTTGCGGCGCATCGTTGGTGTGCAACGTCGACAGTACCAAGTGCCCGGTCTGCGCAGCCTTGATCGCGATCTCCGCGGTTTCCAGGTCACGGATTTCGCCGACCATGATCACGTCAGGGTCCTGGCGCAGGAACGCCCTGAGGGCCGCCGCGAAGGTGAGTCCCACCTTGGGGTTCACGTTGACCTGGTTGATTCCCGGTAAATTGATTTCCGCCGGATCCTCGGCGGTCGAGATATTGCAATCCTCGGTATTGAGGATATTCAGACCCGTGTAGAGCGACACGGTCTTGCCGCTGCCTGTCGGCCCAGTAACCAAGATCATCCCTTGCGGCTTGGCGAGGTACTTAAGATACAGTTCGCGCTGCACCGGCTCATATCCCAGCGCATCGATCCCCAACATTGCGCTCGAGGGATCGAGAATACGCGTAACGACTTTCTCGCCGAACAGCGTCGGGCACGTGCTGACGCGAAAATCAATGGCCCGATTCTTGGAGAGCCGCATTTTAATTCGGCCGTCTTGCGGAACGCGGCGCTCGGCGATATCGAGTCGGGCCATGACCTTCAAACGCGCGACGATCTTGACCGCCAACTGTACCGGAGGCAGTGCGACTTCTTTCAGCACGCCATCGAGTCGGGTACGGATACGAAATATCTTTTCGTATGGTTCGAAATGAATATCTGAAGCGCCTTTCTTGATCGCGTCGAGCAATATCTTGTTGACGAATCGCACGATCGGCGCGTCTTCCACATCGTCGCGCCCGAGCGCTTCCGCATTCGGGTCCTCGTCACCGCCGCTGACCTCGAGGTTTTCGAGATCGAAGTCATCGTCCGTCAAGCTCGGCATGACCGATTCGGCCTGTTCGATGGCCTTTGAGCAAGCCGCCTGCAGCTTGTCGTCTTCCACCACGACGAATTCAATGCTCATCGAGGTCTGGAATCGAATCTCATCGAGCGCATGCAAATTGGTCGGGTCCGCAACCGCCAGGAATAGCCGCTTACCGCGCTTCATCAGTGGTAAGACACGGTGTTTCTGCAGCAGCTTTTCGCTAACCGCTCGAACCGCTTCAATATCCGGCGCCACGGCATCCAAATCGAGCAAGGGCACGCCAAATTCGTTGGAGGCGGAGATCGCAATATCCCGGGCGGTTGCCAGGTTCCCTGCCACCAAATGACTGACAAGGCTTATGCGTTTTTCCCTCGATTTTACAATGGCATCCTGCATGGCTGCTTCGTCGAGCAAGCCATCTTGAACGAGGCGCTGTGCAAGGCCCCCCAGTGCCAGGCGACTGGAGCCGCCAACTGCCGCTATTGCGTTATCATTCATGGGCTTATAAGTAGTCCAGGGCTGTTCAATCCACTAGTGTACAACCTGGCAGCAGGCGATCAATTGTAAAATGCAGGGTCGATATTCGCACAGTGTGTGCGGCACCCGACGTGATTTCGTTCCCACTATCAACTTTAGATTATCCGCCCAATGCTGAGGAATTAAGCGCTACTTGCGCGCGGACTCGCAACGCGCCGGAATAGGTTTGGTGCTTGTGAGTGGCGCTCTTATGGGTGCTAGATCTCGAAGAACCGGACGTTGCATTGCGAGTCATCTTGCTGCGGCGCCACAAACTGGCAACTCACTTCATTTCCTCGGGAAAAAGAAGCCTCTCCGAGGAGAGGCATCTGGTTTCAAGCGAAAAACCTTACGTGACGCACCCCAAGGACTAAGCCGTTATTACGAGTGACAAGAAGTCGGGACGTATTGCGGCAAAATCGTCGAAGTGGTGAGCGATACACCGGATGCCAAGGAACCGGCGCTCGGCGCCGTCGAGGTGCCACATCGCCACAACACATCGTTGTTCGTGTTCACGTAGGCAGTGAGAGCCAGGATCTGGCCCGAGATCTTCACGTTAGCGGAGCCTCCGTAGGTGATCACGATGTTACCCGGAGTTGCGGTGACGCTTTCGTACTTTCCGCTCGACGTTACTTGACCGGCACTGGTCAGGTTCGCCGCTGATGGGAAGACGCCAGTGTTGGCGTAGTACTCGGCGATCGCCGTCTTCCAACCGTCGGCCAGGGTCAGACCTTCTGTAACCTGAGCGCGGATGGTGTAGTTCTGATAGGCCGGGATGGCAATGGCCGCCAAGATTCCGATGATGGCAATCACGATCATCAATTCGATCAGCGTGAAGCCGCGGAATGACCTTGCGCCCATCGTGAAACCTCTTTTCGAGCAGTTACGCATATTCATTTCCTTCGACAAAAAGAAGCCTCTCCGAAGAGAGGCTTCTGGTTTCAAGCGAAAATCCTTAGGTGAATCGCTCCCCAAGGACTAAGCCGTTATTACGAGTGACAAGAAGTCGGGACGTATTGCGGCAAAATCGTCGAAGTGGTGAGCGATACACCGGACGCCAAGGAACCGGCGCTGGGGGCGGTAGCCGTACCACACTGCCACAACACATCGTTGTTCGAGTTCACGTAAGCGGTGAGAGCCAGGATCTGGCCCGAGATCTTCGCGTTAGCGGCGCCGCCGTAGGTGATCACGATGTTACCCGGAGTAGCGGTAACGGTCTCGTACTTTCCGCTCGACGTTACTTGACCGGCACTGGTCAGGTTCGCCGCTGACGGGAAGACGCCAGTGTTGGCATAGTACTCGGCGATCGCCGTCTTCCAACCGTCGGCCAGGGTCAGACCTTCTGTAACCTGAGCGCGGATGGTGTAGTTCTGATAGGCCGGGATGGCGATGGCCGCCAAGATTCCGATGATAGCAATCACGATCATCAATTCGATGAGGGTGAAGCCCTTTTGAACTTGCTTAAGCATTTACGAACTCCTGAAAATCGAACAAGTAAAAGAACAATCTTTTCAAACAACGGCGCTGCGCCAGTGACCAGGATTAAGCAAGGGCTGTGCCAAGAGCCGCTGAATCAACCTAAGATATTGAATAATATAGATAATAACCGCAGCGGGCGGTTAGATGGCAGGCGACATTGTGTCGTCAAACAGAGCCGTATGCTGCAATCCACGTCACTCATTGACAAAATTTGTCACCCGAGCCACTCGGCTCAAGCGACCTCTTCAATTATCTCGTGATAGTCATCCTCGGCATTGATGCCCCAGATGTCGGTCTTGCGCGCCCCTGAGTTGAGAATGGAGTCGACGGCGCTGTTTGCGGCCAGCATGGAGTGGTCTTGATTATTGTAGCGGTGCATGCCGTTGCGTCCAACGGGATAGAGATTGACGAAGCCATCAAGGTACGCCCGTACCTGGTGGAACTCGCGGTACTCGCCAAAGTACGCGGGATAGGCCTTGGGCACTCGTACCACCGTGCCGTCGAGGACATCGCGGCGATCGATCATCCCGATCTTTTCGAGTTCGCGCGCCGCGAAGTCTAGGAAATTTGCATCGTTCATCGACCAGAGATCATCTCCTTCACGGCAAAAGTATTCCAGCCCGAGCCAAATTGTCGCTTCGTTCGCCACCAGGGCCGGGCTCCAGTTGTTGAACACTTGCAGCCGCCCGATCTTGACATCGGGCTCTTGTATGTAAATCCAATTGTCCGGAGGCATGCCATGAGCGGCTGCGCGCGGATCCTCGGAAATCATTCTCTTCAACAGCAGCCCGGCGGTCATGAAGTCCCGGTAAGGAAGCCGGTCTGCGATCCTGATCACCGTGTCGTCGGAGGGTTTGAGCATGGCGGTCAAGTCGCGCACCGGCAGCGTCGAGACAAAATACTGGCACGGCACGGTTTGCACGGCGCCGCTGCTCTCGTCCCTGACGACAACTGCGCTGATCTCTTGGTCGCGGCGATCAATCCCGATGACCCGATGCCTTAGGTGGATCTCGCCCCCAGCCGCGGAAATCTTACGCGCGACCTCTTCCCACATCTGGCCCGGTCCAAGCTTCGGATAAAGAAAACGCTCGATCAGACTTGTTTCAGTCTGTTTCTGCGAGGTGTCGCCGGATGAGCGGAACCGGCTTGATACTGCGTGCGTGATCGCCTTGGTGATCGAAAGCCCCTTGATTCGCTGGGCACCCCATTCGGCGGAGATTTCCTGGCACGGCACGCCCCAGACTTTTTCTGTGTAATCTTTGAAAAACGTTCGGTAAAGACGCTCGCCGAAGCGATTCACGAAAAAATCCTCCAGGGAGTTTTCGGGCGAACGTTGAATGATTTGCGCCTGACTGTAGCTGAGGCCAATGCGTAGAGTTTCGATAAGGCCCATGTTTTGCAGCGTGCTGGCATTCAGTTTAAGCGGGTAATCGAAATATCGCCGGCGATAAAATATCCGCGACAGGCGTTGCCGAACCAACATGACGTCATCCGATGAGGAGGGTGCCAAAGAGCTGGGAACGAAATCGTGCGTCTGCTGCTGATAATTGATACGCATCGGCGTGTCAGCGTCCATTTGCCCGTCGGCTACCGGTAAAATGTCTTGCCACCACCGCATCACCCAATCCGACTTGGAAAAAAACCGATGACCGCCCAAATCCATTCGATTACCGCGGTAGTTCACCGTCTTGGAAATTCCTCCTACTTGCGAATCGGACTCGAACACGAGGGGCGTGATATCGGAGCGCCGAAGTAATTCGAGAGCCGCGGTCAATCCTGCAGGTCCCGCACCGGCGATCACCGCGACTCTTTTTGGTTTATCTGTCAATGACATGTCTCATAGTCTCAGACTGCTGGATAACGTACGAATAAGATCTGGCGACGCGCCAGAAAATTGCAGATGAAGGTAAAGCCGGCTGCGACGCACTTAGCCAACAGATAATGCAGCCCAAGGTATCGCACCGCCAGGGAAATGACCGCGGCATTGATGACGAGTCCGATCGTACCAATGGCGACAAAGCCCACGAATTCGATGCGCTGATCCGTAAGCCGGTGCTGGTGAAAGGCGAGTCTGAGCGACAATGCGTATGCCACTACGGCCCCGGTTAGAAAAGACGCCGTTGCAGCGGCCAAATAGCCCCATCCGCAAAACCGCACCAGCAAGTACAAGATGCTGATGTCTGCAGCCAATGCGCACGCGGATGCCGCACCGTATCCTACCGCTTCCTTCAGCAGGGTTTTCACGCCGACGAACCCGCAGCACGCACGCGCCGGCAGTCATAGAGATTCCAGTCCTTCCACGGGCCCGCGTGTGTGTGACGGATGGCGTCGAATCCCAGGGTTTCTTTAGCGACGACATAGCCTAATTCCGGGTCGACGCAGATCGCCGCGAGAATCTCAGCCGTCAGCGGCCTAGGCTTGTCCTCCGTTTTCTTGCCATGCTTTCCTTCAGTCAACTGGCTGAGGATCTGCCAATCGGGCTTCATGAGCGGCGATAGCACATCGGATCGGCGATGAATCTCCAGCGCGGTTGCCCGCGCGAATACTACGCCCGCAGATTGGCTTAGCGACATATAGCTCGGCCGCTGCAGAGTGAACCACACGAACGACACCAATTGCTCGTTCGACATGAGCAGCACACTGCCGGAGCCTGACATGGCGGTGCGCCAATCGGAAAATTCAGCGATTTCCGCAGTCGTGCCTCCAGTGTGACCCGAATCCATTGTGTTTGGTAATATAACGACCAACGAGCCAGCCAGTAATGCGTTGGCAATCAGCGGCACCGTCAGCGAGCGAGTCGATCGAATGTGGTACCAGAACAAACCGAAAGCGGCCACGGTGCATACCTGTAGGGCTAAAACACTCCTGATATGATCCAACAAAAGCGATTCGCGGCCGGTCACGACGCGCGGTGAAGTAACGACAGACCACGAATTTGCTAATGCCCACGCGGCGATCACCGATAGCAGCACATACGCCGACCAGCGCAATAGTTTTCCTGTGCGCAAGTCCATTCTCGCTTGCAACAGCCATAACAGCACCGCGAGCGCGATCAGTGCAACGCCGTCCACCACAGGGAAGATCCACCCCGCCATGACCAATGTCGCGCAAATCGGTCCGCACTTCTCGTTCTGCCACGCTCGCACGGCGGTAGGCGCCAGAAGCAGCACACTGACGAAGGCCGTGACCCAGAACCAACGCCATGCTTGACCTTGCAGCAGAATTGCCACCGGTCCCACGTTACCCGCGATCAATGCCACCACCAGACCGGCGGCGCCCACCAGCATCGACGCCCCGCAGAGTCGACGAACCCGAGCATCGTCAAACACCAATAGGCTCAGCGTCAGGCATAGAAACGGCCGCACTTGCGTTTCCCAGTCTTTCCACTTCCAATACTTCAAGAACAGAAACTGCGAGCGTTCACGCACCACTTCCAGCCACGGGGCGTCCATGACGGTCAAGAAGTGCGCGGATTGCGGCAAGGCAACCGCGGTGACCGCGATGGCCAGCGTCGCGAAACAGCCCATTGCAGCTGCAGCGACTGCGTGTTTCATCGGCATCCACAGCAGAACAAGCAGCAGTAGTCCGGGGAGCGCCATCAGCGGGTGGACGAACATGGCCGCAGCGGCAACGATGAGGCCGCAGATTTTCCAGCCGTTCAAATGGGCGGCCAGCGCCACCACAATCAACGCCTCAGCGAGCGAGCGAGCGGTCAGGTAGGTTTCTGAATAATTAAAGACTTCGTACGCGCCGTAAGACCCAGTGGTGACGATGAGCATGAGAACCGCCACCCAAGCCAGATTGCTGCCCAGCAAACCGCGGGCCGCAGCCCACGCCGCGGCGGCAAAGGTTACCGTGCAGATTAGATAAAGAGACATTGCCGCGTTACCCAAGCCGAACAACACTAAAAACCAAGCGTATATACGTGAAAAAACCGTGAAGTGGTCCTGCGAAGTGTTGCCTAAATACACGTCATGTCCCAAGACTGGGTTAAGCCGCGCCATGGCTTGCAATGCGTACAACACTCCATCGCTGGAAAAGATCTGAAATCGATGCGTCAAGCACCACAGAACGGTCAGCATCAGGGTCAGCGCTGTGACAATCGCGAGACCTTGGCTTGCGGGCCTATTACGAGCGCGCTGGGCCGGTAGATCTGTACGTTGCGAGTGTGTTGCTGAGGGGTTGCAAGGGAACATTCCGGATTATTATGTCTTGTCGGGGACCAGTAATGTGTGAACCCTTACTCTATTCCGAGCTTCTTGATGCGATAGCGAAGCGCACGAAACGACATTCCCAATGCCTTGGCCGCCGCTGTCTTGTTGTACCGCGTTTGTTCGAGCGCCTTGAGAATGGCCTCGCGTTCGATGTCTTCGAGATGGTCGCCGAGCGCGCTCGCGTTCGTTAAATTGGCGGGGGCCGAAGCGCCGAGCGGCGCCGATCGCAGTTCAATATCGCTCGCCCGGATTTCGCCACCTGTGCTCAAGGTGATTGCGCGTTCTAAAATATTTTCAAGTTCGCGCACGTTACCGGGGAATGCATAGCTTTCGAGAGACGAAACCGCATCCTCGGAGAGCGTAGGCGGCTCGATTTTCATACGCCGGGCAAGTCTGCGCAATATGGCGCCAGCTAATTCCGGCACATCCTCGGCGCGTTCGCGCAAGGAAGGCACACGCAATTCGATCACGTTCACACGATAGAACAAATCTTCGCGAAACTTAGACTCGGCCACCAGTTGCGATAGATTCTTGTGGGTGGCGGATAATACCCTCACATCGATGCCGACCTCGAGTTGCTCGCCGACCGGCCGCACCGCCTTTTCTTGAATGACCCGCAGGAGCTTTACCTGCATATGCAGCGGCAAGTCGGCTATTTCGTCAAGAAAAAGCGTTCCACCCTCTGCCGATTGAATCAGACCTCTTTTGTCGCTGATCGCGCCCGTGAAACTGCCGCGCTTGTGCCCGAATAGCTCGCTTTCCATGAGTTCGGTCGGGATCGCGCCGCAGTTGACCGGTACGAATGGTCCCCCTCGACGTGGTCCCGATTCGTGAATGAGTTTCGCGACCAATTCTTTGCCTGTGCCGGACTCACCAAATATGTGTACCGGTGCTTGGCTGCGTGCTACGCGTGCGATCATCTCGCGCATGTGCTGCATGGCCTTGGAAGTTCCGAGGAGACGCGGACCGAGTATGCTCGTGTCGCCATCGGGGGTGTCGGAAAGTTTGATGGCAGTGGTCACCAGTTTGCGCAGACCGGCAAGATCCAAGGGTTTAGAGACAAAGTCGAACGCCCCCAACTTGAGCGCGCGCACCGCGGTTTCCATGTTGCCGTGAGCAGTTATCACTGCTACCGGGACGTTGGGGGAGTACTGCTGAATCCACTTGACGAGATCGAGACCGTCGCCGTCTGGCAGCTGCATGTCGGTCAGGCACAGGCTAAACTCTTCGGTCTTCAGCATGCGCTGCGCAACCGAGATATTGTTGGCTGTACGTGGCGTCAAATCCATTCGCTGCAATGTGATCGAGAGCAATTCACACAGGTCCGGCTCGTCATCAACGATCAATACAATGGGTTTGGGCATCACGATATTCTGACGACTTCGAGAGAAATTGGCACGAACCCTAACCCTCCCATCGCTGCGGGTCACTGAATACGATCCGGAAGACGCTGCCGTCGCCAGCGCGTGGTTCATAGAGCAGTATGGCGCGGTTCAACTGACACAGTTCTCGCGCAATGAAGAGGCCGAGGCCGGTTCCGCCTTTGCGGCCTGTGAAGAATGGCTCGAAAATACGGTCCACGACCTCAACCTCGATTCCGGGTCCGCGATCGGCGACTTCCAGGTATGGGCGATTGCTTGGATTCAACCGGCTGATTTTGATTTCGACGCTGACACCGCCGCGAGCTTCGCCGTACTTGATCGCGTTCTCGCATAGGTTCCAAACAACTTGGTGTAAGTGGCTGGGATCAAAGCGGACTTCGAGATCCTCTGCGACTTCGTGAAGGCGTATCTGAGACATGGAAATCTGCGTGGTCTCGCAGAACTCGCTCAAGAATTCCTCGATCCAGTCGTCGAGAGTCAGGCGGGTAGGCTTGGTGGCTTCGCGGCGCGAGAGCTGCAGTACATTGTTGATGATGGTGCTGACGCGCTCGGAGTTGTTTCGAATGATGTCGGTCAGCCGGCGTTCGTCAGGCCCGATGCTCGGGCTCTCGGCGAGCAGCTGGCCGGCGTGGCTCATGGCGCCAACGGGATTCCGAATTTCGTGTGCAATACTCGCGGACAGCCGCCCCAGCGCGGCGAGCTTGCCCTGCTGTACACGTTCCTCCATGAGACTCGTGTCTTCGAGGAATATCAGCGTGGGCCCGGGCGAGAGGCCGCCCAACGGCGCGAAGTGGGGTTGAATCACGCGTGCGCCATCGGCTGCAACGAAGTTCGACGGCGAGGTCTCGCCCCGCTCGCTCTGCCGCCATGTCGTCAGGGAATACAACAAGCGGGGCGATACCTCGCCCACAAGTGCCCCCGGAACGGCATGCTCGTCGCCGAGGATTTCCGCCGCCGATTCGTTGATGAGCCGGATTTTATCGGCCGCGTCCACCACGAGCAGACTCTCGCGCAGGTGCTGAACGATGTACTGGGAGAGCTCCGCTAGGTTGGCGAGATCGACCTCGCGCTGGCGAACCAACTCTTCGCTCTCGCGCATGCGAGTGGCGACAACACTGGCTGCAGCCGCAATCGTGAACAACACAATGCCCAGCAGCCCGGCGGTCGCATACGCGGTAATATCGGCGTGGCCGGTCAACTGTTGCCAAATCGTGTACATCAGCACTGCGATGACGGCGATCGCCGCCAAGAACAAAGCGCTGCGTGGCGGCAGCAGGAAGGCAAGACTTCCGACCGGCACCAGAAGTAGCAAGCCTAAACCACTGGCGACTCCGCCGCAGGCATGCAGCAGCAGCATCAAGACTGTGATGTCGACCGTTGCCTGAAGGATGGTCTGAACGTTGACGTTCGCGAGGCGTCGGCGGACCAAAATGACGCTGAAAAGCCCAAAGCACAGGTAAGCAATGTCCGCGCCGAAGAACAATCGCGGGGAGTCGACGTAAATGCCGGGAGCGCCGGGCAGCGAGTACAGGGCAAGCAGCACCAAAGGCACCAGGATTCGATATAGGTTGAGCAGGCCGAGCACGCGCCAATTGAGCGCGGGCTTGAGGCTCGGACTTCGGTCTATTTGAAGGTTCAACGCTGTTGTCCTCGGCGCGGCTTTGCGCTGCCCGCGAGCTTAATTCAGAATAGCGCGCCTCACGCGACCGGATCGGCAGTCAGGGAAAATTCATGAATTTGCACGAGTATCAATCGAAGGAGCTGTTTGCCCAATATGCCATCCCGGTCCCCAAGGGGTACGTGGCGAGTTCGCCGGAGGAAGCGGTGACGGCTGCCGAGCGGTTGGGCGGCTCTTTGTGGGTAGTCAAAGCCCAAGTCCATGCGGGCGGCCGCGGCAAGGCCGGCGGCGTCAAGGTGGCTAAGGATCTCG
>Ga0116229_10003809_pt1 | contig 24800 bp, 12 predicted proteins | sample S1TSphgellanicum_3_FD_87313 | JGI IMG/M metagenome (GOLD analysis project Ga0116229, IMG submission 87313) | Host-associated microbial communities from peat moss isolated from Minnesota, USA - S1T2_Fc - Sphagnum magellanicum MG | ecosystem: Host-associated > Plants > Peat moss > Unclassified... | reverse complement strand
GTGAGATATAAGGCGCGGTGGTGAGGAATTGACCGTCAACCGATAGTAACCGCAGGTGACTAAGAGCAGAGGGTCTTCCGGACGAACCACCATGTTTTTTTGTTTGAACTATTAATTAAGTTCTACCCTCGTGGGTGGTTTCCTTCGTCAATGTTTTCTCCGGTTTCTCGCTGGCAACACTTCTCCGCTCCCGTAGAGATGTTTAATCACCAGCCGCATTGTCCGGAACTAGGAAACGGGTCGCTAACCCTACATCCCGGAGTGCCTATACATTCGGGGAAAACGTAGTAATCCTTGCGTAACGGATTACTCAGACTAATGACACCTGCCCCTAATTTCTTAGAAGCCCACACTGACCCGTAGGGCAGTGTGTGGAGTTGTCACCAGGAAGTCAATGTGCCAATTCCCACTAACCTTCAACTCCTCCGCCCGAAGTTTCCAGGAGGCAAGTGCTGTTTGGTAACAGGTTGTGAGGTGGAGTCGTGTTGTGCTGGAGTACCTAATTTTAACGCATTTCCATTTCTTAGTACACGCCAAGTCCATAACAATAAATCACTAGGGGCCAACAGTTGTTAGCCCCTACTGGAGAAACCGGGTTTTTGTCCCTATTTCTATTTACTCTTCATCTTCGTCAAAGTCGTCGTCTTCGTCGTCTTCGTCGTCTTCGTCAAAATCCTCCTCATCAACAATAGGGTCTACCTCATCAGCGATCAACTCATCCTCTTCATCCAAAATTGTTTTGTCTGCACGTCTATTGCCAAATCCTGATTCTCCTAAGGCTGGAGAATCCAAATTGTAGGTACGGGCTGTGCGGTCATCTAGCACCATATCTAATGGGTCATCGACTTCATCTAAGACACTGCTGCTTATATCAACAGCATAGTCTTCGATTGCCCCTGATTCTTCATAGGTATTGAAACCAGTACCAGCAGGGATCAATCGTCCAATAATTACGTTTTCCTTCAAACCGCGCAGCCAGTCGGATTTGCCTTCAATTGCTGCTTCAGTTAAGACCCTTGTTGTTTCTTGGAAAGAGGCAGCGGAAATAAAGCTGTCTGTATTCAACGAGGCTTTGGTAATACCCAACAAAACTGGAGTGTACTGTGCCCGCGCACCGCCAGTGATTGCCATAGCTTCGTTCACTTGCTCAATTTGGCGCAGTTCGACCAATTCTCCGGGGAGCATGGTAGTGTCACCACCATCATCCACCCGTACTTTCGAGGTCATTTGACGGACAATCACTTCAATGTGTTTATCAGCGATATCAATACCTTGGGACTGATAGACTGACTGCACTTCATTTACCAAAAACGTCTGAACCTTTTGCAAAGCATAGCTAGTACAAGCGTAGACTCCATCTTCAGAACCAAGGTTGAAAAAGAGTTCCAAAATTTCGTGGGGATTGGAAGGACCATCGGTCAACATTTGTCCTGCCAGGACTTGCGCTCCATCTGGAATGATCAAATTTTGTCCAGGTCCAATTGTATAATCTGTGACAACTCCGTTGGATTCTAGGACTTTAACTGCGATCGCTTCATCGCCATCGCCGTAAACCACCTTGACTTCCCCTGGTCGTCGGCATAGAACACACGCCTCTTTGGGCTTACGAGCTTCTAGAAGTTCCTCAATTCTGGGTAACCCTTGAATAATATCTCCGGTCTTAGCGCGTTCAAACACAAGCAACACCAAGTTATCACCGCGCTGTACCAAATCTCCATCTTCTACCTGCAACACAGCCCCAGGACTAACGCGATAGGGACGACCGACACGGAGGGTGAGGGAGTAAGAAGCAGGAGAGGCAAGGGAAGCAGGGGAGGAATCAGTACTCCCTGCTCCCTCCACTTCCCCTGCTTTCTTGACAGCCACCACTTGCCCAGATTCCTCGGCAAAAATTCCTGAGGCAAGTTCTGCACCCTCTACCAGCAAGTCACCTACCTTCACCTTTGGCTTGGCATTAGTACTCATGGTAATCATGTCACTATGGCGCAACACCAAACAGCGGCGAACTGTCTCGCTGCCTCGTTGTACCCCCCGCACAATACCACCTTCTTTGCACAATATTTGGGTACGTGCGACTACAGATCCTGGTGCGATTGTGTCTCCATCCTCTACCTCTAGAGTTGTGTGGGTACTGCCTTGGGTGGCGTCAGCGGTGATGTCCCGACGAACCACCAAGGACTCCAAAATCACCAGTTGCAAGCGTTGGATTTCTGAGTCATCAGAATCGGACACCATTTCAATATCCGCTGCTAGGGGGGAAGCGTTGTGGTCTTGCTCACCTTCCTGCTCAATCTCCAGCACCAGTTGAGTTCGCAGCAGTTCCACACCCTCAACAGACTTGACACGCTCAGAATCTTTATAAGGCAGTCGTTGCACTGCCCGTAACTCAATTGAACGACCAGTTTGTTGACTGACTGAGGTCGTTGACGGCACATCAGGATTGCTTGGCACAGCAAACTCAGCTACCGGACGACTCAGCAGTGCTGGACCTTCTGGTGACTCCACATACTCGATGTACCGTAGTTGAGTGGCAATTTGCCCCAACAATTCTTCACCAGGCTGAACAAAGGAAGGCTCTTTGCCCATCACTGCTTCTGGATCATCCACCATCAGCAGTTCTCCTGGCTTGATCACCACTTCTCGGAGAATGTCGTTTTTCTGGGTAACTTCTACGACACCACTGTTTTGGCAGAAGATATCCTTGACGACTTCAGTGCCAGCTTCTACAAACTGACCGTCTTCCACTAACAGCAGGGAAATATCTTTGTTAACTTCGTGGGTTTCTTCAGGAATCCATAGGAGTGAGCCTCCCTGTACGACTTCATAACCCTGTTTTGCTTTACCTTTTTTCTGGACTTCCACACCCGCGTATTTCAGTAATCCACCAGTTGTTGTGCGATAGCGGTCATCAATTAACTCAGCGACTACCTGACCATTTTGGACTTTGGTGCCTGGAGTTGCCCTGAGGTTAAAGACTTGGTTATTTCCGGTGGAGACTAAGTAGTTGTTGCGACCTTGAGAGCTTTGGACTGTGACCGTCGCTTGGTCTAACACGACTGAAGCAGTGATAATTTCAATTTCCCGCGTGTTCTTACCTGGGTTAGCTTCGGGCAAGCGGACTACACCACCATGCAAAGTCGTTAACTTGGTTTCCGCCAATACACCGTTGGTGGCTATATTATCGCCATTGTTGACAACTAATTCGGCCCCTGGTGGTAAGTTATAAACTTCCCCTGACAGAATCCAAATCAAGCCACCCCGCGCTGCTGTGGTGGTGGTATTGCCTTGACGGTCAGTTTTTTGCTCCGCCACTACCTCAGAAAACTTCACTTCTCCTGCTAAGTCTGAGGCTACATCTTTAACAGCTTTTTCTGTATTGGTACGGGTTGTACGTCCACCAAGAGCAACTTCTGCTATGAGCTGACCCTGTTTTACCTGCTGTTTATCGACAATGTATACTGTTGAACCTTGAGTAACGGCAATTTCGGCTGAGGATTTGGCTTCCTTATCTCCCCCTGCCTCTAAAACTAGAGTGCCGTTTGATTCCACATACAGGGCGTCTTCTCCGTGGCGAGTACGAAATGGTCTTGTCCGCAGAGTTTTTTGACCAAAGCGAACAATCCCATCGTTTTCGGCTCGCACTTGTTTTGCCACTTCACCAGTGAACACACCGCCTGTGTGGAATGTCCGCATGGTCAACTGGGTTCCAGGCTCACCGATACTCTGTGCCGCAATAATACCTACGGCTTCCCCTAGGTCTACCATTTTTGCGTGTGCCAAACTCCAGCCGTAACAGTGTTGGCAAACAGAACGCGCTGCTTCACAGGTGAGGGGCGATCGCACGACGACTTCACTCACCCCAGCTTTTTGAATTTTTATTGCCAATTCATCAGAAACCGGAGTATTACGGGGTGCAATAACTTCACCTGTCGTCGGGTGTACCACGTCAACTGCAAATACCCGTCCCAATAACCTTGTGGCGAGGGGAATTAAGACTTTACTGCCTTCTGTCATTGGCCTTAGGGGTATTCCCCTTGTGGTTCCACAGTCAAATTCCCGAATAATCACATCTTGGGATACGTCTACCAGACGGCGGGTGAGGTAACCGGAGTCAGCCGTTCGTAGCGCCGTATCTACCAAGCCCTTTCTCGCTCCGTAAGAGGAAATGATATATTCCGTTACGGTGAGTCCTTCTCGGAAGTTGGTTTTGATCGGCAAGTCGATAATTTCCCCTGGGGATCTGCCATGAGTCCCCGCATTCCAACTAATTGCCGCACTTGGGAGATGTTACCCCTTGCCCCGGAGTTTTGCATCATATACACCGAGTTCAGGGGATTTGTCTTCTCGAAGTGGCTGACGACTTCATCTTTTAGGGCTTCACTTGTACTGTTCCAAGTGTCAATAACTTTTTGGAAGCGTTCCACCTCGGTGATTTCTCCCCGTTGGTAACGGGCTTCTGTGGCACGAATTTCGGCTTCAGCAGCTTCCAAGAGCGATCGCTTACTTGGTGGAACCATCAAATCATCTATACTGATGGAAACACCTGCTTTAGTAGCGTAGCGAAATCCCAAATCTTTCAATTTGTCGGCCATCACCGCCGTACGCGCCGTACCATAATGCGTAAACGACCAAGCAATTAAATTTCTCAGTTGACCTTTGCCGACTATCCGATTCCGAAAAACCAACTTTTCTTCAGTCATTAGTTAATACCTTAGTCATTTGTTAGTAGTTAGTTGTTAGTTGTTAGTTGTTGGTAGCTAGTTGAACAACTAACTACTAACAACTAACTACTAACTTCTAGCTGGCAATTGCTTCATGAATCGCTTTGTTGTAAATAACGCGACCTGGAGTTGTACGTATATACTGAGAAATTAAATTTCCCTTGGCATCTTCTCTAACGCGGCGGAACTTATACAGCACAGTCCGACTACCGTCGATGTGTTCTTCTACCTTCAAAGGCTCTGTATCTGGTTTGTCTGTTTCTACTTCTCCGTCAAACCGCACGTAGATATAGGCGTGTAGGTCGATTTGCTTTTGCTCGTAAGCCATGATTACGTCTTCCAACGAAGCAAAGTACTGCCCTGCACCCCTTGTTGCATTAGGATTTTCTGCTGTTAAGTAATATGCCCCCAACACCATGTCTTGGCTGGGTGTAATGATTGGCTTACCCGTGGCAGGTGACAAAATATTGTTAGAAGCCAGCATCAACAGCCTTGCCTCAGCCTGACTTTCTAAAGATAGTGGTACGTGTACCGCCATTTGGTCACCATCAAAGTCAGCGTTAAACGCTGGACATACAAGCGGGTGCAGTTGAATGGCTCTCCCTTCCACCAAAATTGGCTCAAAGGACTGAATACCCAAACGGTGCAGTGTTGGTGCTCGGTTGAGCATAACTGGGTGTCCTTCAATCACTTCTTCTAGCACATCCCAAACACTGGGGTCAGACCGAGATATTAGCTTTTTCGCTGCTTTGATGTTATTCACCATCCCGCTGCGAATCAGACGATTGATGACGAACGGTTGAAATAGTTCTATCGCCATTTCTCGTGGCAAACCGCACTGGTGAATTTTTAGCTTTGGTCCTACCACAATTACGGAACGTCCAGAGTAGTCAACTCGTTTACCCAGCAAGTTTTGCCGGAAACGTCCTTGCTTACCCTCAATAATGTCTGACAAAGACTTCAGCGGTCGGTTATTTGCTCCCACCACCGTTCGTCCCCGACGGCCATTGTCAATCAGTGCGTCCACTGCTTCTTGCAGCATTCGCTTTTCGTTGCGAACGATAATTTCAGGAGCCAGAATTTCTTGCAAGCGTGCTAGACGATTATTACGGTTAATGACCCGCCGATATAAATCATTCAAATCACTCGTGGCAAACCGTCCACCATCTAACTGCACCATTGGGCGCAAGTCTGGGGGAATTACAGGAATCACGGTCATGACCATCCACTCTGGTTTAGAGCCGGTGGCAATGAAGTTATCAATCACCCGCAGTCTCTTAATCAGCTTTGCCCGCTTTTGACCTTTGGCGACTTGAATTTCTTCCCGCAGGCTTTCGGCTTCTTGCTCTAAGTTGATATCAGCGAGCAACCGCAGTAACGCCTCGGCGCCAATGCCTACCTCTACGCCCTGCAACACAGAATCTTCGCTATAAATCTGGTCTTCTATTTCCAGCCATTGGTCTTCACTTAAAAGCTGTTTATAGGTCAGAGTTTCGGCATTGCCAGGACTGAGAACAACATAGGAATTGAAATAGACAATCTGCTCTACATCCCGCAAGGGCATATCTAGCAAGATGGAAATATAGCTGGGAATGCCTTTGAGATACCAAACATGGGCAACTGGTGCAGCGAGTTTAATGTATCCCATGCGGTGACGACGTACCCGCGATTCGGTAACTTCTACACCACAGCGTTCGCACACAATACCACGGTGACGTACTCTTTTATACTTCCCACAATGGCATTCCCAATCTTTAGCCGGACCAAAGATGCGCTCACAGAACAAGCCATCCATTTCCGGCTTCAAGGTTCGGTAATTTATTGTCTCTGGCTTGGTAACTTCACCTACTACCTGACCGTTAGGCAAAGTTCGTTCGCCCCATAGGCGAATGCGTTCTGGTGACGCCAAGCCGATTTTAACGTAGTCAAACTGATTAGTTTGGGCAGGTCTCATCTTTTTAGTACTGAGTTTTCGCTAGTTATGACTTCTGAAGGAACACAGGCTTGAAAGCCGTGCTTGTGTGTGAGTATTCAGTTTTGAAATGATGAATGATGAATTATGAATTATGAAAAAACTTTCCTCGTTTCATAATTCATCATTCTGCTACTCTTCTTCTTCCAGCGAATCGCGGGAAAGAGATTCGTAGGTTGGACGCGGAGGTGTACGACGATTGCCTTGATCTGCCATTAAATCGACTTCCACATCTAAGGAACTACCGTCTGCTTGTGTCTCAACTTTGTGTACGGCAATATCTAAGCCCAGTGATTGCAGTTCTCGCATCAACACTTTGAAGGATTCTGGTGTGCCAGGTCTGGGAATTGCCTTGCCTTTGACGATCGCATTGAGCGCTTCATTCCGCCCCTGCATATCGTCTGATTTCACGGTGAGTAACTCCTGCAAGGTGTAAGCTGCGCCAAAGGCTTCCAATGCCCACACCTCCATTTCTCCAAACCGCTGACCGCCTTGCTGTGCCTTACCGCCCAAGGGCTGCTGGGTCACCAGTGAGTATGGTCCTGTGGAGCGAGCGTGGATCTTGTCATCCACTAAATGCACCAGCTTCAGCATATAAGCCACACCTACGGTAACAGGTCTGTCAAAGGGTTCTCCCGTGCGACCGTCAAACACCATGATCTTTCCAGGCTGTTCTGGGTCATATACCCAGTCTTTACCTGTTTCATCCCTTGCTTCTTGCAATTTGCCGTGTACAATGCTTCGAGATGATTCTTCACCGTACATTTCATCAAAGGGTGTCAGCTTAAACCGTACTCCTAGGTTATGACCAGCCCAACCCAACAAACACTCAAACACCTGTCCGACGTTCATCCGGCTGGGCACCCCCAAGGGATTGAGTACGATATCCACTGGTGAGCCATCAGGCAAATACGGCATATCTTCCAGGGGCAAGATCCGGGAAATAATTCCCTTGTTGCCGTGGCGTCCTGCCATTTTGTCGCCGACTTGGATTTTGCGCTTCTGCGCTACGTACACCCGAACTACCATATTGGCACCTGGAGGCAGTTCATCACCTTGCTCCCGAGTAAATAAGCGCACATCAACGACACGCCCTTTTTCACCGTTGGGTACGCGCAGAGAGTTATCCCGTACATCCCGTGCTTTTTCCCCGAAGATTGCCCGCAACAGCTTTTCTTCTGGTGGCTGGTCTGATTCTCCCTTGGGTGTTACCTTACCAACCAGAATATCTCCGGCTTCTACCCATGCCCCAATCCGAATGATTCCCTGTTCATCCAACTGGCGCAAGGCGTCTTCCCCAACGTTGGGAATTTCTCTGGTGATTTCTTCTGGGCCAAGTTTTGTTTGTCTCGCCTCAATTTCATATTTTTCAATGTGGATTGAGGTGTAGACATCTTCTTGTACTAGCTTTTCAGAAATCAAAATTGCGTCTTCGTAGTTATAGCCTTCCCACGGCATGTAGGCAACGACAATATTTTGTCCTAGCGCCAATTCTCCACCTTCGGTTGAGGAGCCATCAGCCAGCACCTGACCTGCTACAACACGCTCTCCCACCCGCACTAGCGGTTTTTGGTTCAGACAGGTGTCTTGGTTTGACCGTTGGTACTTGGAAATGGTGTACCTAATTTCTTTTTCTTGTGGATTCGATTTGGAAAAATATTCACGTCCTGAGGAACTGGTTGGGTTCTGAGGTAGTGCTGCGGTCGGATTTCCCTCTGCTGGGCGAGCAGTCCGAGGACGTACACGAATTTCTGTGGCATCCACATATGTGACTTCGCCATCAGTACGGGATACAATCACCATGCCGGAGTCCCTTGCTCCTTGTGCTTCTAAACCTGTTCCTACCAAAGGACGTTCTGGTTTTAGCAGCGGAACTGCCTGCCGTTGCATGTTCGACCCCATAAGTGCGCGGTTGGCATCGTCATGCTCCAAGAACGGAATCATACTTGTAGCAACCGATACAATTTGCACTGGTGAAACTGCGATATAGTCTACTTGTTCTGGGGTTGTCGTAGAAAATTCCTGGCGATAGCGCACTGGGACTTGCGGCCCAACTAAGTAGCCGTTTTCGTCTGTAGGCGCATCTCCTGCTGCTACTCGCAGATCGTCTTCTTCATCGGCAGTCATGTACTCCGGCGCTAGATCATACCGCACCCGCCCGTTTTCCACCGGTCGGAAGGGGGTTTCTAAAAAGCCATATAGGTTTACCTTGGCATGGGTTGCTAAGGAGCCAATCAAACCAGCATTCGGACCTTCTGGAGTCTCAATCGGGCAAATGCGCCCGTAGTGGGAAGGATGGATATCTCGCACGGCAAACCCGGCTCGTTCACGAGTTAAGCCGCCAGGACCTAGGGCAGAAAGGCGACGTTTGTGGGTCAATTCTGCCAGAGGATTGGTCTGATCCATGAACTGCGATAACTGACTGGAGCCGAAGAATTCTTTAATTGCTGCTACCAAGGGTTTGGGGTTCACTAGGGAAGCGGGGGTTAGTACCTCGGCATCAGACACAGTCATCCGTTCCCGAATAATGCGCTCTAGACGGTTTAAACCTACCCGCACTTGGTTTTGCAGCAACTCGCCGACGCTTCTCACCCGACGATTGCCTAAGTGGTCAATGTCGTCAGTATTACCAATGTCATATTCAAGGTTGATCAGGTAATCTACTGCTGCTAATATATCAATAGAAGTTAACACCCTCAATGTATCGGGAACCTGGAGGCGCAGCTTCTTATTAAGCTTGTACCGTCCAACGCGTCCCAAATCGTAGCGTTTGGGATCAAAGAAGCGTGAGTCTAGGAGTTGTTGTCCCCCCAACACTGTCGGCGGTTCACCTGGGCGGAGTTTGCGATACAGTTCCATCAGGGCTTCTTCTTCGGAAAACTGCCCTTCTTTTTCAATTGTTTTTTGGAAATACTCCGGATGGCGCAGGGCGTCAAAAATTTCGTTGTCTGATAATCCCAAGGCTTTTAAGAGTACCTGCGCCGACAACTTACGGGTTTTATCGATGCGTACCCACACCAAGTCATTACGGTCTGTTTCAAATTTCAGCCATGCCCCCCGGTTGGGTATTAAGCTTGCTGAATAGGTACGTCGTCCGTTTTTGTCAATTTCCGATTTGTAGTAAACTCCCGGCGATCGCACGATCTGGTTAACGATCACACGTTCGGCACCGTTAATAATAAACGTGCCGCGATCCGTCATCAGAGGCAGATCCCCAATAAAGACTTCTTGCTCTTTAATTTCCCCCGTTTCTTTGTTAATCAGCCGTGTGGGTACGTACATTTGTACGGCGTAGGTACTATCTCGCCGTTTGGCTTCTTCGACGCTGTACTTTGGCTCTTTGAGTTTGTAGTTCTGACCTAAAAAGTGCAGCTCTAGTTTGCCAGTGTAGTCTGTGATCGGACTAAAGGAGTTAAGTTCTTCTATCAGCCCTTCTTCTAAAAACCAGCGGAAGCTAGAACGCTGGATTTCAATCAAGTCGGGCAACAAAAAGGCGGGTTCCATAATAGTTTCGTTAGTCATGCCTCTACCTTTGTTAACCTTGTTAAACTGTCACTGTGTGGGAAATTCCTTCCCTTTACACCACCTGCATTTTTTGCAGGTAAGGGCAAAGGTCGCAATCAAGCTTGACTCATAGTAAAATTGGCAAAGAGTATATCGCCCATTTTGGGGAAGCAGCCAATCTCCAGAGAATGGCTGGGCCTTTGTCTTGTAGTGGTGTGGATGATGTTGCTGTATTGTTTTTCGCTTTCTTCACTTCCCCTCCTAAAAGCACGCTTTCTTCACTTACGCGGCTCTACATTGCCTCTTTTGTTGAAGTATATGTATTTGTACTCAAGTCGATAGTATCCTAAATACTCCAGGATAATCTTTAAGCCTGCTGTTTATCTTTATGACTGGGTGTTGGTGGGTGGTGATCACAAGGCAACGAATGAAATTTAATGATTTTCTATAGGTAAAACTCGATCTTCGATCTTGTGCCAAAGTCTAGCGCAACCTCAGTTGAAAGGGGTAGATCTCGTTGAGATTCAGAGCATCCGCTTGTAGAGATAGAAGGATGGTAAGCGTTGATGATAGTCCTGTAGCTTAACTAAAGCTTAGGAGTTGATAGTAGCTCCCTTAAACATTATGACGCAAGCGAACCTTTTTTGGAGGAAATAATATTACCATATTTTTCCCTTCCTCAAGGTTTATATTTTTTAACAAACTCCATAGCTTTTCGACAAACGTGCCTTTTTTGCCCTTTTATAGTGCCAAGCCAAATAATTCACAGGCATTTTTGGTAGTGAGAGCAGCTATGCTTGCCGTTGTTTCTCCCCGCAATCGGGCTACTTGCTCGGCTACATAGCGAACGTATGCAGGTTCATTGCGTCGTTCGCCTCGTTTAGGAACTGGAGCGAGGAAAGGGCAGTCGGTTTCAATTAACAGGCGATCACTGCTCACCATAGCCGCTGTGTCTTGAATTGGTTTGGCATTCTTGAAGGTAACAGTTCCACTAAAGCTAATATAAAAGCCTAAATCGAGAAACCATTGGGCTTCTTCTGGCGTTCCACCCCAGCAATGCATCACGCCCCTTACGCTTTCTCCTTTGAGATTCTTCCATTTTTGCAGGACTTCCCTGACATGTGTTGCCGCATTGCGGCAGTGGATAATCACGGGTAAGCTGAGTTCACTTGCGATCCCTAACTGTGTTTCAAACACCATAAGCTGTTGTTCATAGTCATTTGCTTTGTAAAAATCCAGTCCTGTTTCCCCAATTGCTACCACCTTAGAGTCAGAACAAGCTAAGGATTTTAATTGCTCTGCTGTTTGGTGATTCCATTTATTGGTATCTAAAGGATGCAATCCCACAGCAAAGCTAAGTTCAGGAAAACGGTGAGCTAGAGCTTGAATGCCATAAAATTCTGACGGTTCAACACAGGAGTGTACTAGTCGCACTACACCTGCTTCTTGCCATCGCGATCGCACTATGTCTAAATCTGCCTGGAAATTATCAAAGTTGATGTGAACGTGGGTGTCGATTAGCTGCATCGTTTGTCCTTTATGCTTAGTCAATGGTCATTTGTCCTTAATCACGACTAATGACAAATGACCATTGACTATTGTGCCGTCGCGGCTGCTGGTTGGGTCTGCGCTTTGAGTCTCTGAGCCAATTTCGACTTCTTCCTTGCTCCATTGTTACGATGGATAACACCCTGCTTTACAGCTTTATCGATTTTGCTGTACGCAGCAGACATGTGGGCAAGTACCTCTTGCTTTGATTCTGGGTTAGGGTTAGCTGCGTATGTTTCTACAGCAGTCAGGTATTTCTTCATCAGCGTCTTCACTGCTGATTTGTAAGCTTTGTTACGCAGCCGATTGCGTTCTGCGATTTTGGCACGCTTAAGAGCAGACTTTGTATTCGCCACAGTCAGTTCCAAAAAAATTATTAATTATCTGAACACACTACTAGATTTACTAATATAGCATCTATTTTGCCAATATTAAGATTTGAGTTAAAAAATATCACCAAAAGTTTTTTTGGTAACAGACGGGGGGCTGCTGGCAGAGGAACTCATTAGGTGAGCGTTGTTGAAGGTGATTTGATCGCAAGATAGTGGCAACACTGAATTTTAGCTACAGCCAAACCCTCTGCTGCATCCGTAATAGCAGGTCTAGGAAACATGTTTTATAAAAATGTCACACAACTTAATGGCTGTTACCTGCATCAAATTCTGAATATATTGCGATTCAGGGCGATTTGGCGTGTACCAATACTCACAATCAGGAGCATTTACCTAATTGTAGCGTAGGAATCGATATTTGTGTGTGTTTTAACTTCCAAACAGGTACGGCTTCCCTCATAAAATGTAGTAAACATAGCCCAGGCAGCACACCATTCCTTAGTAATAGAAGAAACACTAGGGTGCATCCCATTTTCGTAAATTTGTAGTGCGAGCCGGAAAGCTCGCTTCTAGTCCATGTGAGCTTTCCGGCTCACACTACTGATCGTTTTTTTTGCAAAACTGGGATGCACCCCCATATTATAGCTCCCCTTCACAATTCTTAATCTTGAGAATTTTTCCTTGCCCACTGACAACAGCTACACAATCTAATAGGCTGATCTACAGTGGCGATTTATCAGTAACGTTGTTTTATGGCCTGCTTAGGCAAGCGTTGCTGGAGAGTTTCTCTTCCTCAAGGTGACTGCCGTCCAGACTTCCAGTCTTTTGGTAAGGGGAACATGCCAGTTTTGGAAAAATATAGTTTCTTGTGGGTGCGCCGCTGTTAGCGCCAGCTTCCCCCAGGAGAAGTAAATTTACCAAGCGCAGATGCTCTAATTAACAAGTACATGTAAGAAAAATGCCCCTGAAAATTATCCAGAATTTTGATAGCAGTTTCACTCTTGAATCACAAGCTAAAGAAACTCTATTCAAATTATTGGCTGGCGAAGCTTTCTTAAACCAAATCTGTCAACAGATCAAGTGTGAAAAAGTGGAGTTTACCCAATTACTTTTTCAGCCAGTTCCCTATAGCTTAGCTACCCCCAAGGGAATGCCTGCAGAATTTGAAAAGTACCATGAATCTGACGAGTACGGCATCATTAACGTACCACCAAATTTCATGTTCAATGCCAAGATTTTTCAACCCAGTCGCCTTTGTGCAATTTATCGAAAAATCGGATAATTCTGGATTATTACAATTTACCTACGGTAGAAACGTTATATATAACCTCTCTACAGGGTCTAATCCCTTAGTCCATTTTCTGAACTTAGTTTATGACAACTGACACCAATATTCCTTCTTTAATAAATCTGGAATACATCCCTTACATTAATGAAAGTGGTCAATTACCTGAACAGGTTCAAGGTAAAATAGGAGTATACGCAATTTTTAATCAAGAAAAAATACTGCTATTTGTAGGATATTCCCGTGACGTTTATATCAGCTTAAAACAGCACTTAGTACGTCAGCCGCAAAACTGCTACTGGGTGAAAATTGAAACAATTGAACGTCCTAGTCGTACGGTTTTAGAAAATATCGAAAAGTCTTGGATCGCGGAAAATGGCAGTGTTCCTCTGGGAAATGGGGATAACAAAGAAAAATGGACGCAGCCTATTGATACCAAAGCTATAATGACGGCTGAAGAAAAGGCAAACTATGAAAATCCAACGCATGATGAAATAACGCAAATCAAAATCATCAAAAATGTGGCACGGCGAGTAGAGGCAGAAATTTTAGCAGCGATAGAAGCGCGTGGGTTACAAATGCAAATTCGCTTCAATCCTAAGTTGAAAGAAGAAGGTCTATTGGACTTGAAATAATAAATCCCACATTCCACACGCTGGGAGAAGAGTTTCTTTTAGCGAACGAGGCTAAGGTAGCAGTACTAAGTACAAGATGCACAAATTCGTGACGAAATGAAAACAAGGTCTATCGTTTGTAGTTGCGCTTCAGCGCGCTAAAGCGCAACTACGAACCAAAACGCCACGAGTTTATGAAACGCTGTACTAAGTACTTAAAGCCTTACAATCGAGGTATATGACTAACCAGCACTCGTATTCTAAAATCCCCCCCTGTACATGGAATCGTCCCATCGGTTTAGGCTGGGACAAACCCTACACCGTCCGCTACGCTAGCAATATTGATGATGGTCCTTGGCACGGAATGCCCTTAGGGGGCTTTGGTGCAGGTTGTATCGGTCGTTCCTCACGGGGAGATTTTAACCTCTGGCACATTGACGGCGGTGAACATACCTTCAAAAGCATACCCGCCTGTCAGTTTAGTGTGTTTGAGTCAGATGGCACATCATCACAAGCTTATGCTTTATGTACTCAAACGCCTGAGGATGGGAGCCTCACCGCGTGGGAGTGGTATCCACGCAGTGGAGAGGGGGGGGACAAGGGGGACGAAGAAATTAATTTATCTCCCCACACTTCCTACACTCCCCCCTCTCTCAATCACGTGGGCACTTATCATGCTCTATACCCGCGTAGTTGGTTTGTTTATGAAGGGGTGTTGCAAGCACAGTTAACTTGTGAGCAGTTCTCCCCAATCTGGGCCAACAATTACCAAGAAACTAGCTATCCAGTGGCGGCTTTTTTGTGGACTGCTCACAATCCCACCGAGACTTCCTTGACTCTAAGCATTATGGTTACTTGGCAGAATATGGTGGGCTGGTTCACCAATGCCTTGAAATCACCTGAAGTACAAATACGGGATGATGGTAGTCCAGTTTATGAGTACCAACCGCGCTTGGGTGAAAGTCAAAATAATTTTAACCAGCTAGTTGAAGATTCTGAATATATCGGCTGTGTCTTAGGTCGGGTTGGTAGCTCCGAACCAGTGCCAGAAGGCGAGGGACAGTGGTGCATTGCTACTCAAAAAAATCCTCAGGTAGAAGTATTTTATCACACCCATTGGAACCCAAGTGGCACGGGTGCAGAAATCTGGGAAAGCTTTGATCAATATGGTTCTTTATCTAATTGTCTAGATGAAATGCCAGCGGCAGATGGTGAACAAATAGGAGCAGCGATCGCCCTCCGTTTCACTTTACAGCCTGGAGAAACGTTGCAAATTCCCTTTGTCTTGGCTTGGGATTTCCCTGTGACAGAATTTGCAGCCGGAATTAACTATTACCGCAGGTATACCGACTTTTTTGGTCAGAGTGGCTTGAATGCTTGGGCGATCGCATCCACTGCTTTGAGAGAATATCAAACATGGCTATCTCAGATTCAATCTTGGCAACAACCTATTCTTGACCGCCAAGACTTGCCTGACTGGTTCAAAATGGCTCTGTTTAATGAGCTTTATGACCTCACCAGCGGTGGTACACTCTGGAGTGCGGCATCAGAACGTGACCCTATCGGTCAGTTTGCTGTACTGGAGTGCTTAGATTACCGTTGGTATGAAAGCCTAGATGTGCGGCTATACAGTTCTTTCGGTTTGTTGATGCTCTTTCCAGAACTGGAAAAGTCGGTTATTCGTGCCTTTGCCAGAGCCATACCCACCAGTGATGATACTCCCCGTGTGATTGGCTACTATTACACCATTGGCGTCCAAAGTCCCATCGCTGTCCGCAAAGTTGCAGGTGCAGCACCTCATGATTTGGGCGCACCCAATGAGCATGTGTGGGAAAAAACTAACTACACCAGCTATCAGGATTGCAATTTGTGGAAGGACTTGGGTAGTGACTTCGTTTTGCAGGTATACCGAGACTTTCTCCTCACAGGTGCAACGGAAGTAGAATTCTTGGCAGAATGTTGGCATGCTATTGTCCAAACCCTCAATTACCTTAATACCTTTGACAACGATGGGGATGGGATTCCGGAAAATTCAGGTGCGCCTGACCAAACTTTTGATGACTGGCGATTGCAGGGAGTGAGTGCTTACTGCGGTGGGTTGTGGTTGGCGGCGTTAGAGGCGGCGATCGCTATTTGTGATGTTTTATTGACGAACTGCGAAGACGCCAAAATCTCCAAGGTTTTTCTAGGCAACCCTGACGCCTTGGCGGTTCAAAAATCTATCTATGAAACTTGGCTGGAACAATCTCGCTCTGTCTACCAAGAAAAACTCTGGAATGGACAATACTATGGACTTGACAGTGAGAGTGGATCTGATGTGGTGATGGCAGACCAGCTGTGTGGACAATTCTATGCTGGTCTCTTAGGATTGCCCGATATTGTGCCACAAGAGTGTACCCTCTCTGCGCTGAAAACTATTTACGATGTTTGCTTTTTGAAGTTTCACAACGGTAAATTTGGTGCAGCTAACGGTGTTCGTCCTGATGGTTCACCAGAAAACCCCGAAGCTACACATCCTTTAGAAATTTGGACAGGAATCAATTTTGGCATTGCGGCTTTTCTGGTGCAAATGGGAATGAAGGATGAAGGATTGAGGCTGACACAAGCTGTGGTACAGCAAATTTACGACAATGGGTTGCAGTTCCGCACACCCGAAGCAATCACTGCATCTGGTACTTTCCGCGCTAGTACTTATTTGAGGGCGATGGCAATTTGGGGAATTTATTTGGTCGTAAGTAGGAATTATGAATTAGGAGTTAGGAGTTAGGAGTTAGGAGTGGAGTTTCTTTTTCTCTCCCCTCTCCCCACACTCTCCACACCCCACACCCTTGAGGGGTCAAGTACCCTATTGCTGTGGTCACTGGGGGCTCTCCACCCTATTGCTATAGTCCAGTTTCACTGACATATAATATGTTTTTCTGATCCGTTGTAACGGACTTAAGCAATTGAGTCAGTAATAAATTTAGGGACAGGTAATTCAAAGACTTCTAAAGCCTTGAGCTTCAGGGGCTCAGGACTAGGGAGTTCTTTTTTCAAAATTCAGATACTAGTAGCTTTAGCCACAAACAAAACAAAGAACACAAAAAATATGTTCACCATTCACAACTTTCTAGCTAAAAAAATGATTTCTTGGGAAATTTATCGTAAAAACACTGATACATATCTGAGTTTGATCACAAAAACATCTTTAAAATTATGACCTTGTCAGATTTTTGCCATTCATAAAAAGTAACTGTTAATACAAACCTAAAACAGATGTTTTGATGAATGGCAGTTAAAGCGTAAGTGAAATTTTGATAAAATATAAGAAGTTTGTTGACGATGCTAGTCGAAATTTAATAAGAATGCATCAGAAGGTCATGAATACTCTGATGGGAAACGAAACTGAGTTTGGCTAGTCAATGTCTGATTTGAAACTTTCACGCTGACAAAAAGCCACTGAAAAGTCAAAATACAAACTCTTCGCTTTTCAGAGGCTGTTTGGGTCATGCAAAACCCACTCAGTGAAAGACTAAATCCAGCTTCTTAAAATATTGCTACTGTACGCTTCAAAAAAGTTAATAAGCTTACCCAAACATCAAAAATCAAACGATGAACTTCTTCTCGTCGTTAACAAGTCAGGGAGAGCGTCATCATACCAGCCATCAGCAGTCTCCCACATCAAATGCAGCTAGCCTCAACCTTTTGAGGCTAGTGACAGGAGATCCGAGCCTAGCATCAGATTTAAGCAAAAGTATAGTTGTTCATGAGTTTCAACTGGGCGACAATCTGACGAGTTACAGTCCAGATAGGGAAACAGAACCAGACAACAATTTTCTTTACTTAGTTTGTCAAGGTCGAGTGCGATTGCTAGGGTTTGATGCCACTCGAGTCAGAGAAGTGTCAACTCAATTGCTTTTGGAACACCAAACCTTTGGGGCAGACCATTTTTTCTGCAATCACCCTTTACCTTACCAAGCGATCGCAGCTAGTGCTGGTTCTGTAGCTCAAATTCGCATTTCTGACTTGATGCCGTGGTTTCCTCGGATACCCAAACTAAAAGATTACTTAAAACGGGTGGCTTATAAGCGACAAGCGCTAATTTTCTTCAAGACTACCACTGAGTTACGTTCACAAAAGAGTCATACTCTGCGACAACTGTTACTCTACTTGGCACAAACCAAAATCAGTGCAGGCTCATCCTTGGTGGAAGCAACACCCCCCCATCAGGGTCGCTACTGGCTTGTAAGTGGAAAAATTAACATTTCAAGCGCGGAGACTCAACCGCCGCTTGTAGGAGGAACCTGGGGATACCCGGATACAACGCTATCGCCTTGGACGGCTCAAACTGAGCTATTAGTTTACCACCTGCCTATGGAACATTGGGAGTTGGCAACGGCGATCGCTCCTGAGCTATTTTCCGATAAGTCTCCCGATAAGTCTGAGGAAGAGTGTAAGAGGAAGCAGAGGAAGCGGAGAGACAAATTACTCCCTCAACTCCCTCAACTGCCCATCCCTTCCCGACACTCAGAAAGTTCAACAACATCTGAAACAACAACAGAATCCGATCAGCCGCTTCCGGAGGACAGTTCTAAGGGTGATCTCAGTCCGATCAGAAATTCGGTCGTAGACACTAACTTACCTGAACTGAAACACCAACGTTCGTCAACGCCTTTGTTGCGGCGTCCCTATCCTTTTATTCAACAACAAAGTTCTTCCGATTGTGGTGCAGCGTGTTTGGCCATGATTAGCTTGTACTGGGGTAAACGCTTGAGCCTCAACGCATTGCGTAACTTAGCGCGTACAGACCGTACGGGTGCATCCCTTCAGGCTTTAGCAGATGCAGCCCAAACCTTAGGATATGATGCACTACCTGTACGAGCTTCTTTAAATAAAGTGGAGTTGCGAACCAATCCCTGGATTGCCCACTGGCAAGGGATTCACTATGTAGTTGTTTGGAAAGTCAAAGGCGATCACGTGTTGGTTTCCGATCCAGCTATAGGAAAGCGATCGCTTGCTCGCCAAGAGTTTGAGGCTAACTGGACAGGATATGCCTTGCTTTTATCCCCGACCGAACGCCTAAACACTCTCAAGAGTGAAAAAATTTCACTAGGCAAGTTTTGGCACGCTTTTTGGCATCACCGTAATCCACTAGGGCAAATCATTCTCGCCTCAGTGCTGCTGCAAGTTTTTGGGTTGGCAACTCCTCTTTTTGCCCAGGTCGTTCTCGACCGAGTGATGCCACACAAAAGCTTTGCCACCCTGAATCTTTTCGCTGTTGGCTTCCTGATTTTCGGTATGTGGCGGATTGCCTTAACCGCAGCACGCCAATACCTCCTAGACTATTTTGCCAACCGCATGGATGTCACCTTGATTGGCGGTTTTATGAGCCACACACTACGGTTACCATTGCAGTTTTTTGCATCGCGTCAAGTGGGGGATATTATCACCCGCGCTCAGGAAAATCGCAAAATCCAACAGTTTCTGACCCGTAAAGCTGTGAGTGCCACCCTAGACGCTCTGATGGCAGTCGTCTATCTGGAAATGATGGCTTATTATAACTTACAACTCACTTTCCTGATGCTGGTTTTAATTCTACCCGTCGTGATTTTGACTCTCGGAGCAAGTCCATTCCTGAAAAGAGTTTCGCGGGAAATCTCTAAGGAATCGGCTGCGCAAAACTCTTCAATGGTAGAAATGATGACTGGTGTTGCCACATTAAAAACTGCCGCAGTTGAGCGCCCAATGCGTTGGCGTTGGGAAGAGCGCTTTACGAATATGGTGAAAGCGCGGGTTCGAGGTCAGAAGTTAGCTAATAATTTGCAACTAGCCACTAGTTTAATTCATCACCTTTGTAGCACGGCTGTGTTGTGGTATGGGGCGACTCTGGTTATTCGTGGGGAAATGACGATAGGTCAGTTTGTGGCTTTTAATCTACTCATTGGCAATGCAATTCATCCTGTTCTGTCATTGGTAGGGTTGTGGGATGAGTTTCAAGAGGTGCTGATTTCTGTGGAACGGCTTAACGATGTCTTAGCTGCCGAACCAGAGGAGAATCCCCAACAACCGCTACTGATTTTACCCACAATTCACGGTGACGTAGATTTTGAAAATGTCTCTTTTCGTTATCACCAAGATGAAGAGCGCAACACTCTGCAAAATATCTCTTTTAAGGTGAAAGCAGGGCAAACGATTGGTGTTGTGGGTTCCAGCGGCTCAGGTAAAAGCACTTTAATTAATTTGCTTGCTGGTTTATATCATCCCAACTCCGGACGAATTTTAATTGATGGATATGATACTACTCATGTTTCGCTCCAGTCGTTGCGCAGTCAGTTGAGCGTAGTTCCGCAAGAATGTTTTCTGTTTTCCGCAACTATTTTTGACAACATCACACTGTACAACTCGGAGTACACCCTGGAGCAAGTGATCGCATCTGCTAAGTTAGCAGAGGCACATGCCTTTATCCAGGCGCTGCCTCTGGGCTACAACACCCAGGTGGGAGAAAGGGGAATGATGCTTTCTGGTGGACAGCGACAAAGAATTGCGATCGCACGTGCACTGATTAGGAACCCACGAATTTTGATTTTAGATGAAGCCACTAGCTCTCTAGATGCTGAGTCTGAAAGCCGATTTCAACAAAACTTAGCTCGATTGAGCCGCGTTAGCGTTGTTGCTCCTAATACGAGCACCATCTTTATCATCGCGCATCGTCTCTCCACTGTTCGCGATGCCGACTGCATCCTCGTTCTAGACCAAGGTATTGTTGTTGAGCGAGGTACTCATCATGAATTAATGACAAGTAAAGGTCTTTATCGCCACTTCGCCCAACAGCAATTACATCTGTGAACTCAGATGTACAAGTTTGTTAAACCTTCCAGTAGATGTAATTGTTTTCTAAAAAATCTAATAAATATCCTCTGTGTCTTAACTTTTATCAGTTCCTGAACTATAGCAATCCTATTTCAAGAGTGAAAATTCCAGAAATACACGTAGGGTGGGCACTGCCCACCGTATCCAGGTTTTGGTGGGCACTGCCCACCCTACACAACTTAAAATTTTTCACGCTCTTCCGCACGGATTCCTATATATAACTATGTATAGGCATAAGTGACTATTTTATTTGATCAAAACCCTCATAGTATGTATTTTCTGCTTTCCAAGTTGCATGACTTGTGGAGGTAAATAAATCATACCACGAAATCGTTATTTCAACTACTTATTATTAACACTTACTGACTGAGGATTGTGCAAAATCCACAATAAAAATATTGTGATTTTGCCGGAAGGCGAGGCTCTAAAAGCCATACTGTATATGGCTTGCTCTCAAAGAGATTGAATCCTAGTTTTAGTATAAATTGTAAAAAATAGTGCAAAATTTATGATTGATTAATATTGTCTAGATACTATTTATAATGCTATACTTAATAAAGTATTCAGAAAGGTATTTGAGAGAAAACCGATGCTCAAAACCTGACAAAAAAAGTCTCAAACAGATGAAGAGTGAGGGGTGTAACCCCCAATTTAAAACAAGTAGAGAACAGAATGTATGGTCAGACAACACTTAAGTGAACAGAGAGATAGCCCGAGAAATTTAATTGAAAAAATACTAGATAGGCAGATGACATTTACAAAAAAAAATAGTATAAATACGAATATCACTCTTAACGCATAAGGATAAAAAGTTATTCTTTTACATCCTAAAAAGTATGCGATTTTACTAAACAAATCCTAATGATTTGGTATAAAATAAATATATCCAAGTTATCAGGTAAAAGTAATTGAATTAGGAGTTACCGAAAACAGAAGAGGACAAATTTGCATCTATTAGGAGCCACGCGGAGACTTTTTTATGCCAGTTAGATGACATGACAAAAGGTAGATTTTCGCCTATGAACATGCATCCAAGCTATAGCCATTGAAGTCACTTGCAGCAGTATCCGTAGGACGGTTGCGTAGACGCCAGTGAGGCGGTTTCCCATAGATTGGTTGATTTCCCTGACTCACTGCCGTGTCCATCCAAAAGCGAGCTAGTCTTTTGCAACGACGTTACCGTTGTTGCTGCTGTTGAACTATTAGTCGTTACTCCAACGTAATGCTGGCTGCTGAACTTCAAAGTGAATCAAAAGAATTCCGGCTTAGCAGCAAAAAGACTTGAATTAAGAAGTCAGGTTTCCGATCACAGGTCAGCTCATGGACAGAATCATCAGGTCAAATGCAGTCGAAACCTCAAGCCAATCTAATAGTTCAGAGATGAACCTCCATCTATCGTCTGAGATGGCATCAATCTATGGGGGTAGTGTAGCTTCAGCATCAAAGGCTTTACCAAAAGCACCTATTAATACCCACATCGTCACAGTTATAACCCCCAACACAGCAATTAAGAATGCAGGAAATTGGTCTACATCCTTGCAGGCGTTGCTAAACCAAAAGCCCTCAATCCTTCCCTATCTTATTTTGTTAGGCAGCATAGCTTTTTTTGGAACTGTTTTAGTTTGGGCGTGGACAGGGAAGATTGAGGAAGTCGGTCGCCTCCAAGGAAAATTCATACCAATTGGAGAGCTTCCGAAGCAGCAAGCACAAAATTTAGGTGTTGTATCTTCCTTTAACATCCATCGCGCCCTTGAAGTTGTCAAAAAAGGACAACCCATTGCTGAAATTGCTCCCCAGGATACACCTCTAATTTTGGTGGCGACAATATCTCATCAAGAAGTGGGTTTTATCAATAAAGAAGACAAAGTACAAATCAAACTTGATGCTGCTCTAGAGCAGAATGGAAGTTTTATCTCTGGAAGAGTCATATCGGTCTTTCCGGATGCTCAGCAGGATGAAAAATTGGGTTCGATTTATCGAGTTGCAGTAGCTTTAGATGGTGATTATGTTGCAAAAAACAAGCAAATTATCAAACTTCAAGTGGGTCAGACAGCCATGATGAAAGTAATTCACCAAAGCCGTATTGCAGATATATTGCTTGAACCAATTAAGCAGTTGTAGCACAAGGTAGGCGTTTTGCCTGATGAGAAGGGAGCAAATAACGGCTTAGCCATCCCTTTGGTGAGGAGTGTGCATAGTCTCCCGACTTGTAGCAATTGGTGTGTGACTGCCATTGCGAAAGCAATTTATCAACTTCAATTAAGCCGCAAACAACTACATAAACTAATAGACTGGTTGAAAAACAATGAACACTATAAATCAACACATCCCGGGCCATAGTAGCAAATTAGATCAGAAAATTAAGCCTGAACAATTGGATCGAGTAGTTGAGGCAATCCTTGCAGGCAAGTATTCCTGGGCTTGTGTTTTGATGCTGCGTTTTGCTGGCTACAATCCTCTACATTACATTCCTTACCGCACATACAATCGATTGCTCAAAGAAAACTCTCAAGTTAATAAATCTAACCAACAGCAAACCGAAGATGTAAAAATTGCCAAGCTCTCATCTGATAAAAGGTCTGACGTTAACGTTTCACCAGGCTGCTTAAGCAAAATAAAAGACTTAGCTTATCTTGAAGTAGTTGGCAAGCAAAAAACAGAAATTCGTGGTGGTCATTTGGAGCAGTGCTTCGAATATCAATCGATTGAGTCTGAATTAACCCCAGAAAAGACTCAAGATATTGCCTTAAGATTCTGTGAAATTCATTAAAAAATCGCTCTTGTGTATTATCTCTCGTTACAAGGCTCTACCGTGTAATGCTCTTTTGGTCGGTTATGCCTCCCCCGATGATGGGAGGCATAACCTGGAAGGCAGTGCAAGGAAATCATTTAAACACAAGCTTGATACCCACATAATAGTCAATTTGTAAAGTGCATAAGGGGTGCGTCCCGATGAGCGTAAATTCGTAGTGCTTTGCATCTTACACAAAAAGTAGTCTCGCGTTGGCTTTCCGGCTCTCATTTTTTTGCAAGGCTGGGATACACCCGTGCGTAAGTCCTAGATACATATAGCAATCCTAAATGAAATCAAAATAAATGGTACAATTGTACCAAGACAAAGTTCTTTACCAATCATCAAGAATTTGATTTTCCTAAGCTGCATCAGTATAGACCCTGTTTATAACTCAAATAGGATCGCTATATCTGAAGATTTCTGTCAAAGCCTAAGTCCGAATAACTTTGAACTTTAGTTCAAGGCACTTATGTCTGGGGAAACAGCCATGATATCTGCAATTTGCCCAGTATAAAGATTAACAATTTATTTTCATAAACCTGCCAACATGGCAACCCTTTATCAGTTACTGTTTATAAATTAAAGATAACAGCAATAAAGGTGATTGATACTCAAATTTATGTTCAAGGAGATAATGTATGATTATTTCTGACAAGAAAACACATTAGAAGAACGGCTTCTGCAGTCAGTGTTTAATTGTGTATATAACACTTACACTAAGACTGAAGGTTTAAAAGTCACTATTGGTGGTTCTTTTTCCTAAGTAGAGGAAATGAAAAAGTGACAGTAAAACCATTGTCGTGGCTGGTAGAAATTATAGCTTTGAACGCTTCTCTTTTAGCTATCCTAATCCTAGTCCTCCCAATTAGGATGATAGCTGCTTTATAAACTGGCAATGCATACAATAATTACTGGAAGCTAAAAAACTTAAATAGCTTCCTTTTTTTTTAGGACTTACGCGTTGACAAAAAAAAGAATTGTGTATTGTCCCTCGTTACATGCCTTGTAATGCTCTCTTGTGAGGCTCCGCCTTCCATGAAAAGGGTGTAGGTATCCCACGAGGGGTTTAGCCCCTCACCCTGAAAGCATTGGTTTTGCATTGTTAGCCCGCCCTGAAATAAATTTCGGGCTCATAGCCCAAGTGCGTTCAAACGCACTGAAAATTAAGCCAAATCGGAGTG
>Ga0116229_10003808_pt1 | contig 24800 bp, 25 predicted proteins | sample S1TSphgellanicum_3_FD_87313 | JGI IMG/M metagenome (GOLD analysis project Ga0116229, IMG submission 87313) | Host-associated microbial communities from peat moss isolated from Minnesota, USA - S1T2_Fc - Sphagnum magellanicum MG | ecosystem: Host-associated > Plants > Peat moss > Unclassified... | reverse complement strand
TTGCTCCCAAATCACAGGTGTACGATCCTTCATTTTTCATAGGAAGCATATTTAGGGATATGAAATGCCTTCCAAAGAGAGATTTTTATGAGTTCTACTCTTGGAAGAAAGAAAGAGAAAACTAGAGAAATGTGGTACTTATTTTCTCCTATAGGTATGGGAGAAATGAGATGCATCCACCAAATATTTGGATTGTCAAGCTCTAATCTTTTCATGTGGTAGCCTACCTAATTTACAATAGGATAGATTGGTGGGCACATGTGTTATTAGCCCATGAAACTTCATATAAGGTGATCAATATTGATATTATTTACATTTGAAATGGGTTCCAATTCAAAGTTTTTATGAAACCCAATTATGAGAAAATCATGTAAAATTTTGAATTAATTCCTAAAAATGAAAATATCCTAAATTTAATAATTTTTGTTTTATTAGTCCAAAAATTGTGGAATGGCAAACAAGCACATTGCTTCATCCAAGGCTTTCCAATTGTACCAAATTTGCAGAGGGGCTTACAATATGGGAGTGTTACAACCTAGTCAAATCCAAACAAACAAACACCTATCTTGATATGTGTATTACTTTTCTTTCATCCCCTTCCCAAACCCCCCCACCCCCACTTGTGTTGTATAATAAAACTATGAAAAATCAAAGCATGTGCCCTTCACACATATAACAATCACAAGAAATGTGGATGGAGTCAATGAAATTGACTAAAATGGATCCCATATTTGTTTGTACTTCATGCCATATAAACTTGCACCAATTTTTCTAGTGTAATTGGAAAACACCTTACATAGGTGTTTTTTCTTCCACTATTCATGGAGCATTTCAAAAAATGGAATGCCCATTGTGGTGGATGTTCCAAATTTTTTAAATGCCTTACAATTGTTTTCATTTTTTCTTGACATATTTGTTGGGTAGACATGGGAAATATATATATCATTGATGAAACCATAAGCCACAGGCTTTATTGAAATAAGGCCCATTCCCAACTCCTTATTCTAGTAAAGCTTTTGGTTGAAGGTTCTACACTACCCATAATAACCTTAGAAAAATTTGCTAGAATATGTGGAGGGCACTTTATTGAGTGGAACTTTTTTCTTGCTTTAGCCTAAAGAGGGAGATTTTGCATATGATTCATGATGTACAATCATAGGATCTATGGAGTGCAAGTAAATTCATGGAAGGCAACACCAGCTGCTCATTTTGTTGGTTGTTATTAATGTTGTTTACTATTTGATTTCAAAAGGGACCTTCAATTTCAGTTCTCTCAGAATTTTTGGATCAAGCTTTTAACTTGTTTAAAATGTAAAGTCGAGTTTTTTTTTTTCAAAAAAAATTTGTATGTATAAACCTAGAGAACTTGAACCTTTTTGAAAATGGAGAAACACCTGTAGTGTAGGTTCTAAATCAAAGTTTAAAATAAGTCGATTCTTTGATTAAATTTCAATGGTGATTCCAAGAAAACTTAAAACCTTTGATTTGGAGACCTTATAATCTAACATGAACCAGCTGAAATTCAAGAACCTACCAACATTGTTGTCCTTGCCTTCCACCCCACGAACCAAGGGCCAATCCCCCAGTCCAAGCCTATACATAAAAAATTTATAAAATGTAGAGTCTCACAATTCTCTCCCTCTTGTTTGAGAGGGCAGTCACACCAGCAAAGAAATAGGTAATTGCTAATTGAGCTTTGGCTTTGTTGTAGGCCCTAGGAAACTTTTACCTGCCTAATAACTTGTTGGAATATTAATATTCATAGGTTGTGACTTGTGTGAGAATCTCCATGATCTAGACTGTTTGAAGTAGTTAATAACAATCCCAATGGAAATCCTCACCTATTAGATCTGATGTATACTCCTCTTTCATAAAGCACTCGGAGCAAATTTGTAGTGTATGTGGAGGGCACCTTATATCCATAAATTTCCCTCCTAGAAATTGGGCAGCATATTATGCCTTCTCCTCAAGGGTGGAAGGGAAATTTTGCCTACTTATAGGTGTAAGAACCCTCCCACTATTGAGGAGTAGGCATAAGAGCCCCCCCCCTCCCCACCCCCCCCAATTCATAGGCCTTGTGATCTACATGCGTTGGGTTCATGATAAATTTTGCCTCATACTTTACACGATAGGTAAGGGTGAAATTCCCAAAATGCGAGGCCTGACTCAACTATCAAACAAAATCATGAAAGATTATGGAATTATTTATCATGTTTAGGTGATTTGAGTGCACAATGAATTTTGCTTATGATGTGTCTAAAAAGTCTCAATTATCTTTTCATGTGTTTTGTTTGGACAAGTTGTTTAACTACATGTGATGAAGAAGTGAGCTGTATGTATGTCGTCATACTTTTGTAAACTCAAATTTCATTTTTAGTAATCAACATAATAAATTGGAATTATCTTGGAAACATTGTGCTTATTTGAATTAAAGTCACTTGATATAATTATGAAACAAAAGGTTGGAGAATTTGATATCAATGTTTGAGAGTTGTGAACAAAGAAAGGTTTAGCAAGTTTAGAGGAGATGTCACCAAAAGAGAGGAGAGAGAGTTAGAAAGAGAGCTATGCATAAACACAGAGACAACCAGACATGGTGAGCTTACAGACCCAAACCGGATCTGAGCTCCCTGATCTTCTGACCTGCACCACACTCCACTCTAATAATCTACAAAACTCATCAACACACAACGCCTGATTCTTCAACAAAAAAAATTTGATTTGCTCAAAATAAAGATCAACACGTCGGATCATAGGGAGCAGATCCCTGTGCCTTAAATCAGATTAACAAACCGAGGACTGTCTCATGTCCGATCTACAATGCACATCCTCTTGGTTGTAATAGGAACTTCCGGTGATGCCTTTGAGGTCAGATCCCTCCGTGTTCGCTCGGTCCCTCGATCCATTAAACCACTTCCCTCCACTGCCTCTATACATTACTCTCACTCTCCACATTTTGAAACCCAGCACCCAGAAACCTAGCAGCCACCCTCTGAGATCGCGGACGCAGACCAACAGTAAACCGAACTCGCAACGAATCCTCTCACAATGACAGCCCCATCATGTCCACACAACAGATCTGCAAGCACAGACCCCTCCTACCATTCATTCTCCACAAAATAACGCTCTGTTGACCATAACTCAGATGTAAACAAATCCCCACAAAAACACATTCCGCTAACAAATCCTCTCCCTCTTTTCTACCTGCCACACATCTAAGGCTCAGACCCCTTAGAGCTTTCATCATTCCTCGACGCCACCTTCCATGCTAATTGCATCAAGAAATTACACAATCGCTCAGCGTGATACTGGCGCAGCGGAAGAAAATCAGCAACAAGCTAAGCAGCTGCATGAAGAACAACCCCGAGAAAAAATCCCCACCCTCGCCACTCAGAATACCACCCCTTCATCTGCTAGTCCTCCAAATCCAAATCGCCCTCCTACCTCTAGAATTCTAGCCGTTACCTGCCTGGCTTCCCATTCAAGCTTTCCCATGCACCGTTACAAGTTCAAGTCCCGAAATCCATAAAATGGCCGCCTTCATTAAGTCCGTTTTTCCGGCGGGTTTAATTTTTCAAACCCTTAAACCAAACAGATCAGATTTCCAAACTCAGTAGCCATAATTAGGTTTCTGTTCGGCCACCCCATAACCGGTCACATGTGTCACCCCTCCGTTCCTAAAAAAGCTGAGTCCCTCAGCTCTTCTGACCTTGTGGAGTGTGATAAGCTTGAAAATCCCTTCGTGGTCTCCCATTGATTCCCATTAGCGTCCTGAACAATGCATACCGGCTCCTTTCTTCGAAGTCAAGATTTCGAATCCTGTCAGTATGCGTAACAAACAGGTATGGACTTTCCCAGCTGGCAGTCAACGCCTTCTTCTTCCCGGGTTTCTTCATCTTAACCATCGTTTCACCAACAACCAGACCTTCAAAAGCATGTTTCCCTTTTCTCGTAGCATAGGCCTTTTTCTGTTTCTGCTGTGCTTGTCCTACATTAAGCATAACATTCTCATGAATGCTGGTAATCAACTTCACCTTCTGCATGAACTGTTCTGCAGTAGTCTACATCAACAGCGTCATCAACTTCGGCAGTCAATGAGTGTAAATAGTTGTTAGCCCTCAAGCGTGGTGTCCGCCCAGTCAAAATCATGAAAGGAGAGAACTTTGTGCTGGACAGAATTCTGCATCTGTATGCAAACATAACCTTTGCCAGTTGCTCATCCCAGCAATTGGCATTGTCGGGTACTGTAGACAGTACCATTATGCCATGTTTGATCGTCTTGATCAGACGTTCAGCCATACCATTGCACTGCGGCCATTGAGGTGCAGTGTGTTGATGATGAATCTCATAGTCTTTGCACATGGCGTCAAACTCTGCTGCCCACTCTCCTCCATTGTCGGTCAACACAAATTTGGGTACCCCGTACTTGCAGATCACATCATCCTCCAGAAACCTGGCTGCTGTCTTGGTTCCATGATCAGCTACAGCTTTTGCCTCACACCATTTTGAATAGTGGTCAATAGCTTCTAGGATGTATTTGTTGCCTGACTTGGTCTCAGGCAGTGGCCCTGTAGTATCCATAGCCACTCTATAAAACAGGTCACAAACAGGTATGCTCTTCAACTCTTCATCTTCAGAGTGTATACTCCCCATCCTCTTCACCATCTAACACTATTAGCACACCCTCACTACGGCTTTGACATCCTTAGTTCGGTTATGCCAAAAATACCTTCTACACACTTCAGCTAGAGTCCGTTCTTCTCCAAAGTGCCCTAGGTCCTTATGCATCTAGACTACTAGTCCCATGCGTTGGTCTTGGCACCAATAACCCTTTGAAGTATAGTGACTGCCCCTGCCAGTGATAATTGAGTATCCTCTTCCTTGCCCTTTTTGATTCCAGAGGATGAACAGTAGCAGGTAGTGCGCCTCCTTGTAGCAATTCCATGCAGCTGACATCTTCCCATATGTCACTGCTCCTCGAGTCTGCTCCACACTCCTCCTCCTCATCAAGATCTGCGGATTGAAAATCATGTTCACCCGCTCCCAATAGCCGCTGAACTACCAAGACCAGCTCCAGTTGCTGTTGCTTGTCATAGTAATGAGGTCTTTTCCTCTGTAGAACCATCCTAGCAGTACTGCTCTGCGCAGTTTCATCCCCCTTTTTGTCTTCAGCCTCACACGGAATGAGCTCCTGGGGCTAATCGTCCTCAGATATAACGTCAATCACATACAGATGGTGGTCACTGAGGCGCATAGAGTGGTTAATCCCAAAACAATAGGTATGATGTTGTACTGACTCCCTGTCCTTTCTTCTGATTCCGAGCCATTCCATCTCTGTGCTAGTCTGAACAAAGAGGAGCTTCCCTTCTTCCAAGTGTGTGTCAGTCTGCGCATTCCCAATGTCTTGGATTTCCTCACAAAAATCATCATCCTCCATGGCTGGTCCAACTGGATTTCTACTCAAGACATCAACGTTAGTGTGTCTGAGGCTTGGTCGGTGCACAATCTTAAAGCTAAAGTCCTACAACATGTCAATCCATCTGCCTCGCCTGCCATGTGCGTCAGACACAGTTGCCAACCACTCGAGTGGTTTGTGATTAGTGCGCAAAACAAAGTGATTCCTATACAAGTACTGCCTAAAGTGCATGATGCCCCATATGAGTGCATAGCACTCTCCCTCCATGGGATGGAATTTCTTTTGTGCCTCTGTCAGACTCTTGTTGGCATAGGCTACCACCTTCTCCAATTTCCCTTCCCTCTGGGACAAAATGGCTCCGACCCCCTTGGGTCACCAATCAACATCTAGACATCGATCTCTTGAAATCAGGTTGTATGAGGATGGGCGCCTCAACCAGCGCTATCCTTAATGCTTGGAATGCCTACTGATAGCCCATATCCCACACAAAATCAACATCCTTTCTGGTCAGCTCGAATAGTGGAGCTGCCAGTTGCGCATAACTTCTGATATACTTCCGGTAATACCCTGTCAAACCTAAGAATGATCTAACGTTAGTGACCGTCCTTGGTTGGGGAAAATGTAGAACTGCTTCAATCTTACTAGGATCTGGTTTGGTGCCACTCTCACTAACAACATGGCCTAGGAATGTAATATTTTTTGCAGCAAAGCAACACTTGTTCGGGTTTAGTTTGAGATTCACTTCCCTGAGTTTGCACAAAACCATATCCAGATGCTGAAAATCCTCTCCCCAACTTCCGCTGTGGACGTTGAGGTCATCCACGAACACCTTCAGGAATTTGTTGCCAAAATCCTTAAAGACCTCTGACATAGTTTTGGTGAACGTGCTTGTCGCATTCTTCAGACCAAATGGCATGACCGTCTAGTCATACATTCCGGTCTTGGTGATCAAAATAATCTTCTTCACATCTTCTGGAGCCATTCGAATATGCCAGAAGCCAGATTGCAAATCTAGAGCAGTAAACCATGCTGAGTTCCCTAGCTGATCAATCACATCTTCCATGAGTGGCATTGGAAATGAGTCACGTCGTGTTTGTGCATTGATTGGTCGGTAGTCCCCACAAAAATGCCTGCTCCCATCCTTCTTTACTGGTAAAGTAACTCGACAAGCATATTCGGAACTGCTGGGCCTCATCTTGCCCAATTTTACCAAAACGTCGATTTGCCTCTTCACTTTGGCCTCTTCCCAATAGGACAGTCTACCAAGAGATGCTCTGCAAGGCACAAACCTTTGCGTATCCACAAAATGTTCCCCAACGATACAGCAACCCAACCCACCCTTGTTCCAAACAAAAACATCCTGGTATCGTTCTAGAATCTTCCAGAGTTGTTGCTGTCCTCCCTCATCCAAACTGCTATCTATCCTAATTCGTTGACAGATCTCCCTCCATCTAGTGCCCATTTCGTCATAGCTCAGTGGTACTACAACTAAAGTTGCCATCCTTCATCTGGACAACTTGCAGCAGCGTCGGAATTGATGAAGTGTCCCTTAGGCTGGGTTGCTGTAGCATAAGTGTCACAGCAGCATCAGGGAGGCTGTATTTGGAGGCTCTTGTGTCCAAATTCTCCAAATTCATCAGGGAGGCTCTTGTGTCCACCAATCCTTCAATAATATAATTGTTGATCTCCACAAGCAGATGTAGAGTCTTGCTTCGATGGGTCTTGTTGATGCAGATCTTCCTCATGTGGGAACTACAGACACCATTGACATTTGATTCTCATTTGCTTCCGAATCCCTCCTTCTCCTAACCAGCTTCACTAAGCTTTCTAGATGTTCCAGTTCTCCTGGAATCATCAGGATGGTTTCCATAGGTGAGAGAGAGATTTTGCCTTTTATGAAGTGTGAGAGGATCTTGGACCTGATTACAGCATTTCGGTCGGCACCAAGCCCATCTCCCATAGTTTGAAGGGTCGGATCAGCCCCCCCCGCTGCTACTTCTACAGGTACTCTCCTTCTGGGTACCCTCGTGTGAGAGAAAAGGTTCTCACTCCCACACAATTTGTTGAGTTGTTGTAGAGTCGTCGCTTCATCATTGAGCAACACCTCCAAGAAGTTCGTTGTTCTAGAATGTCATTTCCCATCTTTGGGCTTCTTCCAACATCTGTCTTCAGAATGTCCCAAACCTGAGCAGTAGGTACACTTGACTCCACAATTTTCTGTCCTATGAGGCATACCACACTTTGCACATTTCGGTCGTGCTTCATTCAGCCTTGGACAGGTGGTGGCCAAATGGTCCCCTCCTTTGCAGATCTGGCATCCTCCTATGACAGTGGAAGAAGATGATGCCTCTGGATTACGTACAGTCCCCTTGAAGAAATTGACCAGCGTCTCATTCAACGCAGTGACTTGCTTTTCCATTATAGTTTTTTCAGTCCCCTCTTCCTGCTCCTCCTTAAGAGGCTCAAATGGCGTCTCACCAAGCTCACCCAACACCCTTTCCACCTCAATTGTAGCACCCACTAACTCCTCGATGTCTGCAAACGTCCTTACCACGCACAACTTATAGATTTTAGGCCTTAATCTGGCCAAAAACCGTCTCCGTTGCTCTGCATCCTGTATTCGGCCCTTCTGAAACAACTTATCGAGACGTTCAAAGTACTTCTGAACTCTCTCTTTAGGTTCCTGCTTGATGGCATCCAGTTTCATTCGGATGTCATCAGCATCAATGTTTCCATACTTCTACACAATCAAATTGCGCAACTCAGTCCAATCAGCATGCGCTAGTTGCAACCTCCTAAACCATTCTTTGGCTCTGCCCCTCAAGTTCAACTTCGCAATCTTGAACAGCTTATCTGCGTTGAGGTCTCGCACCTCCGCAACCATGGTAAGTCTCTCTGCCCAATCGCTAACATCTTCGTACTCCCGCCCCTAGAACAATTCGTCCATTCCCTGGGGACTTGTCATCCTTCCAGTCCCTGTTTGAGACTCCTAAGTTGTTCAGTGATGATATTCCTTCTTGGCCGGAGAGCTAGCTAACTTCGATGTCATACCCTCCACAAACAAGTAGACGCCGAATGCAGCCAACGCGATGCCCAGCCCTAGAGTGGGGCGTCTCAGGTTATTGCTGATGACGGGATGCTTGCGATACACATCCCTGGCCACGAAAAAAGATCCCGTGGCAACATGCGGCTTGCTACCGCCACTGAATCTGTCTGACGCCATCCCTACTCGGCTTCTACTCTTATGATTTTGTGCTCGAAGCAAACGACGAGAGACACGAGAAGTCCCTTCTTCTCCTTTTCCTTTTCTGCAACAGTGTCTTGTTCGTCTTCAACCCTCACAACAGCTGAGAGCAGCCGTCTCTTTCTAGGAGGCTGATCTTCTACATTGAAAACCTCCCCTTTCCTGATGAAGATATAATACTTCAACTATCATTATATCTAGACATCTACTGGTTCTACTGATGTTACCAGACCTGAACCTGCTCTGATACTAAAAGAGAGGAGAGACAGTTAAAGAGAGCTATGCAGAAACACAGAGATAACCAGACATGGTGAGCTTACAGACCCCAACCGGATCTGAGCTCCCTGATCTTTTGACTTGCACCACACTCCACTCTAATAATCTACAGAACTCATCAACACACAACGCCTGATTCTTCAACAAAAAATAAAATGATTTGCTCAAAATAAAGATCAACACGTCCGATCACAGGGAGCAGATCCCTGTGCCTTAAATTAGATTAACAAATCGAGGACTGTCTCATGTCCGATCTACAATGCACATCCTCTTGGTTGCAACAGGAACTTCCGGTGATGCCTTCGAGGTCAGATCCCTCCGTGTTCGCTCGATCCCTCGAACCACTAAACCACTTCCCTCCACTGCCTCTATACACTACTCTCACTCTCCACATTTTGAAACCCAGCACCCAGAAACCTAGCAACCACCCTCTGAGATCGCGGACGCGGACCAACAGTAAACCGAGCTCACAATGAATCCTCTCACAATGACAGCCCCATCATGTCCACACAACAGATCTGCAGGCACAGACCCCTCCTACCATTCATTCTCCACAAAATAACGCTCTGCTGACCATAACTCAGATGTAAACAAATCCCCACAAAAACACATTCCGCTAACAGATCCTCTCCCTCTCTTCTACCTGCCACACATCTAAGGCTCAGACCCCTTAAAGCTATCATCATTCCTCGGCGCCACCTTCCATGCTAATTGCATCAAGAAATTACACAACCGTTCAACATGATACTGGCGCAGCGGAAGAAAATCAGCAACAAGCTAAGCAGCTGCATGAAGAACAACCTCGAGAAAAAATCCCCACCCTCGCCATTCAAAATACCGCCCCTTCATCTGCTAGTCCTCCAAAATCCAAATCACCCTCCTACCTCCAGAATTCCAACCGTTACCTGCCTGGCTTCTCGCTCAAGCTTTCCCATGCACCGTTACAAGTTCAAGTCCCGAAATCCATAAAATGGCCGCCTTCATTAAGTCCGTTTTTCCGGCAGGTTTAATTTCTCAAACCCTTAAACCAAAAAGATCAGATTTCTAAACTCAGTAGCCATAATTAGGTTTCCGTTTGACCACCCCATAATCGGTCACAGAGAGACCTTATAAATTTAGACCATGTGGGTGACTTTCAACATTTACAATTTGATGGTCAAAAGTAACCATGGCCAAGGAGTGCAATCTTTTGAAAGATTATTTTCTAATTTTCTTTTCTTATTATTTGTTTGAAATACATCTAGGTCTCCATTTTCACCAATGAATATATTTCAATTTTTTCCCTTGTGATGATGTCTGGAATTCATTGGAAATAATTTGTCCATCTAGGATGGGAAACTTAAAACCTTCTAATAATAGAGTCAAAATTTGGTGTCTCACCTTGGCCACACCCCATGAATATACACTAATTTTGAGGGAGGTACAAAAATCTTAGAATCCAAACAACATGTAAAATTGTGCACAATAGACTCCATTAATTTTCAATAATTCAATTCACATGTTGTTGAATCTCTATAATGATTTGTTGTTGGGGAACATAAATGTTAACAATCTTCATATTTATCTCGATACCAAATCTTATTCAAATGGTATCACCCTTAGCTAAATGATTAAAGCGAAATTATGTTATTTTTTATCCAATTGTACATGAAATGCCAATTACACTTTTTTTCTCTTTCCTTGTGACTTATGTTTGGCAAATCCATAAGCCAAATTGAGTTCCCACTCAAGCCAAAGTTATGTTCCAAATCTTACATGGGTTATAAAGTCTCTTCAATCTTGACTAATGTGGCATGTGTTGTTGGCCCAAGTGTTACCACATCCTCAACTGATTTTTCCTCCCAAAACCTGATTTTTTGGAATTTATTTGAATTTTCAGCAGCAGAAATCACTTAAAAAAATTAATATCTCCCACATTTTGAATCCAAATCTTACCAAATAAATTCCATTAAATCCTGCGTATCAAGATCTTTCCAACAACACCAAATGCATATTCCAATTCCTCCAGAATTTTCAGCTAAATTTTAATTTAATTTATAGTGAAAAAATCATTCAATGTTCAAGAACATTTGCACCGCAAGTCCAAACGCCACGAAACCAAAAGCCCATGCACCCCTCCTCATCAAGAGCTTTCCAAAGACACCAAGAACACAATTTGAATCATCCTGGTTCAGTGGATCTCATAAGTACAAACAAAATAAAACAAAACAAACAAACAACCTTCCTTCATAGATAGATGAGGGTTGATAGTAGGTAGCTATGTGGACTCCCAAAAAATAAATACAAAGGAAAGAAGGAAACCAAAAGAAGTGTGCAAAGTTGTAGGTTGTACTCAAGCCTCTTTAGACATTCTCAGTTTGAGTCTTTGACCTCCTCTAGACAAAACATGATGTAGATCATGTGTAGTTAGTTCCTTATAATCAATCCCCAAGGAAGGCTTGATTATTACTAACCCATCATAGGACAAATCAAAAGCATCTACAACAAGGTTTTGTCTTTAAATGTGGCAAGTGATGCCCAAGGCTATGGGGGTTTACTAGGTATAAAGACTCCTAGGATTTATTTTTTAATTAAAAAAATTTCCCCATGATATCATGGAAAAAAGCAAGCTTTTGAATTTTTAAGATGCTTGTAGGAGCGGGGCAATACATTTTTAGAAACACCCACCCTTCATGGAGGAAAAATAATATGGGCTATAATTAAGCACAATAAGGTGCCTTCCAACTACACGGAAAAACAAAGAGTTTTGAACGAGTATTTACAAGTATATAAACATGAGTGCACATCATGACCATCCAGTAAGGGCTAGCTAGTAGGCTCATGAGCAAATCATTATAAACGTTATAAACACTAGACATTATGAACCCTAAACATGATTACATTATAGTTTTGTAAATTTTTAGTGTTTTAGGCAAAATAATGAGAATCCAAAAATAAAATAAAATGTTGGGATGTCATATTATTATAATTTTGCAGAAGATCATCATGTTTCATGAAAATTTAAATGGGAATTTGGGGTTATAGGATCGTTTATTACACCGTGAAATCCTCCGCTTGGAATTTTTAATGTATGTGCGCACATGCTTCTAGAGTAAAAGAACTTGCAAGGCATTTTGAAAAACGAAATGCTTGCTTGCACCTTAGTGGGCATTCCAATTTCCAAATTGCCTTGTGTCATTTTATTTTTTCTTGTCATACCTGGTGGGTACCCAATGGGTATCATGGGATTTTTAAAAAAAAAATTGTTGATTTTTGTGCCATGTAGCACCTTTGATTGTAGGCATTCCTACAAAAGGGTTCACCTTAGCTTCGCCTCGCATGGGCCCTTATTCTTGTAATGCCCATGGCCTTGCGCATTACCTTACACTTTTTTGATTATTCATTGGAAACTACTCATTGGGTAAAAACTACACACAAAATTGCTTTGTACACTCAAGACAATTCCAACATTTTCCCAACCAACCAAATGAGTAAAGTTTCCTTCCACCTTTGGTTAAAGACCGGTTTTCTTTGTAGTCTTAAGGCTCAAGGCTTTACAACATGATTTTGGCAAAAGGTTGGAATTCACCATCTATTGTTTACACCTCCAATAAAGAGAGAAGGGTTGTCTCACCATAACATATGGCAAGATTTTATGCTTGTGCTTCTCACCACAAATCTATAAGTATGTATTTCATCTAACTCATTAATCCTCTCATTGATTTTTGTTAATTGATGACATTCTTGTCCACGATTGTTAGTTGACAAATTTGTCAAAATAAGTGTACACTAAAAGACCATCGTATTTTATCGACAAATTTTTAGCTCTATGGCAACCAAGTTTTTTGGGAATTTTTTGGGGTGTAAACTAGAAGAAAATTGCTAAAATGTGGGAATTTTTTGCCAAAATAAAAACATTTGTTAAATATCTAAAGAAAAAAGGCAGCTACAACTTTAAAACATTTTTTACAAATGGGTAGTTAGTATTGTTTAGTGTCTTTAGTGTTTTTTTTTTTGCGGTTAGAAGTTAAAGTGAAATGGTCATTAAGTCTGTAACCACTTAGTTAATGTGGTTGCTTGAGGTGAACTTATGTAGAAATAAGTGCTGCATATTAAAAACCAAAAGAATGGTTTTGGTTAATACATGTAGGCTAAATTCTCAAGGTTGGCGATAATTTTGAGTAATGTAGGGGTTTCATTGGTTACTCAAAAAAAAATCATGGTGTGTTAATCCACAACTATCTACATGCATTGTGGACTCTATTGGCTACTACAAAATGTAATGTGACAAATCTAGATTGTGCACAATGCATATGCTTCTTTAGACTCCAAACTCAATTGTTTCAATATTGTATTTTGTTTCTACCAATTATTGCAAAGTTGCAAATTCCAAAGGTGAAGTTCAAAATTCTAAATGTTAAATTCTAAAATTGGTAGCAAGAATTGGATTCAGAAAATAAAACTTAAGGAAGATCAATTCTAGAGGGATTGAAAGACCTCGTGCATTGAATTAAAAGTTTCTTACCATAAGAAACACACACAAAATGTTGATTACTTATGATTTAAATGAGCATACAAAATTTATTACAAACTTATTTGATTCCAAAATTGAAACCCAGTAAAGGCATGCACAAATTACCAAGTGTAAGATTGGAGCCCATGTGTTGCCAACTTATAAAAACCATATATAAAACTAATGTCACATCAACACTAAACAATAAAGAGAAGCAAGTGCTATAAATTGATAATCTTTGAGACTCATAGCATAATTAAGAACCTTACAAACTTTTAGAATGAATAATGCAATGAACATTTTTTTTCCTTTTAAGGAGTTGTGGCTTGAGTGCAAGAAAAAGTATCCATGTTTTAATTGAGAACATTTTCACACATAAGTTTAGTGGGGTGGTCAATTAGTGGACTTTCATGAAAGATAATGTGTTAAAACAACATTCATTTTCAACAAATCCCAAAACATAACACATGGCAAGCTTGACAAGTTTTATATATTCAAACAAGGCTTGAGGTAGCATTCTAAAGCCAAAAAATAGCCACATGCCTAAAGTGGTTTCATTTTTTTCAAAAAAATTTGCCGCATTGTCGAGCATGGTTGTCTTAAAAACAAAAGCTTAAGATTCAAGCTTCAATTTGTCAAATGGAATAAACACCATTAATTCACCAACCTTCTTCAACACACAATAACAATACACAATGACCTTCAAGTGAAAAGGGAACACTACCCAAACATTTGCATTTATTGAATAATGTGAAATTCCACCCCCAATGCATTCATCAACTTTTGATTTAGGAAATGTTGATCCCATTCTTCTAAAAGAATAGAAACCCCTTTGGAACACTATAGTTAAAACAAAGTAACAAATTTCAAAAAGCAAGAAAGTTTCATGAACAAGGCCATTCTAGTTGTCTATTTTTTAAGAATGAACCAAAGTTTAGTAGCCATTGAACCTTGTAGCACACTAATGATCATCACCAATGGGTGACTTAGCAAAAATCAAAGGTAATCCATCATAGTTTCAACCAAGAACCTATGGAGTGTGTTGAAAGTTTCGTCCTTAAATTTACATTTATGAGCATTGTATACAACTTAGATCTACACATCCAAATAACTTCAACAAAATCATAAATGTACACATTGCTCCCTTGGGCATATTTTATCAAAGTGTGAACCAATTCAAGAAACAACAAATGTATGGAGGCCAAGTATAAACTCCATATGCAACAAGTTTTGCACATTGAATATTGCATTGCCACTTCCACTTGATCTTCCCAAATCTTTACAATTAGTGTTTTGTATTTGGCGACAAGATGCTTGCATGTTTATAACATGTGAATAAAACAAGTTATTATGTTGTGAAATATTTTATTATGTTTAATGTCCAAGAAAGTTGCTAGCTTTTACAACTCAAGCACTCTTTTGGGACTTTGAACAAAGTAGGAGTGGAGGGATTGGAATAGGTCTTCCAATTGTTGCACTATGGACAAAATTAAGAGACTTTAAACTACCAAATTTGTTTTATGTGCACAACAATGAACTAACCATGAAAAAAAAGAATCAATTTATGTTTGATCTACATACAAACCATCCTACATTTAATGAAAATAGAACCACCATTTGTTCTAATAGAAATAAGCTTCTTCCCAATCTTAAATTACGTCAACCCTTCTTGAATCAACGTAGTGTTTAATAGTGTTTTATATATAATTGTCTTCTATAGTCATCATTGGTGACCCTTTTCAAGTTTAGCAGAATAAGAATTTGCCACCAATTTTCTAGCACATACCCATGAAATGAAATTCAAAATTCATTTTTTACAATTGTCATTTCATGTGTGAAGATGGCAATAAAAGGAAACTTTTGACAATTTCTTTTATGCATTACAAAATCACATCAAACATGCATTCTACAATGTCTTAATTGAAATTAATGTTTCCTTGGCATGTTTTTGACTTTTAGAAATGAGAATAAATCCTTAAGAGACTCATAGTTTGTCATTAAACAACTTTTTTTCAACAAGTACAACACCACCATGAATTGATTTTTTCTTCTTTCCTCCCCAATCTCCTATAAAGTCACTTGATGAACTATAGTCTTGTGAAGACTAAAAGCATCAAGACCTAATTTTTAATGCATAAACATGGACAATAACAAATTGTAATTTCTATGATTTTAGGGGTGCTTACCTTGGGCTTCTTCTGTCATGCATACTTGTACAAGGAATCAAATTTTGTTGATAATAATGTTTCCTTGTGTTCAAGGGAAGTGTACATTGTATAATGAACTTGGCTAACAATCCCATCATTACTAACCATCGATTCAACCCAAATAAGTTTCATTGAACAAATCTCCTTATGTGCACTATGAGATTTGTACTATGGATGCTTGAGGTGTCTATCTTGTTCAAACAATTGTAGAAGAGGCTTTTGAACATGCTTTCAATTGATAACAATTATGAAATCAAAGGATGAAGATGCAATGTGAAGGTTGCTAAAAGAAGAAGGCAAAACATGAACATTATTAGGCAAATAAAATCCAAAAATGTCTTAAATAGTTAAAACTTTGGAGGTAGTTGTAAAGAAGGCATGATAGGAGTTGCAAGGTCAGAGGATGAAGATGCAAACACTATAAACACATTCTAAACATTGCAAAAGTGACAAACAAAAAATTTGCAAAACCTTTAAACCCTAAACATTTGAAATTAGGATTTAAAATATCACATTATTGAATGCTAACAAAACCTTAAACCTTTATAACATACAACAAGATCAATGTAATCAATTCCCAACAAATTTTTCAAACCCAACACATAAATAAGCTTATTGAAAACATAAAAGACTTATTTGAAAATTTATGTTGTTGGTAAAAGATTTGAATTGCATCACTTAGTGCATTGTAATATTCTAATGGTGACCTACACAATACAAATGAAATGATGTGCGCAATATGCATAATTGCACATAAGTGATCATGATTTACAACCACCATTGATTCACTAAACTCCATATTCCAAACTTTCATATTTAGATTTTAGAGTTGATACTTGTAATGAATCATGATCAAGGTCGAACAATGTCTTTGCATTGTAGTACACATTTGTGAGTAATAAACATTGATCTTAGGCAATTCATGAAACTTGAAAGACACCATGTTCAACTTCCAAGTTGCAACAATGAAGTTGATCATTCCATAATGCACAACAGAATTAGGTGAATGATGAGTTTATTGTGTATGTTGTTGGCAATGAATTGAACACAAAGAGAAGGGTAAATGATGAAAGTGACGAGTTTTAGAATTGACAATGGGAACCATTACTCATAGGGTGTTTGCACATTATGGTGACCTTATATGGATGTCAAAATGGCAATTTTTGCTATATTCCTTAGATACAATTTTTAAAAATAAAAAATAAAAATCATTGAAGCAATAAAAAAAGAGACCCATTTATCTAAAGTTATTATAGTCAACCTTCCAAGAATAAAAAAATCAAATCAAAATTGTGGATAGCTAATAAGTAATGAACTTTTGAATTTTGTTCACGCTTCTTGTCACACTTGCAAAATTCATGGACATGGACTTTTATCTTACAATGTGTTAGTCTTATGTGTTTAAAATTTTAGGATATTAAATGACTTATGTTTAAAAAATTAAAGATCCATTGAATGAATGGAATGTGATTTTGATTTATTATGTTATGAATTTTTTAAAATCCCAAAAACTATAATTATTTAGAAAACCCTTTTAAGCATTTAAAAAAAATATTAAAAAAATCCTTTGGTGATATTTTTTATATGTCTTATAAGATCATGATTTCAAATTGAAATGGAAAAAAATGTTACTTTCAATATAATCTAAATATTCATATTTTAAGCCAATTTTTAACTACACTAGAAAGGACTTTAAAAAGGGATTTTAATCTATCAAAATTGTGACACCCTACTATGCTTTTGCCCCATAACATTGTGTGTGTTTAGATCCAATGGTGGATTTAGCTATAGGGCATTTTGATGGATGGTGGGATTGTGATATCCATGATAATGAAGTTCATAAATGGTTATTTATTGCAAAAAATTTCCCCAAAAACTAAACATTAGGTTGCAATGTTTAACTAGATGTTGAAAGGTGGTGATAAATCACCCAAAAAAAAAAACATTGGGTGTTTCCCAAGTTTTTTTTTTTTTTTTTACAGTGAGCAATTTTGATCGGCTTGTCCAAAATAGAAGGTTTTATTTTGCAATATATAATGCCTCCTTTTTAGCCCACTTATTTATCTATTCCAACAAGGTAGTTTGTTTTGTTTTGTTTATGATGTTGAAATTTCCCAAACCATGGTGCTTCATGTTGCGCTCTTGGTATCTTAAGAAAGCTCTTGATGAATAGGGGTGCACCAACTTGGTTTGAGAATTTTTGGAGCTATGGTGTGGAAGCTATTGATTATTGAACCATTTTTTCAATGAACACCGAATAAAATTGTCACTAAAAATTATATTAAAATTTGGAAGTTTTTTTGGTGTTGTTAGAAAGCTTTCAATGAAACAAAAATTTATTAGATTTTTAAAAATAAAAATTCAGCATTAAAATGTGGTCCAAGATATTGATTTTGAATGAATTTTGTTGTTGGAAATTCAAAAAAATTGTAAATATTGGGTTTGGAAGGGAAATTTAATTTAGTTGTCAACATTGCTTTCTTTTCACTATTCAAATTTAGTTAAGTTGGCTATAGGTTAGCCCCTCTTTGAATTATAATTGCCAAATGAACATATTATGTGTCAAATTGCCCAACTACATGGTAAGGAAATATGTAGGTCTTTAGCAATTAGGGGAAATTTTTGGTCCAATATGATTTGTTACAAAAGAAATTTATAAGTAAGTTTTGGGGCCATAAGCTTTCAATTTTCTTTCAAAATTTTAATGAATAATTTTTTTTTTTTTTCCAATTTTTTGCAACAAAACATATGGGGGAATCAAACCCTAATCCATAAAGGTGCTGCCTAGTATAACATAAAACCTAACCTACATTTTAAAAAAATGTTGGTCTTAAATCCTCAATGTGAAAACAAGCGTTAGTTCATGTTTTTTAAAGGCCCAAAAGGGGGCTGGAATGTGGTTGAAGGTTAAAAAATCACCATATCCAAAATAACATGGATCATGGAAACAAAAGGCAATTGTAAAATTCATATTCACCTTCATGTTTTAACACCATATTGAGTTATGCTTTCTTTCCAATTTTGAATTGTTATTCCAAAAGGGTATTTTTGCATGGTGAAGAACTTATAACTAAACGTTCAAATGATTAACTCCAAATGTTTCATAAATTGATTTTCATGGTAAGTACAAACAAAAATCTTTGTAAATCAAAGGCAGCGGTCAAAAACAATCTTGGAACCCATACTTAAGTAGGCCTAACCTTTTTAGGTTGGCAAAGGCCAATTTTGAGGATTGTTAAATGAAAAGTAAACATTACTTCAAGTTCTTGTTATAGTCAATATCGGGGATACATAACCCCAAATGCATCCATCAAATCTTGGGCAAGGAATCGACATTGCAACTATGTAATAAGCTTATAAGTTGGCATATTTTGTACATTGTTGTTTCACAAATGCCATAACCTCTTCATACACATGTTTTGTCACAAAACCAAATGCCCCCATTTGATTTATAAATGTGGCCCAAATTTGCTACATAGTAAATTCAAAAGTTAGGTGATTTATTCCTATATTTAGATTTGTGATTCACTAAGAACTCATGCTCTCATGAGTAAAATAAATAATGGCATAAATATTTCCAAACACATCACCTTGGAAATAAAAATGATTGTCACAATTTATTTGATATACATCCCCTTCACAAATTTTCATTGCCATTATGAAATCACACATAAAGACATCATGTAGCCAAGTAAATTTGATCAATGAATGGACTACTTCCAATAGTGGCATAATGGCATTCAATCCCAACAATGTTTTTACATCAATCAACAAACACTAATTAAACTTGGTAAAGGCTATGGTGGGTGCATCCAATGCCATTTTCACGAGGGTGGTGCAATATTTAGACAATATACACACTTGACAAGATTAATCATGGATATCCACCTAGTTTTGATGTTTTGTAATATTTTGTTGCCCTTAATTTCCATGATTTTTGCCAATTTGGTAAACTCCAAGTTGTGGTTTTTGGGGCTATGGCTGAAATAAACATACAAATGTTGCAAAAGTGTTTCAATGTGAGATACCAAAGGTAGGTGTGATAGGGTTTATATCGCCAAATTAGTTTGATGAACAAGTGACAAATGAAGCATAATGCCATTGGATTTGAATTATAACGCCATATCTGAAGCCTTGGGAGGTACTGATCCCATCAACACCAAAATAAACCACGCTTGAAACAAGGTCTTCTTCCTACAAACCCCTTTGTGTCATCAAATAATTCATGATCAACAAAGTTAGACTATCAACTTTAAATCCACAAAACAGATGTTGTGTCATAACCCTAGCCTTGGGCTCGTGACCAAGGCAAAGGCTTGCAAGGTTACAGGCCAAGAGGGAAGCCGGGAATGAAGGAAAATGTGAGGGAATGAACCCTCACACTCCCAAAGGAGCTTCCACTCTGGGAGTTAGAGTCCCAATGGACTTTTGAATGTTCAGAGAGTGATTGCAAAGGTCAAAACCCAATGGCTCAAGGAGCTCTTCATACCATTGAAAAGCTATTGAAACGTAGATATCTAAAATGGGCTCGCATCACCCATTTAGACATTAAAACACAAGTTATGGCCAAAAGAATGGTTGGGAGTCAAATTGACAATTTGACTCCCAACCACTGAAAGTCGAGAAATTCTTCGATTTTTTTGGGTGCATGTGGCGTGCGATAGAATGTTGGAAAGCTCTCGACAAAGGGCTACAACTTTGTTTTAAACCTCATCTCAATCGGAGTTCTGCACACAAAGTTATGGGGCCCCAAAGTTGCAAGAGTCCCAACTTTGGCAATTTTGGGATTCCCATTTGGGAGTCCCGGGACAAAAAGCCATTTGGATGTGGGCCTCATGGAGAGGCACAAAATATACTATAAAGGGGAAGGTGATGGCTTCCCCCAAGTCCGAGCCGTGGTGAGTCTTGTAAGTCCAAGTTTGCTGGTGTCTCATCCTAGCACCAAAAGTGCTCAAATTACGCATTAACCACCTTGTGTTGGTTTTGTGCAGGTCCATGTGAATAGTTGATGTTCATCATTTTTCCTAGTCCCATCTCGGAGCTTTAGCACGCCCCTTTACACATCAAAGTGTTGCAAGCCAAGGAGCGTGCCCTAACTACTTGCTTTTCCATTGTCTTCAGTTTGGACTCACATTTGAGTCCATTAAGGAGCTTGGGGGTGCGTCATGTTGCACATTCAACAATAAGGGTATGTGACACCAAACTTAGACAATATAACCATGCACATTTGCCCAACTTACATTATACATGGAAGTAACCTCATCACAAGTCAAGGATCTACAAACTTGGCATTTTGGATAATAGTTTAAATGCCCTTTTTCACTTCATTGTCTATGGGTTCTACCATTTCCTAGCTAGTTTCATTAATCCAATGTTTTTCTGGAATAGATTGAAACTTCAAGAACTCAAACAAAGGCTTGAAATTTTCATAATCTATCATTGATTTACCTTTACTCAAGAGACTAAAAATAAATGCAAATTGAACAAGTTTTGATTTGTCTTCCACTACTTGACCAAGATCAAACTATTGTAAGACAAATGTTGTTGATAATTAAACATAAACAATTTCATGTTTCACATGCCCACATTTTGGATCCATAAACCACATACCATCAAGAACTTTCCTTTTACCTACATGTTTATCAATGGAATCCCATCTAGCCACCAAATTCTTGTCCTTTTTCAAAATTTTAAAACAAACATGACATTTGATATAAGTAACCATTATAAGTTCATTGAAAATGGGTTTTGCCCAAGGCATTTTCAAAGTTTAAACATATTGAAACTTATGATTCATATTGGTATTAAAAGTTTTATTTTATTTTTTTGGATTAGAAACATGCACATCCTCATCAACAACAATAGGTCTAGGGTTCTTAAAAGGTTCAAACATTATAGGAATTGTGTTATAATTTTGAGGTGGAATAGTCAATTATGGGTTTTGTAATTGATTTCTTTACAAAATAACAAATCTCAAATTACAAAATGAACTCAAAATTGAAAACTTAAGAGGTTTATTAGAAAAGATTCACTTTATAGATTTGTAACAAGAATTCAAATGCACATGGTAGTGTAGGTCATTGTAGTTTGTAACTATGCAACATTTCAAACAAAAAAATGAATGCAATATGTGGCCACTGCTTATAGTTTCACACAAAAAAATTGAACCAAACCTTGGAGGCTTGAAATCATAAATAATTGATCAACGGTTCATTGCCACTAATGCCATGTATCCTATAACCCTAATGCTCAATGGTTCACACAAGAAATCCAATTCATTACCTAATACCACCCATGACATTGGTAAGTGAAAAGCTTAAACCTTATAGGTTGTAGGAGTTAAGTCATGATTCATTCTACTGTTGGAGTCAATGGTGCACTTTAATGAATTGAAATTTGGCAATGGTGTTGCACATCACACCACACAAAATTCATACGTCTTAAAATTCCTAAATGCATAAGTCCTGGCCTTTGAACATCATGAGCCCTAATTTTTGAGTTTTCGTTCCTAATTCCTAATCATCTTAAACAAAGATCATAGAAAAAAAATTAAAGAAAAAATCTTATTATTGATCCTTGTCAATGTTATCAAGAATCCATGATTGAACAATGCGAGTGCACACAAAACACAAAAGTAATTTGAAAATCTGGAAAGTTGGAAATTGGGGCCAAAATTGCTTCAAGGACACATTTTAATTCATGAATGTTAGTGCACACACAAAACAAAAAAAAATTCAAAAATTCAAGGACTAGGATTACATCAATGAATGTGAATGTAGGCACTAGGAGGTTGTTGTTAAACAACGAGATGCACAAGTTGATAACAACAATTGATGGTTGCAACAAGATTCACAAGTTGATAATAGTAGGTTTCAATGATGAAACTATCAAAGTTGGGACTTAAAACTCAATAATCACTACACACATAAACACACAACAAACACCCAATTGGGAGCACTGATTGTTGTAATCAAACTTTGAAAAAAAAATTTCATTTCAAAAGATTAGCAGACCATGGGAACCTTTTTACAAAACTAACACCCATGGGCCATCCTTAATGTCCATTGTTCAATGAGTAGCAACATTGACTATTAATTTGTAAGCATGTCAATCAAAGCACAAATTTTAATTAGACTACATGAACATTGAGCAATGAGGGTTTAGGTGATAGACATTTAAAGATTCAATAGTTAGGATTTAACTCAATCTCTAAATTCACTAGTTGACAATTATTGTTGTTGAAGCTTGAACATTGAATTATCATTTCGTCATGATGTCGCTTTGTTTTACAATGTTCAATTTCATACAAGCTACTATTTGCAACATATTTAAACATATTGAAAAACAAGTGCCATGTTGAAAGGTTGCTAAAGATTCAAGAATGCACATCAAGTTATGGCCAAACTTGTCAATCCCCTCACCTAGATTCCTAGTGCTTTAAGCTTGCAAGTTGGAACATTGCACAATGCACATCGCCAATAGACAAATTCATTGTTCAACACTAGGCAAGTGAAACATGTTTTGGGAGGAAGGAGGGTTTAGCGAAAACCTGTTTGAAGGAGGGGGTTAAGATGGTTAGGGTTTTGATATTCACAATCCTCATGGGGAAGATCTAACGATCTACCCTAAAATAAACTAGGAATAATGTGAATAGATGTTTTCCTCGGAGATGAGGAGGTGAAATAGGAACATATGTTGTTTACACAATGATGACATTGAAACCTTTTTTTTTGGGAGATATTTGCAAATTTATATAATTTTTCAAATTAAAAAACCCTTTGTGATTCTCCAGCCCAATATTCTGGCCGAAAAATGTGAATTTTCACTCAAAAGAAAAACACTAGCCCTCTCAATGCGTTTGCATTGCTGAATTAAAAAAATTTCAATTTTGAAAATGTGAAAAATAAAGAATATGTTCACATGTGGGCCAACGACATGAGGGTACACTAATATAGGTGAACAGAGACCTTTGGCCAAAACATAAGGGATAAAAGTGTGGTGCTATTGGGAATGTCTTTGGGAACACATGTAACTGGGGGAACGCTTTTGGAGCCTGATGGGAACCCATTGGGAACTTGATGGGAACATAACAATAAAACAAAAAAAATTCTCCCTTTGGGTCTTTGGAAGGGGGGGAAGATGTTTAAACATGTTCGATTTTTCTGAAACGTTATCCACCCACCTTAAAATTTCTGTTTTTTCTCGCCAGGGGGAATTTTTTAATAAGAGTTGGAGTAGGTCTTTTAACTCCGTAATAAAGTCAGAGGCTGTGAGTGGGCATGCAGGCTTTACAAGAATTGGGCCCATGCTCAGCCTCAAGTGGGCCATTATGCGGGTCAAGCGCATGGCCTTTGGGCCTGGTCAAGCGCATTGCTTTTGGGCTTGGTCATGCGCATGGCATTTGGGCTTGGTCATGTGCATGGCCTTTGGGCTTGGTCATGTGCATGGCCTTTGGGCTTGGTCAAGCGCATGGCCTTTGGGCTTGGTCAAGCGCATGGCCTTTGGGCTTGGTCACGCGCATGGCCTTTGGGCTTTACTCTACAATAGTTTGAAGCTCTTAAAGTTGAAAGGGTTTGAAGTTGGGGAACCCATATCACAAGAGGGGATAGGTACTACTTATTGAGCTCTTCACACAACTGGTCAAAAATCGATTTGTCCAATTGTTCTTGCCCCAAAAAAAAATTTTTTTTAAAGAGAAAAAAAAAAAGTGTAGTCAAAAATTGAGTTATGTAACTGGTTGGGGACTACTACAGTTTACCTATCACCCTAAACCCTAGACCTATGATGACTACAAGCAAGAATGGTGCATCATTGGATTGCGACTTTTGGGTTTGAATAGAAAAATGGTTCTCTATACTTATTAGGCTTTCTGACCCCAATGCAACAAGAGTCTAGGAAAACAACAAACGTCACAGTTTTCTCCTGCCTTGCAATACGCGTCAGAAGAGTATCAATGAATCCCGGAATATCCTAATGTTATCTGTTTGTTTCAGAACAGGCTTTGTCAGCAGCAGCAGCAGCAGCAAAGCAGACCAGTACTACCTTCCAATCTACACTCTCTTCCCCCAGCTCTAGCCTAAGTCCTTATGCTCCTAAAAGATGATGCGCAGCACGGGCCCAGTGTAAGTAGGCTAACTCCCATCATGACGAAGAGTTTTGTCCAGA
>Ga0116229_10003807_pt1 | contig 24801 bp, 14 predicted proteins | sample S1TSphgellanicum_3_FD_87313 | JGI IMG/M metagenome (GOLD analysis project Ga0116229, IMG submission 87313) | Host-associated microbial communities from peat moss isolated from Minnesota, USA - S1T2_Fc - Sphagnum magellanicum MG | ecosystem: Host-associated > Plants > Peat moss > Unclassified... | reverse complement strand
TAGAACATGTTAATAGTTTTAATCGCCCAACAATGGTTTAATATGTGCCTACTAAAGCTTAAAATAATCACAATGTTTAATTCTATATGTTCCACTTTACACATTATTATGCATATATCATGGAATTCATGGAAAACTTGAATGCTAAACTAAGTGTGTTTTTTGGTTTTTCATTTACATCTTCTTTTGATTTATTTATTTATTTATTTTCATCCTTCATGGAGAAATGAAAACCATTGGGTCCCTCCTCAACCATGTCATCCTTTATTCTAATCATAAGGTATATTTTAAAGATAAAATCTAATTTTACCTTATAGACATTTCACCAATTGTTTGCATTGTCTAATGAATGATTTATTTTATGAATACATGGATAATTTCATGGTTCTTTTCTCAAATTTTTTCATCTTATACAAATATCATACATGATCTTATTTTTTAAAGAAAAAATGCACTTTACACAAAATTGATAAATTTGAATTCCGCAATATTGAAATGAACAATTATAGATATATTTTTTGAAATGATGATATTAATGATTTTTAATGGTTTGTGTCAACATTTCATGAATTATTTTAGCCTTTTTGAATGATATAACTCAAAAGGACCACCATTATGAATGACAACCCACAAAAATTGTGTTTCAAGTTTTAAAGAGTTTCATTCATAATTAAAACATTTTCTGACCCTTCCAAACCACTTATTTTTAAATGGATATTAGTAATCTAATTTTATAATATGCCCACTCAAAGCGTAAAATTGTTGACATCCTACCAATTTTTATATTAACTCTTTTTCTTCTATCATTAATAACATGATATGCATGATAAACAAGGTCCTTTTGCTCTTTTTGGTGAAATGACAATGTATGTAGATCATCATATTTCATGATGAATCAAATTTTAATTTGTGCATCAACTCCACAAGCCTTGTCAATAATCTTTTCATATTTTATACTACGAAGAATGTTTAACAAATGACATTTTATAATCAACTTCAACATAGGTCATTAAACATATTCACATTTCTCCAATTCACATTTTGAATGAACATGAATTGAATTTTCCCCTTCCATCATGATTCTTCAAATGATTATAACTTTGAGCCATTAAGTTTATTTTGACAATTTTAGCTCACCACATTGTAATTTTTAAGAAACTTTTCCAATGGTATAAATATCATTTGATTCAACTGAACATTGATCTTTTAAACCTCAAGCCCCAAATATCTTGGGATTCAACTTTAAAACTTGGAATGGACTCAAGGGAGTCTTGAAGGTTCCTAATGATGTTATGCATTCCTAGACATTTATAATTCACTTGACTATATTTGAAACCCATGCCATGTTTTTCCTAGTCTCATTTCTAATTTTTTGCATTCTCTTGTCCTTACATTGGTTTAAAACCCAAAGTTACTAAAATTATGTAAACCTTGTTTTTTAATCCATAATGGATGAAATTCATTCATCAACATCATTTTCATTTATTAAATATATATTTAGGAAGCCATTCAAAAAAGGTTCAAGACAATGGACAATATGGAACCTTCCAAACAATTCTCCTTTGGCTAAAAAATTTGTTTTTTTGGTTTATAAGTAACCAATTCCTACAATTATTTCTAGAGTATCACCATATTTTCTATGTAGGTTGTAGGATGTAGCCAAAAATGTGAAAAAATCTCAAAAATGTTTATTTTTATATCCTATTTGTAGCCAAATTTGGCTAAACTATATTATGGATGGTCACCTTGAATTAACTGCATGATAAATATGAGAAAAAACCTTTATTTCGAAGTGAATCAACTCCCTGAATGAATATATAAAGATGTTTTCTTTTTCATTCCTTTGAACAATTTACTCAACCCTAATTAAAGGTTTGACCTCACACCATAACTTATTTCAATTTATTTTGTGTGCATGTTCTTTCACATAATTTAAATAGGCTTACATTTAAATATTTTTCTTTCAAATTTCATATCCTTGTACAAGGTCATATCTTGTGTATGGTTTAATTTAGGTTTTAATGTGATTTGTTATGCTTTAATTTAGCTTTTGTGCACCAACATAAAATTGTTAGTCATGGTACTTTTGTGTTCATAAAAGCCCATTGTGACCCATGTGATTGAGCACCCAAAATGTGTTTGTGCATATAATACCACATTGTGATTTCAATATTAATAACATATATATAATTGACAAATTCATTTGTGTAAAAATGGACAATCTTTATTTTCCCCAAAAAAAAATTATGGCTGAAACATCATTTTTTGGATATTTTCATTTGTTTGAATCAATAATTAATGACTTTTCCATACTCAATTAATGGGAATGAAAAATATCAAAATATTATACATTATCAAAATATTTTTAAAACCAATCATTTTCAAATGGATTTACTTATGTGATATTCAACAAATGATCGAACAAAAAATTGGTAAGACTTCTCAAAAGGTTTTTTTGGTGCTAATATAAAAGCCATTTCAAATATTTTCATTTCATAGTGTCATTTTATGATCAATATTTTCTAAATGTGTTAAAAATTTTGAAGTGAAAAAAAAATTCCTTGATGAATGATTATTATAATGTTCTAGACCGTAATAACAAAAGAACATGAAGATGCATTATGGTGTGGGTTTTTCATTTGTTAATCTTTCAATTTGAATGTAGATAATCAAATCAAAACTAGTGAGAATATGCTTGTAAAATTTTTAATTGGTGAATTTTGATTGTAATTATAATTATCTTTGCCTGCAAATGGGAACTGTATGAATTTTAAAACAAAAGAATAATCAAGCTCAATGAAAACAACAATTTTCACTCATGAACAACCAAGTGTCCCAAAAGAAAGAAATTCAAAATAGTTCATACGTCGTTTTTGGCCTGAAAAAACATTATAAATTACACACCTGAAAAAACAATATAAATTAATAAATGCATTATATTCAAGATCTTTCACAAAAAAGTTAAGGAAACTTCAAATCTTTTTTGATAAATTATCAAGAAGTTTATTAATTAAATGGTCCAAAAAAATGGAAAACTCAAATCTAGAAATTAAAAGGTAATGAAAAATGGATTAATATATGCATTAAATACATGAAATGCCTTTAGGAGCAAATAGGATAAGAAGTATGTGATGATTTGGTACATTTGTTTCCAAAGATGATTTTAGCAACATTGAACATTTGAATTAATGGAAATGTCACTCAAAATCACATTGAGGTCAACAAGGATTGTTTTGGAAATTTTCCTTGCATTGGTCATGTAGAAAGGCCACTATAGTTGTTGGGAAGATATCATTATATTGGCAAGAACATGGCACAAAACTTGCAAATTTGAATACACATTTGGTGAATGCTTAAAACATCCTTTTCTTTTTGGTCATCAATATAAATTAAACTACAATTCACTTGCTTCTAATAAGGCACAAGAATGCACATGGGGGAAAAAAAGTGCTAAAAACATAGGTATGGTGGGAATTGATTATTAATGACAAATCCCAATTAATCTATCCTTTATAGTTGATGGGAAATTGTTGCCTTCACAAATTGTGTTTCAAGGGTTGACAACTAAATCCCTACCAAAAAGTAATGCAAGAATGGCATCATGTGTGCATACAACTTTCCATTAGTTACAACTTGGGCAACCAACAGCTAATGCATGTTCCAACTTGTTAACATTCTCTACAAAGAAAAAGAGGTCCCTAACCATGCACCCCAAGGGGACCGAAAATTGAATGTGCAAAACAACCAAAAAATCTAATATGGATAATTGATTACTAATCAATGCAAAAAAGTGCAAAATTTTTGTAAAAAAAAATCTAGTTTTTATCCAATTATACTAGCAAGTTCAAGCCCACTAATGCATCCTACAAAGATCATTTGAACATTCTTTCTAGCAGTAGTTCCATAGTTGGACATCTACATCTTTTACCCACCAATTACTATAAGATTAAACGGATTGAAAAGTGGACAACTAGCTTCTTATTTTGTGATCCAATGTAGGTTAGCAAGGCCTTATGGATGCATTATTCAATCATTGTAGAAATAACCCTTCTTTGATCTTGATCTCTTGGGATATTTCAATGATGATGATGATTCATCAAAATCGGTTTAGGTAGGACAACTTTAGATTCCTCAAGTTGTTGTACCTTGGGCACTTCCAAATTGGAATTTGTTTAGCCCATTCCCAAATGAAGAGGCATGAAAATGTGCCTTTTCATATTTGTGTATTTTTGAAGTTTTTTTTGCCAGCACCATATTCACAGGAAGATATTCAATACATTCACCACCAATTTGCATACCATTTGTCTTTGTTGAATTCAATTGAATCTTGATCCATTTATTGATTTGAAATTGAATTTAGATTTAATTGAATTAAATTCCAAGTTCTAAATTGAATTCAAATACATTGAATGGATTTCAATTTCATATATGAATGAATTCATGTTTTTCATTTCAACAAAATTCATAATTTTTTCTTGTTTCACAATGTATTTGTTGTTTCTTTGTTTTTTCAATCCTTTTAATATCGGTGCAAATTATAGGTAAGAGTTATTGCATGTTACATATTACATCATATCATCATTATTCTTTGGTTGAACTTCATCTTTATAAAGGTTATTTCAACTTGTCATGTCGTGTCATTGACATATGAACATGTGTTGTCCAATTAAACTTCCTGTAGATATGCTAGTATTGTTGAAAAGATTGTTCACAAAATTTTTTATGTCAATGCAAAAGGTGAGAATGGAAAAATATTTTTTGCATTTAGCATGTGGAAACAAACATGATGGAGTTTGTTTGATTTTATGCATGACACTCAATCTTCTCTTTACTTGTTTCCTTACTTCATAAATCATAAATTGTATAAATTTGTGATTTTTTACAATTATGTAAATGTTATGTGAGAATTACATGCACAAATGGTGAGGGAGAGAAAATGTGAAAACATTTTATGAATTTGGTAATGATCCAATGAAACTATATTTCAAACATAAAAGAAAAAAATGAAGGTTGATCATATAATTGAAGATGTTAGAATCATGTAGCATTGTGTTTTTATCGTGTAAATTGTGATTTTTGACAAAACATTTTTCGTAAGGAGTTTTTTATGTGCGGTGTCATGCCCGTACATGGCCTCATACAGGAAGGCCCATTACGGGCATGCCCATCGTGCCTTTTAGGGTTAATGTACGTTTTGAAGTGATTGTACGTTATTAGGTGCTTAGGGTTTCAACTTGTTGGTGACTATATAAAAGGCCACGCCCTTCCTTTCTCTTTTTAATTTTTCTGGAATTCCTTTGTTAGGAAAGTTTCTTCCATAGTCAGATTGGATTGTGAACCAACGAAGCCATGATCAAAGGAGTGATGTATCCTAGAGAGGTTTTTTTTTTTTTTCCTCTTTGTTTTCACTTTTTCTTTCTCTCTCGCGTAGAGGCCTTCGCCTCGAAAACTCTTGGAGCTGGGTGCAGTGTGAAGTTTTAAAATAAAAAATAAAAATTTGTTGCAGCACAACACAGTGAATTGTAGTGCAGTGTCCATTGCGTTGGCATCCACCATCGTTGCAAAGCTTGTGTCACTGTAGTTATCGTAGCTATCACATTACGTTGCAGCACCGCCATAGTCACTAGCTGCCATGATGCCGGAACTCACATTGTTGGCCGATGTAGTTGATGTCTATTTGACGTCACTTTCAACATCCAACTAATGTCATAGTTGATGTTGTAGTTAGACGTCCGTCCGACTTTTGTTGGACTTTCGTTGGACCTCCTTCCAATTTTTGTCCGACTTTCGTCAAACGTTCATTCAACTCTCATCAATGATCTCTCAAACTTTTGTTAAATGTGCGTTTGATTTATGTCCGACGTTCATTCAAGTTTCGTTTAGCAAAAGTTCCATTCCATCTAACACTCATGGCGAAGGTTCCATTCGATTCGATTATAGTTCCGTTTTGTCCAACGGGAGGTCCATTCCGTTCGACATTCGTGACCATTTCGTTCGACGTCCGTCATCATTCCATTCAACATTTGTCACTGTTTTGTCTGATGTCCATCCTCGTTCTATTTGGCATCCATCATCGTCAATTTGTTTGGTTTCATCCATCCACCGACGTCCATTCATAGACATCCATTCACCGTTCATCCCCATCGACACACCGTATTCTTCAAACTGTACATTGTGTTACAACTTTGTAGCAAGTGCTCTGTATTGTTACAAAATTTTGGGGCATGGGACAACACCATGTCCTTGGATGATGAGAGCACTACTGCTCAGCCAAAGCCCAAGTATGAGCTACGAAGTAACACCACATCCTTTGAACCAATTTCTTTCAACTCACGATCTTCACGACGGTACCATAAAGCTTCTACAGCATCATCATCATCTAGTACAACTCCCACTAGGAATTCAAGTTTAGGTTACATTACATCAATGGTACATCAGGGTCCATTTGGAGGGGTTAATCAATGAAGTACACTTGTTGCTGCACCTTTTTCCACACCATCATTGTATATTCTGTTATAAGTCATTACCTTTACACCTATATACACCATGGAGGTGAATAGTTCCTCTAGGTGAATTGAGAAGTTTAATGGAAGGGCATGTACCATTTTTTTTATGGAGTTCAAGGCAACTTTTTCAACTGTGGTTTGTGAATTGGAACTCAAATATGGCCCTAATTACACCGAAGTTTTCACATTCAAACAATTGGCCTGTTATGTGCACTATGAAGCATTGGATGTTTACGAACAACATTTTCTGAGGATTTTGGGCGTCACTAAGATCCCCAATCCAACTTAACGCCACAGCCATCGCCACTGCCTTTCAAGCTACATTGCAAACTTCCATTGCACATCATGGGACTGTGCTTGATAATCTAAACCGAGTACCTCCTTCAATAAACCTTTCTCCTCAACAACTCATTGTTGCTACCGCGAACATTCCTTCCACCATTGATGCATTAACTTTTGCTGATCCAGTGGGGGAATTATTTTGAGTTCTTGAGCTAGAATTATGGTCAATAGTTCTAAAAAAATTCTGCAGCTTACCACTTTCTCTCGGTAGAAGGATGAAACCTTCAAGATGTTTTACAAAAGGCTTTTCAAGCTCGAAAAAAATACTTAAAGCATCACAGACCTGGAACCTGCCCATTGGTATTTTCGTTCCTTGGAAGGTATTTCGACACTCCATGCGCATGTTTTGCAACATGTTTTTGTAAAATTTGGAGACTCGTACACTTTGTTAGTTATGTACAACATTTTTAAAAAGCTGGAACTAGCTCATGCACACTATGAGGTTAGTATTATGAGGCCTCCTTCATGTTCAAGGCCTTAGCTTCCATCAACTATGCCAACTAGATCATCACATTCTTCTTCAAGGGCTAAAGCGCTACACTCAACTACACCCATCCTACCTTCTTGTAACTACTATGGTAAACATGCCACAAAACTAATGAGTGCAACATTCCTTCCGAGGATCTCTTTCGTGATTATTATGGGAAAGAGGGACATCATGAAGCTGTTTGTTTGCCAAGCTCCCGGAATAGAAACAACTCTGATTACCACGATAACATCTGCCAAGATTTCCCACTGCCCCTCAACCAAAACCCAAGGCACTTCAACCTTCCATTGAGGCTTTCCCCACTAAGGGTAATTCCAGTAAGAATGTTAAGAAAAAGGAGCATAATGCTAACAAGAAAGAGGTGCTTCAAACCCATGCCATTCAAATTCAAACTCTTCAAAATGAACTCAAATCATTGAAGGCCCAACTTGCTAATTTAAAAGGCAAATCTTCCTAACCAACTAGTCACGCCCAACATGAAAGGGTTCAGAATCACGGGAGGGACCTCCTAGGTCGTTTTATGGCCTTTCACACGATGCCATGGTTGGGGAGTATGTTTTCTCCAATGCACACAATTCTAGTTTCACACCAGAAATTGCCACTTTTTTTTTTCCCTTCCTACTTTGTGGCACAAAAGGCTAATGTGGCACCCAAAGTTTCTATCATTAGGCAAGTAATTCAAACCGATGGACTTGCATCTGGTTCAATTCCTATTCCTAGGGCTAGAGGAACTCGAATAATCATGCAACAATCTTTTCATCCTCTCAACATGGAAGAATAACACACCTTGTTGGTAAGGGGGGAAAAGATTACTACACCACAAGCTGCTAAGGCATCGAATTCTCATGTCCAAGCAGTACAAGTACATTAGGAAAACACACAATTTTCCACTTATCAACTTATGGAATGCCAACTTCAAATAAGTGAAATGGCTCAAAAACTTGTGAATATACAGTTGTTTAATTTTCAAGATTTGAAGTTAAACACCAAGGACATAATTGTAGTATTAAAGGATACCTTGAACACTACATCATCCTTGATCCACATGCTACAGGGTCCCATCCGACACCTTGGAGAGACATTTAATTAGTTCACATGTTGTAGATGGCATTCATAATCTAATCATTAGTTATAGCATGGCTAAACTAATGGGCTCTCCTACTTCTGATTCTCCATTCACATATCAAAAAGGAGTTAAGAACACCTCACTTGTGGATTTGTTACTCAACAAAGGTGTTATGGATAGTGATTATCTTCACAAAGTCTCCCACTCATTTCCTAAGGTGGTGCTTAGTGAGAAAACTTCCATCGCCACCGAAGTTGCCATTGTCGAGAATATTGAGTCAACAATCTAGGTGGGAGGACATACACCTAAAGTGGTACTTCTTGATATAGGTGCCCAACTAGTGATTCTTGGAGTTCAATTCGCCAAGCAGATGGGCATGCTCGACTCTAAACTACGGAAATCTATGTGGCAAATTTGTATCGCTAGTGGGAGTGTAGAGGAGGTGTTTAGGGAGAGCTCGGATTTGATTACACTTAACTTCAATGAAGGTACGGATCAAGAGCTTTGCCTATAGGTTAGATGTTTAATCACCAATGCCACTAGTTATGATGTGCTCATTGGGCAAAAGGCCCTATTTCCACCAAGATTCATAATTGACAACTAGTTTGAACATGCGTATTACCAAATGGATTGAGAGACTGATGGCCACCACCTAAAATACATACCCCTTGATTTACATGGGAACCATAGTCCTATGGCTCACCACTATATGCTCAAGGAAGCACACACTATTTCCTACATCTAACAAGCTAACCACGAGTGGATAAAGGGAGATGAAGAGGAGATAGCTTATGCCCAAACTACTAAAAGTTTGAAGGTGGTTTAAACATTCAACACAAACCAGAGGTTTTATAGAGGTTCAAAGCAACCCACAAGCCTTTGGTCAAAGCTTTGTCTAGTTTTGAGAACATGGAGAGCCATGGTGAACTAATTAAACTAGTACTTTATCAGTTAATCACTTGGACACCACCTAAAGAGGGGATTACATTACTAAAATTTTTTGGTGGTATTGGTATAGGCCTCAAAGCCTTACTACAGTCAGGGATGGTGGTTCGGAGGTATTTCTACATAGACATTAATCCTATTGCAAAGTAAATGACGCGTTCCTAAGTCCCTTGTTAGACCCACTGAAGGGTCCAAGTAGGTTGAATTGTAGAAAGTTGGGACTTGAGGGCTACTCCTGACTTCCAACACTAAAAGGGGGTAGAGGGGCATGCTAGAAGTCCCGGGATTAGACTAGGAAGAGGGACACGTATTATCTCACTCAAATCTGCATCCAAAACCAACCACAAGAGGGTTAGTTCACATTCGGGGACACCCTCGGGTGTTGGGACAAACCACGGGCACTTGGACACACTTGACTCACCACGGCCCGGACTCGGGGGAAGCCACCACCTTCCCCCATATAGTATACTCTACAACTTTTCGCGCGCAACGACTCTATTTGCGATGAGCTCCCCGTTTCCTGAGAGTGCATCAAAGAGCCCCCCCCCTCCATAGTTCCTTTTTTCAAATTTTTTTGTGTTTTTTGTGTGTTTCTTAGCGGCGATGATGAAACTCTGCTCTAATTCAGAAGGGCAAAGAGATCCCAAATTGAACGAGTATCGACAAGTTGTTGATAGAGTCCGGGGAGCTGGACATCGCGATCGTCAAGAAATCGGCAAGCGCGGAAGCGGCAAGCCGATTCACAACGGTCACAACGGCGATGGCGACGAAGACTTCTTCGTCTCCCTAACTCCAGGCAGCGGCGGTATTCCTTCAACAAAAGACCTCCTTGCCCGGCCGGCGCAAGATCCCGATTTGAAATTCCACGAGACGAGCGCCTCCCTTCCAGGAGGCACTCACCTCTGGGACAAAAACTCGACGGATCAAGTTCCGGCGTACTCGGTCACTCTGAAGGAATAGACGAAGTCCGTGAAGGGAAGAGGAAAAGCTCGGAAAAACCAATCGCGCAGCGATGGCCGAACGAGCGAGCCCTTTTCTCAACGACTACTCTCGTCGGATGTCCCGGAGGAGGAGCAGGCACAACGCGGAAAGCGCCTAGCAAAGCCGAAAGGAACGGGAGAAGCTCCGGAAGGCCAGCCGCTTAGCGACTCCAGCTCTCAACGGCTACTTTTGTCAGAAGCTCCAGACGAGGAAATGGCGCAAGTTGACAAGAGTACGACTAAGTTCTCTGAACGCAGACATCTCACCCAGGTACCTCAAAACTTTTCCCCTTTCCTTTTAGGCTCAGTATTTTTCTCTAACGCCACCAAGAGGAAAGTCGGACATACGGTACCAAGCGCCGAAGCTTTAGAAGCTCCGGAAGCTTCGGGTGCAAAGAACGTTCAGAAAAAATAATCAGCTCCCCTCGTGAGGGAACTACCTCCTACATCTTTGGATGCGCTCCCAGGCAACGGGACAGGTGCATCCTCCCCCTCGGGGGAGGATACCCAAGGCCCATCGCCGGTAGATTATAATCTAGAGATAGAAGCAGATTTCTCAACTGCGATGGTGATCGAATTACAAAAAAACGCGGCTCTGAGAGCTCACAAAACAGTGATCGGAAGGACTCTGGCGGGCAGAGCTTCCTTCAAGGACCTCCAAGACTGCCTCAGGCTCCATCTCCCAGCGCCCTTCTTGACGGTCACATTATTAACGCGAGGATATTTTGAGGTCCTCTTCAAAAAAGAGGAAGGGGCTAGAGCAACAAGGAAGCTCGCGGCAGTAGAATGGAGCGGTTGGGCCCTTTCATTCTCAAGATACTTAGCTCTTTTCAGACCCAATGAGCACGGAGCTAAAATGCTCCTCACACACTCCATCAAAGTTCAATTCCCGGATCTCCACGTCCAGCTCCGCACAGAGAAGGCGCTAACCATCATGGCTAGCAGCATTGGGGAGGTACTTGACATAGAATCTCCGGATTCGTACATCAAGAGACCGGCGGGACCAATGGTCACGGTTGAAGTCAAGGACATAAGCAAGTTGGTCGGGATCATCAGGATACCATCCATGGCCGAAGGCGCCGGACCTAAAGACACAACAGCCTAGAGAATTCTTTACTCCGGATTGCCGAACCAATGTAGAAAATGTAGGAAGTTCGGGCACCTTGCCAAGAACTGCCCTCTAAACAGGTCCCCGACACAAGACGGCAACATCCCCCTCAAAGCTCCCACCGAACGGAGAGGGAAGAACGATCAGGGGAGAAACACTAGCGCTCAGCGCTGGAGCACAGAAAAAACCAAAGGATCTATGGATCAACGAAGTAACGGGGGAATCCATTCAAACAAAGACCGCCCAAGCAAAGGAGAGGGGACGGGTAAGAACCCGTACAACTTCGGAAACCTCTAACACACCGCCAGCAAAACTCTTGCAACCGGCGGGGAAGAGGAAAAGGAAAGGAAGCTAGCACCCCCTCCTCCCACCCACACGCCCGAATTGGATCAAAAGATGTTCGATTGCACCGTCTCACCGCCACACAGGCTGACAAGAGAGCAGCAAGGCACCGTCATCCTCCCGGATCAAGAATCCACTCCGAAAACCAGATTGTCCTTCACGACCTCGAAACTGGCTAGCTCCTTGGGAATCGGGAATATGGCAAGCCTCAACCCCTTCGCAGGGAACTTTGGGGAAGCAAGCAGAACGGATCTGCTTCAAAGATAGCTGGAGGATCCCGGAGAAGGATGGACCTTCCAAGGCAAAAAAAGGTTGCCTGTCAAGATACTTTCCCCTCGGCAAGACCTAGCCGAAGCTCCCACCCGCTCCCCCCAACCGGTAACCACTCCTGGGGGAAAGAGAGGGCAGACTCACTCTGAGCTACACCATTCCTACTTTGAATCACTAGGAATCTCGGTCCCCGTAGGCCAGGACTTCTGTAAGGCAAGGATTTGGCCGATCCTCTCGCGAGAAAAGGATGAGAAGGAACAGATCATGGTCCACGCGAGGAATCAAACACCACCGGACCTACCACTCAGCATCCAAGTAACGGGCCCTCCAGAGGAAAGGTGGACCCACGTCTCCGCTCAGGAAGACTTAATCCTCCGTTTGGAAGCCGAACTAGAGGAAAAGGTTCTCAGATACAAGATGGCAGTGAAGGGTAACCTCCACCTAGAATGGAGCTGGCAGGCTGAACCAGGAGGGGGGGGATGGAGTGCACCATCCTTGCCCACAAGGACCGGATCCAACGCACTCAGTGTGCAAAACAAACAGCACCTACACTGGAAGGAAATCAGAAGCATCTCAGCCATGAACAATGACACGAGGGGTGCGGTAGCAACGCACAACCTGCTTCTCAAGAAGGATCCCTCGAGCACGGAGCACCTCACCCACAAACAGAAAATGGCTAGCATCCTGGCCTCCCCACAGGCCGCCAGGAAGAAGAGGTTCGTGAAGTTAGAGTTGGGAAGCCTCGAGGCCAGCCTCCCGGCCGGGACCAACCCCTTCCAAGACCCCAAGGTCGCGGGAGGTACCATCCAACACGGCTTAGAACCAGACCCGAGATATGGAGAGATCAAAGGAATAGAATCACCACCATCTATCCTCACCACTCACCCAATCCGGATGCCGATTAGAGGTATCCTCCCACTCAACTCAGAACCGGATCAAGGCCTCTTCAAGGGATCGATCGGCCAGGAGGCCGCCCTAGGAATCGGGACGTATGTCTGAACGACCCCTCACAATCGTCTCCCTCAACGTTAGAGGGCTAGAGAAGGACTCGGCCAAGCAAAAGCTCATCAAGACTTGGCTGTCCTCTCTCCAAAACCCACCGCAAATACTCCTTATCCAGGAGCACCATTTGGACAAACAGGGGGTAACCAACTCAACAAAGGGGCTCGAGTTCTGGCAAGGGAAGGCCTTCTGGAACCCGGGAATCCCAATGGGAACCTCCCAACGCACAAATGCCGGGACCGCCATCCTGGTGGACAAGATGACGACACCATTCGTCAAAGCGGATGGGATACTGGTCGAGGGAAGGGCTCAGTACGTTACCCTTCACCTACCCGACAGTTCCGAACTATCCATAATCAACACCTACGCTCCAAGCACATCCAGGGATAGAGCTCCTTTATGGAAGAAAATCAGCGAAGCTAATCTCTCGGCCGAACACGTCATTCTCGGAGGAGACTTCAATCACTTTGAAGAGGAAGGGACCAGGGGCCAAGCGGGGGAAAGGAGGATGCATAGGAGAGAGGTAGCCACCTGGCACCACCTAACTCTGCAACACGGCCTACTTGATGCCTGGACCCTAGACAACTTCAGAAAAATGTCAAAGAAAGAGTACACCTTCGACAATGGAAAGAAAGGCCAGGGGTCCGCCGTCTCCTGTATAAACAAGTTCCTTGTATCTCAGGAGCTAGACTCCAGGGGAGGAAGAATCGAAGTCGCCCCGTCTATTAAAAAAATCTCCGATCACTCCCTGCTAATGATAACGGTTTGGGGGCGCACATCTACCCCACCCAAAACCGCCACATACTTCGACATCACCTTGCTAAAGGAAGATGTGAGCAAAGGGGCTCTCCTAGAGGCCTGGGAAGGCACCCAGCCCCCACCGAGCTAAGACGCGGACTGGCCAAGATGGCTCGAGGCAGCCACCGAAAGGGTGTTCAAATGCAATGGCAAGCTAACGAAGGAGAGGAAACGGGAAAAGGGGGCCCGAACCAAAGGCCTCCAACAAAAAACCCGATTGGTGGAAATTCGGTTACAAGAAGACCCCAAAAATGAATCGGTCAGGAGCATCCTTTCAACGGCGCAAGGACACATGGCGGACTCCCTCCAAGAACAAGTGTCGCGAAACCACCAGCTCAGTGCGTCCACATGGTTCAGGTACGGAGACACGTGCTCGAAAAGTTTCTTTGACTTCCATCGCATCGGGAGGAAACGGACACTCCTCAAAGAACTGACAACTAAAGAAGGAGAGATCAATGGTCAGGAGGACCCGGCTCACTATGTCCGATCTTTCTACACGCATCTCTACACCTCGGAAGCGAGCGCTCCCGGCACCTCGGAAGCCCGGGAAGCGTGTTGGGCCAACGCCTCGACCCGAGTCTCAATCGAAACGAATCAGGAGTTGACCAAAGAACTCACCCTGAAAGAAATCCAAGATGCCATCTCCGCGATGCCGAAGGGCAAAACGTCGGGATACAACGGCATCCCGACCGAATTCTTTCAGGAATTCGTCGATGAGATCTCCCCAACCCTCCTCCAAGCTTTCTCAGCGATGCTCAAGAACGAGGAAACCTCATAGATGATTAACAAAAGGCTCATAACCCTGATCCCCAAGTCCGAGGAGCATGCCAAGATCAGAAATTGGTGCCCAATCACTTTGCTCGGAAGTCTGTACAAAATCTTGGCCAAAATGTTGGCCAGAAGGTTCCAAATATTCCTCCTGAACGTAATAAGGCCCGGCCAGACCGGCTTCGTCAAAGGGAGGAGCATCCTCGACAACACCTTCTTGGCGCAAGAAGCCCAAGACTGGGTCGAAGAAAGTAACCAAGATCTGGTCCTCCTACTCCTAAACTTCAAGAAAGCCTTCGATAGGATCGAATGGAGCTTCTTATTCAAAGCCCTAGCAAAGCTCGGCTTCTGCCCACAGTGGATCAGGTGGGTAAGCTCCTTATACATATCGGCCTCGTCAGCCATCAAGCTCAACGGGGTGGAGGGGAGCACTTTCCCCCTAGCTAAGTCGGTGAGGCAAGGATGCCCCCTCTCACCATACCTCTTCATTCTGGCGATAGACGTTCTAGGCCATATGCTAGACGATCACCAGTTCGGAGTAGAAGGTCTAGCCCTCCCGGGAGGCGGGAAAATTACGGACCAAACCTTTGCGGAAGACACTGCGCTCTACCTCCAAGGGACGCGCAAAAACATGGAAAGGGCCCAAAAGGTCCTAAACATCTTTTGCAAGGCGTCCGGGGCGAAAATCAATTGGAACAAATCATGTGCGATATGGGCCAGCAAAAGGGACAAAGAATGGGAGTGGGGCCGGGAGGTGGGACTCCAATGGATCCCCAAAGGCAAAGGGGTAAGATACTTGGGAATCCAGGTTGGATTCCACCTCCCCCCTGAAGCAAACTTCGACAAAATACTCTCAGCTCTCAAAGGGAAGCTAATCAATTGGAGTACCTGTTATCTCTCGCTAGCGGGGAGAATCCTGGTAGTGAACCAGGTACTCCTTGCCTCCATGTGGTACTTGGCAACAACTTGGAACCCGAATCCCATGATGTGTAGCCAGATACGCGGAGTAGTGAGGAACTTTATATGGAGTGGTAAAGCCGACAATGTTAGAGCAAAAGTAAAATGGGAGACCCTGGTCTTCTCGTCTCACAAGGAGGCCTCGAGATCATTGACCCGAAAACTCAATCGGATGCACTGTTGGCTAAGCTTTTCGTTAGGGGCCTCGCCCCGAGAAGAGAACCCTGGAAGGAACTCCTGAGGCACAAAGCTAATCAGATTAAACTTCCGGTACATGGGATGGGCCCAACCACTCAAGATATCAACTGGTTGTTCGCAGCAACCAAACTCAAAAGGCCCCCAACCTCCCTGTGGAAGAACATCCTCCACTCCTGGCTAAGCGTGAGATTCGACCTTCGCAAATCGGAGCCGACCAACTCAACAGAAATGCTCAGACAACCGGTTTTCGGAAACCCCCTCATAACCAACCAAGACGATAGACCCCTAGGACTCAATGGCAAGAGCGAGGGGAACACCCTCACGAACGCAGGATGCTCCAGAATCGACGACTTCTGGGACTCAGAAAAGGAGAATTGGAAAGGCCTCTCAGCCCTCGAAGTGAGTTTCCACCCCACAAATAGGTTAAATAAGAATCTCATCATAAATAGTATCCCTTGGGACCCAACTACCACCAGTAAAAAGTCGGTGGTAGGGGAATGGGTCAGTAAAAAGGAATCTAATCGGACCGCCCCACCAGATTGGGTCTATTAGATTACCGACACAAACCACGTCACCGCCAGTGCCAAGGAATTTAAAAAATTCTCAAGCGCTGGCCGAATCCAAACAACCAGCTCACATGACGTCATCATCCCTCTTGAAGGGTACAAGCCAGTCAGAGTGCTTGTGCAAGAGGGCCATGGGGCAACGCTCAAACTAACCAAGGACGTTCCCCCCCCGGGAAAAAAACCCCCAATCTACTGGATCTTTGAGTCCGGCTTCATCTCCGAACTTCAGTGGGATCCCGAAGACTAGCACTGGCAGCAAGCGGGCAACATAGGCGACGCCCCTTTCTTTGGCTATTCGGCCAAGAGGGGATACCAAAATGCGAGGAAGCAACACACCCTCAGCATCATCACCTTCGTTCAACTCCTCAACCTCCGAAACTCGACGGTCGCCCAGATCATCGCCAGGATGTGGCACAACGCCCATCCACGCAAGGTGGGGGCGCTCACCTAGCTGATCCTCAACAACGGGCTGCCGGTCGGTACTTGGCTCCAAATCATGGGAATCCCGGCCACTTGCAAGGGTTGTGACCAAGGACTCTCGGAATCTGCCCAACACTGCCTCATGGATTACACCCCTGCTCGGCAAGCTTGGAAGGCCTTCCATAGTGTTTGGAACGAATGGGAGGCGCCCAACCGCCTCCACATCACCTGGCCCTTCGTCCTCCTTGGGGAAGCCATCTTCGAAGAAGATGACAACCCCCCGAACCTTCACAGCTATCACATGGGCGGTTTCACCTACCGCCATCAACCCCTCGACATTCTCAGGAGCTTCCTGCTCTACTATTTCTGGTCCGAGAGATGTCGCAAACACTTCGACGGCCAATACTCCCTCAAGAGAGTTCTTCTTCAATCGTGGGAAGCTACGACCGAGGTCGACATGGCCACCTAGAGGGCCATCAGATCCTCTCGTCAGAATAGGAAACAGGATAATCAGGATAGCATTGAGCAAGCCTTTAGGGCTGAATGGCTTCACGGCCACATCTTTGGGGAAGGCGAGGCCGCCATTTCGTGGTGCCTGCTCCCCCCCTTGTACTTTCTTAGTTTCTCTAATGATTGAAGGGGTTGTTGCCTCCCTCCCTGAAAAGGGTTCACCCTGCAGCTCTCCGCGGAGGCTACATCCAAATGGCTCTTTTTCTCAGGACTCCCAAGTTGGAGTCCCGAGACTGTCCCGGGTTGGAGTCTTGGGACTTTGGGAGTTCATAACTCCCGACTGCAAAGTTCGATCAAGACAAGGTCTAAACCAAAGTTGTAGCTCTCCTCTAGAGCTTTCCAACGCCATGTTGCACTTTAGAATCGGATGTCGGGAAGAGGTCGATTCCCGACTTTTAGTGGTCAGGAGTAAACTGCCAGTTTGACTCCCGGCCCTTCTTTTGCCCATAACTTGGGCTGTAGATGTCCAAATGGCTCATGCGAGGCCATTTTGGACATCTACACTTCAAGGCCTTTCCAATGAAATCAAGAATACTCCAATGCAAGAATATTTGACCCCTCAAATCGAGCTCTAAGTTTTCGGGAGTCCCGGAGGACTCCATTTTCCCACTTTTGGGAGTGTGAGTTGCATTCTCACACTTAGCCCCAAAGTGGGGTTGCGACAGTAAGTGGCGGCATCAGGAATGATGGAATTCAAAACTAGATTTCCACAATAGTTTACAACCATCGCATGGAAGGCCAGTTTCATTCTTTTGCCCTTTAACATACAATTAATTCAGAAAAAACATATGGAATTATTTGGCCCTGTGAACTTCATCAATTCATTTACCCTTTCGTTATGGGGAACCAATTCGCCAAGAAGGAGAGAGACCAAGAAATAGATTTTCTAATTAAGTATGAGAATGTGTTCACGTTCTCAATGAAAGACTTAGGTAGGTGTAAGACTATGCAATTCTCTATAGACCTTACAAATGGAACACTTGTCTATCGAAGGAAGCATAGGTTGAGCAAACACGAGTGGGAACTAGTAGATGAAAGATGCAAAGAGCTCCATGAGGCTGGTCTCATTTAGCCATCAAGTTCTGATTTCACAACTATTGCAATAATGCCAACAAAAAAGGATTCAGATGGATTATGGACTAAGAAAAGGATGTTCATGGATTATAGGCCTTTGAACCTAATTACACCTCAGGATCACAAGCAAACGACATTTCATAGAAGCAAGAAGTTGTGGGAATGGCTTGTGATGCCTTTTAGATTGAAGAATGCACATGTCTTCTTTCAACAAGTCATGGACCAAGTTTTCGAAGGGGCAGATTTCCTGAAGTGCTACATAAATGACATTTTAGTGCATAGCAAGGGACTCCTGTAGCACTTTGTTCATCTTGAGGAGTTATCCAAGAGGCTCCACGAAGTTAATATGAAGATCCAACCTAAAAAATGTGAATTTGTTATCACCTCAATAATTTACCTTGGACATAGAATTTTGCCAAATTGTATTATGGCTCATTGGGCCAAATTAGTAGCCATTTTGGATATGCCCAATCCTATTCATGTTCACACTTTGAAAAGCTTCATCGAATTATGTAATTATTACAAAATTTATATCCAAGAATTTAGTACTATTGTTCATCCTCTCTATGCATTGTTAAAGAAGGATGTTGCTTGGACATGGAGTGATGAGGCTTAGGAAGCTTTCAACACGTTCAAGGAAAAGCTTTCAAAGTTCCCCATTCTAAGAAGACCTGATTTCAACAAGGATTTCATTCTACACACTGACTGGAGTGCTCTTGGTATTAGAGCTATTCTTGGCCAACTTGATGAGGAAGGCAATGAATATGTTATTGCTTACGCATCCCGAAACAACAAGGCTAAAAGCAATTACTTTTCATATGAGGGGGAATGCCTTGTTGTTGTATGGGTCATTATAAATTTCATGCCCTATCTTTATGGCACCAATATCACTTTGTATATCAACCACCAGCTTATCAAGTAGTTGATGACCAACAATCAGTTTATTAATAAGTTAACTCGTTAGGCGATTATACTTCAAGAGTATGAGTTCAAGGTTATTCACCAACCTAGCCTTACACATCAGTACGCGGATACCATGTCGTAGAGACCCCTCACTAGCTCTGAAGATTTCTCAGAAGCCAGGCAAAACTTCGACCAAATTCCAGTAGTATATGTATCTTACGCATCTAGTTATCTTGCACTATTGCAATGTAACCTAGTTGAGCATCCCATTGTGGATATATGGGAGGACTTGGACACTCTGAGTTTTCTTTAGCATGGGGAATACCCTCCCCAAGTTACACTAAGTCATCGGGATCGCATACAATAATAATCAAAATGCTACTCATGGAGGGACAATCACCTCCTTCGATGCTTACCACAAGGCGACAAAATGGTTCTTCCACCACCTGAAAAGTGTGGTCTTATTCAAAAAGTACACTGGAGCTTGGACACTTTGGAGTTAAGCGTACTTATAGCCTTCTTGGTCTTCATTACCATTAGAGAGGTATGTATGTTCAAGTCCAAGATGTCATTGCTATGTGTGAACAATGTGATAGAATGAAAACTTCTTTCTCCTTTCGACAGCTCACACTTTCTCCACTCCCTATTAAGGCATGTTTTATTGTTGGTCATGTGATTTAACTGGAGAATTACCATAAACCTCCAGGGGTAATGTCTACATCATGATTATGATTGAACATTTTTCAAAATGGGTCAAACTTGTTGCGTTGCCGGACAAGTCATCACACAACACCAGCCATGCTTTCTTACAACAGGTCCTAAGTAGGTTTGGGGCTTGTGTTGAGTGCCTTACTGATCAAGGATCATAATTCAAAGGAGAATTCCAAAACCTATTTGATCATGCTCTCATCAACCATCGCCGGACTTCAAGAGATCATCCCCAAGTTGATGGCCTTGTAGAAAGGATGGTTCAGACATGCAAAAAGGGAGTTTGGAAGATTTGCCTCAATAGGAACAAAGAGGATTGGGACCTGGCCCTTCGTTACATCTCCATGGGTTACAAGATGTCCAAACATGCCTTTTTGCCTCATTTTTCTCCTTACTTTTTACTTTTTGGGAAACATCCCATTCCACCTTCTTCCATTGTTACTCAAATGGACCAGGTTGTGGACTTGGACTCTCCATCCATTTGGGTTAGGGTCATCGTAGAGAGGGGCTGTTCTATTCAAAAGGGTTATGCCCATGGCCATGGAAAACTTGTCCATTGCACAACATCGAAACACCTTATAGTATGTGCACACACGAGGTGGCAATTACAAACTTAAGGTGAAACAATTTGATGTTGGTGACTTTGTGTATCTCCAACAACAACCTAATGATACTCTAGACACTTCTTATCGTCACATTATCTTTAGGATTAAGGCGATCATGCCTTCAAGTGTGTTGGAGTTGCAAGGAGTTAACGGATGCATAATTCAGGATCACTTCAAAAACTATGCACCCTACCACTTGCCGAACTTGGATCCTACCATCATCACGTCAACTTCGATTCCTCCACTTGACTATCCATGTCAGGTATGTTAGAAGAAACACGATGATGATTAGATGCTACTTTGTGATAACTATAATGGTGGATACCATCTTTTCCCCGTCAAACCGAAGCTCACTCAAGTTCCTGCCAACATTTGGTACTATTCATCATATTTTCCTATAGCACCTTGATTTCTACTCAGACCATGCCATGTTTTTCACAACTTAAGTCTAGGGGGGGATACATGAGAATTTCATTTCAACCTCCTCTTGTGCATTATATATATGTGTGTGCATCTCTTTTTGGATGATTAATTTCTACCTTTGACTAGTTTCAATATTTTTATTTAGTAAAATTTACTATGGATTTACACCTTTACAACATTGTACATCGCGACACTACACATCATGCAGCTGTCACACCCGTACATGGCCGCATACATGATGGCCAGTTACGGGCATGCCCATCATGCCTTTTAAGGTTAATGTATGTTTTTAGGATTAATGTATGTTCTTAAGTGACTATACACTATTAGGTGCATAAGGTTTCAACTTGTCGACGGTTACATAAAAGGCCAAGCCCTTCCCTTCTCTTTTCAGTTTTTCTAAAATTTCTTTGTCATGAGAGTTTCCCCCATAATCAAATTGGATTTCTAGATGCTCACGACGATTATTGCACAGCCACTATCTACATACATTACACGTTATTTACTTCTTTGCAATTCAATATACAAGAAAATTTCATTTCAACCTCCTCTTGTGCATTGTATATATATGTGCATGCATCTCTTTTTGGTTGATTAGTTTTTACCTTTGACTGGTTTTAATCTATTTATTTAGTAGAGTTTACTATGTATTTACACCTTTACAACACCGTATGTCACGACATTACACGTCATGACAGCAAGCATGCACATATTTTTTTCTTCTTTGTCATGAATTGCATTCATTCAAAGTGTTACACACCAAGTGATGTTCACCTCATTATGTGTGCGTTATGTGAACAGAAATGATTGAAAGAATTAATGCACCAAAAAAGGAACAAAGTATTATTCCTCAATGTTTTTCCCCTATGTTTTTTTAAAAATTTTGTCTTTAAAAAAATTTCATTGGTGTTTTGATAATTTGATTAAGTTTTATGCATGACATCATTATTATGCAACATATGTTTTATGATCTCGACCCATTTATACCTTTACAAACATGTTTAAATGACATGGATATTCATCTTTCAAAAACAAGAAAAAGATATTTAAACATTCAAACCTTATATATTTGTTCAATTACTTAACCAATATGAAGCAAAAGAAAAAACCATTTGAAAATGAAACAATACAAAACAAATTTATCAAACAATGGTTGAAAAGGTATATTTGTGAATAATATTATCTTTGAATTCACATTTGACATTTTTTTCCCCTAAAATCAATCTTTATTGAAATTCAATAAGGTTTAAGGAATGTTACAAAACAAATTTTTACATGAAAAATGTCATTTTATTATTGTTAGATGATTGCATACATAATATGAATAAAATAATAAAATAATCTTGTACACACCTTGTGACAAAATTGATGGTTATTAACAATCTATTGGGATAATGGTATGTTTGACAATTCAAATTCTCCCATATAAATACATAGAAAGATTTTTGCATTAATCTTTTAGTGAATAAAAAATTGATCTTTCTATATGTTCATGATCAATTAAGTTTATGATCCTTTCATTAGTTTTTTAATTAATTAATTCAAAAATCAATTTAAAATATCATTAACTATATTGGCAAATGACCAACATTGTTTTCATTTAGAAATGTCATTACTTGATGATAAATCTTAAATAAATTTACAATGTAAAAATTAATGATTCTTTATTATATGAATTTAAACTATCCTTGAAACTAATAGAAACCTTCATGACTATTATTGATATTGCAAAATATGATAGAGGATTAAAATGTTGGTATAAAACAAGCATAATGATGCGATAAAATGGTTTTTAATTTTTTTTTTAACTAATTTGATGATCCTTGTCCCTTTTGCAGATAAAACCTTTTAGGGAAAAAAATCCATCTTGTTTAAATTGCATAATTTATTATACATGGATGTCATTTTTATATATATTATTTATTATTATAACATTTTAGCATCTTTGCCCCTAATTACATTATTGACAAAAAAAATGAAAATTCAAAAACAAATTTGTGAAGGAAAATACATTGTCTTTTGAAATATTCAAGATTATTTTAGACATGAAAATTTAAAAATTCATTCATTATTCTACAAACATGTGTTAAATTTGTCTTAACATTACATTAATCAAAAGTATTTAAATAATCTTTAAAATATTATGAATCTATTAAATCACATGTGTTTTTTTACATCTCATGAATGTGTTGCGTGTGTTACAACTTTCTTTTGATGTGTGTCATTCATTGAATTAAATGCATGGAAGTATGAATGACCTGTTAAAATAGGAGATTTACAATCAGGAAAAAACAGAAAAAGAAGAGTGACCAAAAAAAGAAAAACGTTTAAAGAAGTGATTAATTTGTGGGCAATTCACCAATACTAGCAAATTGGGTGCAAATTCAAATGGGAATTTTTTCTTAAAAACTAAACCTTGATTTAAATTTTTTAAATCTGTAAAAAAATTCTCATTTTGTAGTTTAAAACATTTTCAAAGCCTTCTTCCTCATTTCAAATTGTATAGTACTCAAAGATTTAATATTTTGGTTAAATCAATTGCATGTAATCATAGATCACATGTTTTCAACCTATCATCACTATGTATCACATCTAGGTTTTGAAAACTTTGAAATTCTTTTGTGCATATTATTATTTAAAAATTCATGATCACATTCAAGTGAATTTGTGTTTCATCTTTTCATTCAACAATTACATTTTAAGGTTAACGGCCTATCAAATAATACATTGTTTATGTTTTGAAACATGAATCTTAAAATTATTATTAAAGTTTTTGACCTACACATCATGATTATAAAGTGTATAAATTCTTCATCAGATTTTGCATTCATTAATTTGCATCATTCTCATGATTCTAACAAGTGGTAACATTGATTTAACATGATGATAACTCTTGGTTTGTATTGAACATAAAATTTACACATAAATGAATATGAAATTCTATTATATTTATAACTTAAAATTTTAATATAAAAAATATATAATAACCAATATTTTCGTATTTTCAATTTAATAACGATTTAAACCAATATCAAGAATAAAAAATTAAATTCAAATTAATCAATTTTATTAATTAAATCACATATGAAAACATTAAAACATTGAATTTGAACTTATTTATTTTTGTAATATTTCAATGGACACCTATTAATCAAAATCAAAAACATATTCAAATCAACATTGAAAATGAAATATTTGTTAAACATTTGATCAAAGCTGACAAGGTTATTATTTTTATCAATGCTATGTTAATAAAATTAGTTGAATTTGATAAACTCATTCTTCTAAGTATCAAATTCATTAATACTTAATGGGAATTGACTTTTGACAATTTTTTAATATCACCCCCACCCATGACTTGGGCGTTGGACGCTGTATTTTGTTCTTTCCAACCACCCTTTCATTGGAAGGGGTAAACATTTTTTTCCCCTTCTAATTATTTTTTTTGCTTGAATTGAATATACTGCCCCTTTCAACTCTGATCTTTTTTAGAATTAATGATCATTTCAAAGTTTCTTGAACCTTTAATCTTGGTTGTCGTTTAAGCCAAGTTCCTGGAAGGTCCCAAGATGGGATACCAACTTAACAAACATTTCCAAATTTGAACATTTCTAGTCCAAATTCAATCAATGTAATGTTTTGGTTTAAGAATGACCTAAGCTTACTCAATAACAAAAACACATCCAAATAACACCGAGCATGACAAAAAAACGAAGGAAAAAAAAAAAAAAAAAAAAAAAGTACAAAAAAGAACGACAAAAAGAAAAATAGTAATAAAAAATTTTAAATATAAAAAAAAAAAAACAAAGTAAAGCAGTCTAAT
>Ga0116229_10003806_pt1 | contig 24801 bp, 18 predicted proteins | sample S1TSphgellanicum_3_FD_87313 | JGI IMG/M metagenome (GOLD analysis project Ga0116229, IMG submission 87313) | Host-associated microbial communities from peat moss isolated from Minnesota, USA - S1T2_Fc - Sphagnum magellanicum MG | ecosystem: Host-associated > Plants > Peat moss > Unclassified... | reverse complement strand
TGCATCTTGAGCAGCAGATTCTCGGTGGTCTGCCAATCCATGCACGGATCGGTGATCGACAGGCCGTACTCGAGCTGGCTCAGGTCCTTCGGAATGGACTGGTTGCCCGCCTTCAAATGACTCTCGAGCATGAGTCCGACGATCGAGCGGTTGCCGGCGAGAATTTGCGCGATGCAGCTCTCGGCCACCAGCGGCTGCAGGCTTGGATCCTTGTTGGAATTGCCGTGGCTGCAATCGACGACCACGGTCGCCGCGAGCCCGGCGGCGGTGAGTTCACGCTCCGCGACCGCGATGCTCACTGCGTCGTAATTGGCCCGGCCGCCGCCGCCGCGCAGCACCAGGTGGGCATGCGCGTTGCCGCGGGTGCGAAACACCGCCGACTGCCCCTGCTGCGTGATGCCGAGAAAATGGTGCGGATGTCGCACCGACTGCAGCGCGTTGATCGAGGTGGCCAGCGCGCCGTCGGTGCCGTTCTTGAATCCCACCGGCGTCGATAGACCGCTGGCCATTTCCCGATGCGTCTGCGATTCCGTGGTGCGGGCGCCGATCGCCGTCCAGGTGATGAGCTCCGACAGGTACTGCGGCATGATGGGATCGAGCGCCTCGGTGCCCGCCGGCAATCCCAGCTCCGCGATGTACAGCAGCAATTCGCGCGCGATGAGTATGCCCTTCTCGATGTGAAAGGAATCGTCCAGGTCCGGATCGTTGATCAGGCCCTTCCAACCCACCGTGGTGCGCGGCTTTTCGAAGTACACCCGCATGATCGGCACCAGGGTGCTCTCGACCTTGGCGGCCAGCGCCTTGAGACGGTTCGCGTAGTCGCGCGCCGCGGCCACGTCATGGATCGAACACGGACCCACGACCACGAACAGCCGCGGGTCGCGGCGCTCCAGGATGGCGCGCACCAGTTGCCGCGATTTGAACACGGTCTCGGCGGCGCGCGACGTCAGCGGCAGGCGGCGCTTGACTTCCTCAGGCGTCGCCAGCAGGTCGCTGGACGCGACATTCACGTTCTGCAGTTGATCGGAGATGTTCGTCACGACGTCACATGGACGTTCGGATGGTCCAAAGCTCGGGGAAAAACTTGAGCTCCAGCGCCTTGGTGAGGTACGAGACGCCGCCGGTGCCGCCGGTGCCGCGCTTGTAGCCGATGATGCGCTCCACCGTTTTGACGTGCGCGAAGCGCCACAGCTGGAATTTGTAATCCAGGTCGACCAGGCGTTCGGCCAGCTCGTACAAATCCCATTCCTTGACCGAATTATGGTAGACGCTGAGCCACGCCGCCGCGACCTGTTTGCTGGCCTGGTACGGCTGGGAGAAATCGCGGTCGATGGCCTCGCGAGGCACGTCGAGTCCGCGGCGGCTGAGCAGGCGCAGCACCTCGTCGTACAGGCTCGGCGCGCGCAGCGCGCGTTCCAGCATCGCATACACGGGCGGATCGGCGCGGAACACTTCGATCGCATCCGCATGCTTGTTGCCGATCATGAACTCCAGCAGGCGATATTGCGGCGACTGGAATCCCGAGGACTTGCCGAGGGTGTTGCGGAACGCCGAGTAATCGTGCGGCGTGATCGTCGCCAGCACGTCCCAGGACTGCAGCATCTGCTGCTGGATGGTCGAGACCCGGGCCAGCATCTTGAAGGTGGGCCCGAGGTCGTCGCGCCGCACGCAATCGACGGTCGCGCCGAGTTCGTGCAAACACAGTTTCATCCACAATTCCGAGGCCTGATGGATGACGATGAACAGCATTTCGTCATGCTGATAGGAGAGCGGATGCTGCGCATCGAGCAGCTTGTCCAGATGCAGGTACTGGGAATAGCTCTGCGATTGGCCGAGGTCCCAGTGCACCTCCTCGTCGCTCAAATCGACGAACGGCTTTGCCACGGGCGTGATCTCGGACATGTTATGTCCTCAAAACCCAGCTCGGCACGGTGCGCCAGCCCGCGAGCAAGTCACGGTCCAGGCGCCGGTAGTCCGGTTCGATCTTCTCCACCAGGCGCCAGAAGCTCGCCGAATGGTTCATGTGCTTGATGTGCGCCAACTCGTGCACGAACAGGTAACGCACCACTTCCGGTCTCAGGAACAGCAGCGAGCAGTTCAAGCTCACCGTGCCGCGGGTCGAGCAGCTGCCCCAGCGCGTGCGTTGACAGCGGATCGAGACCCGCGCCACCGGGTAGTTCAATTCCTCCGCCAACTTGAGCAAACCCGGCGCCAGACGATCGTAGGCGGCTCGTTTCAGCCAACTTTGCAGCAGTGCACGCGCGCCGCGTTCATCTCCGGCCTGCACTTGAATCCGGCCGACGCTCTGCACCAGGGACCGCTTCGATTCACGGTGCCACTCCACCGCGAACCTCTCCTGCGTGAGCGGGAACTCGATCAGCGACGGCACCGGATCGGCGGGTACCGCAAAGCACTGCATCGCGGCGACCTTGCGGTCGATCCACGGAGTGAAGCGCTGCACGAAGTCGCGCACGGTGCGGGCGCTGACGCCGACCGGCACCACGATCTCCACGCGTCCGCCGACATGCACGCGCGCCGTGAGCCGTCGCGCACGCGGGCTGACTCGGACGGCGAATGGATCGCTGGAGCTGCGAGTCTCGAACAGCGATAGCTGCGTCCCTTGGGGCTTCATCGCCGCGGATCATACCAGGCTCAACGGTGTACCAATAGCGCCAGCTGACGCTGCGCCGATTTGAAATCGGGTGCGGCGATCAAGGACTTCTCGATCCAGTTGCGCGCGCCCAGAAGATCGCCTTGCGACTGCAGCTCCCGCCCGAGCGCCAGGTACGCCTCGGCGTGCCCCCAGCCGGGGGTGTCGACGCTCGTCGCCGACGTCGCTTCGAAAAATTTCACTGCGACCCGCAACTGCTCGAACGCACTGCGTTGCTGCTCGGAACCCGGCTTCGCCCGGCCGAGCGCGTCCATGCTGGCAATGAACAGCGCGCGCGGATTGTCCGGCGCCAACTCGAGCGCGGTCTTGAGCCGTTCCTCCGCGCGCGCGCGCAGCAGCGCCGACTCGAATTTCTTCTGCCCGGCGAGACTCGAGTAGCACGCCGATTGCAGCGCCAGCGCTTCGACGGATTTGACATCTGGCTTCACGAGGGGCTTTAACTCCTCGATGCAATCCGCGAAGGCGGCTTGCGATTCGTGGCCTTGCGCGGCGGAGAGCAGCCCGCGGCGGTACTGGGCGTGCGCCAGGTGATAGCGCAGCGACGCGTCGCCCGGATCGGCCTTGACTTGCTCGCCGAGCGAGAGCGCCAGGCTCGCCAGCCGGTTGCCATCCTCGGTGTGATACGCGTAGAGGATCTGCGCCTGCAGGTCACCGCCCTGTTGCGCCGGCGAACGTCCCGCCGCGAGCAGCAGCGCCGAGAGCAGGAGAATTCTGGCGGCGCTCATCTGTCAGCCTCCCTGCCTCGTCGATCGTCCTTGAGCGTCATCACCACCCTCCCTGCCCGTCGTCAGCCGGTCCCATCGATCGTCCTCCCAGCCGCTATCCTCCCTGCGCGTCGTCATCCTCCCGGAGCCATCGATCATCCTCCCTGCGCGTCGTCATCCTTCCGGGCCCATCGCTCATCTTCCCTGCCTCGTCTATCATCCTGCCGGCCGATGAACATATCATTAATCGATATCGGGTCGAACCTCACCCACGAGAGCTTTGCGCCGGATCGCGACGCGGTGCTGGCGCGCGCGCGCGGCGCCGGCGTGCTGCGCCAGGTGGTGACCGGCGCCGATTTGACAAGTTCGGTGCGGGCGGCGGCGCTCGCCGACGCGCACCCGGCGGAACTGTCCTGCACCGCGGGCGTGCATCCGCACCATGCGCTGTCCTTCGATGCGGGCCGGCGCGAGGAACTGTACGAGCTGCTGCAAGGGCCGCACGTGGTCGCCGTCGGCGAATGCGGCCTCGACTATTACCGCAATTTCTCGCCACCCGCCGTGCAGCGCAGCGCCTTTGTGGCCCAGCTGGAGGTGGCCTCGGTGGTGCGTAAACCGGTGTTCCTGCACCAACGCGACGCGCACGACGATTTTCTCTCGATCTTGCGGGAATACCGCAGTTCGCTCTGCGGCGGAGTGGCGCATTGCTTTACCGGCGACCGCGCCCAGTTGGAGGATTATCTGGCCCTCGGCCTGTACGTCGGCGTGACGGGCTGGGTGAGCGACGAGCGGCGTGGCCAGGCGTTGCGCGAGGCGCTGCCGTACGTTCCCGCTGATCGGCTGATGCTCGAGACCGATGCGCCCTATCTGCTGCCGCGCGATCTGATTGCGCAGTGCAAGTCGCGCCGCAACGAACCGGCATTCCTGCCGCACATCGCGCGCGCGGTCGCGAACGTCCGCGGCGAAACCCTGGAGAGCGTGGCGGCGGCCACGACGCGCAATGCCCTGGAGTTCTTCTCCCTAGAGACTGGTGAATAGGTGCGGGCTCGGCCGCAACTGCGACACCAGGCGGGCCCACGCATCGGCAAAATGGGCGAAACTCGGGGACGATTTCAGGCTACGGTCGACCACCGGGAATTCGACTTCGATGCCGTCCAGCATCAGCACCCACTTCGGAATGCCCTTGGTGAATTTGCCGGCGTTCGAAAACAACAGCCGGCCCTCGACCGGTACATCCCCCACCAGCGCCTTGACCGCCGCGATGCGGTCGTACAACGCGGGCTGCGGATTGTCGAAGGTGAAACGGCGGCTGCGGCCCATCACGGTCCACTCGCTCATCTGGTCGCCGCCGAAAATCAGGCCGGCGACGCGGCGCGTATCGAGCACCAGCACGCCACGCGGCGTGAGCAGCAAGTGGTCGACGTGGATGAACCCACCCATGCCGTCGGGCACCAAAACCTGGTGCGCCGCTTCGAATGCGACGCGCTCCAGGCGCACCAGCAGCGCCCGGCGTCGGGCGCTGCGCTGATAGGCGCGCAGGCCCCAATAGCCGAGACCGATGAGCAGCAGCAGGCCGACAGCCCACGCAACCAACTTCGGGTCGATTTCGGTACTGCTCATTCGAGTGCTGCGGCAAGTGCCTCGAGCGTCGGCGGCAAATCCACGGCGTGCTGCGGCAATTCGAGCAATCGAGCGAGGCTCGGGGGAACCGTCACTTGCCGGCCGATGATGGGCTCCACGATTTCGTTGAACTTGGCCGGGTGTGCGGTCGCAACCACCACCCACGGCCGGCCGGCCCGTTCGGCCGCAGTCAAGCGGCTATAGACTTCCGCCGCGGTGGCTGTGTGCGGGCACCATATGCGTCCATAGTTCACGAAGTCTTCTCCGATACGGGAACGGATTGTAGCGTCATCGATGCTGTCGGCGCTCATCTGTTCGCGAATTTCACCGATGCTCGGATACAACGCCCGCACGCGCTCCATGTTGCTGGGATTGCCCACATCCATGGCCGAGGCCAGGGTGGCGACGCTGGATCGCGGCCGCCAGGTCCCGGTCTGCAGGAAATCCGGCACGGTGCGATTCAGATTGTGCGCCAGAACGATGCGCGCGATCGGAAACCCGAGCGCACGGGCCCACAGGGCCGCGAACGCGTTGCCCAGATTGCCGGCCGGGATGATGTAGGACGGCTTGGCCCGGGTGCGGCGCTCGAGGTCGAGGCTGGAGGCGGCGTAGTAAACCATTTGCGGCAGCAGGCGGCCGACATTGATGCTGTTCGCCGAGCTGAAGCGGTGCCGGCTTCGGAGATCCGCCGCCCCAAAGGCGTCCTTGACCAGCCTCTGACAATCATCGAAGGTGCCCGCCACGCGCAACGCCGCGACATTGTCGCCCCAGCACGTCAGTTGTTGCTCCTGGCGCGGACTCACCAGGCCCGCCGGATACAGGATCACCACTCGCACCCAGGGCCGCCGGTGGAAGGCGGCGGCCACGGCGCCGCCGGTGTCGCCGGAGGTCGCCACCAGAATGGTCAAGGGCTCGCCGCCCGAGTGCAGACGCTGCAGGCTTTCGGCGAGGAAGCGTGCGCCGAAATCCTTGAAAGCCGCGGTCGGACCGTGGTGGAGCTCGAGCGCAAACAACGGATCCCGGCAGGCCTCGACCGACGTCGTCGGCGCCGGCAGATCGAGCGCCGCGTCGGCGATCTCGCCGAGCATGGGCTGCAGTCGGTCGCCGGCAAAGAACCCGGCCAGCGCCGTGCGCGCGATGCGTGGCAAGCTCGTTGCATGGGCGAGCCCGGAGCGATCCACGCTCGGCAGCCGTGCCGGGACATACAGGCCGCCGTCCGGCGCCAGACCTTGTGCGATGGCGGCGCTCAAGGTGACGGGCGGCGCCGCGCCGCGCGTGCTCACGAACTGCAAACCGCTCATCAGGCCTTCACCACGCGCGCGCCGTAATTTTCCATGCCGGAAATCCAGGAATCCGACTGCAGCGAGTGCGAAGCGAAAGCCGCCACCATGGCGCCGCGCACGGCCTCGGCGTACTGGATCTCGGCCCAGGCGAATACCGTGGGGCCCGCGCCGGAAATCGAACAGCCGAGCGCCCCGGCGGACATCGCCGCGCGCTGCACATCCTTGAAGCCCGGAATCAACGACTGGCGCTGCGGTTCGATGATCACGTCGTTGAACGAATCGCGGAGCATCTCCAGATCGTTGGAATAGCAGCCGCTGATGAAGCCGGCCAGATTGGCGCTCGCCCAGACGAAATCCGAGCGCGTGACGTCTTTCTTGAGGATGGCGCGCGCCTCGCGCGTGCCGAGGTACATGTGCGGATGCGCCAGCACGCAGCGCAGCGACGGCGGCACCGGAATCTGCTTGACGCGCGGATGATCGATGCCGACGGTGAGGGTCAGGCCGCCGAACAGGCAGGGTGCGATGTTGTCGATGTGCGCCGAGCCGCTCGCGACGATCTCCCCTTCCATCGCAAACTTGAGCAGCTGCAGACGCGTCAGCGGCGTCTCCAGCAGCGCGTTGGCGGCCACCACCGCGGCCACCGCGGAGGCCGCCGACCCGCCCATCCCGGATCCGAGCGGTATCCCCTTCTCGATGTCCAATTCAAAGCCGAAGTCGAGGCCGAGCGCCGCATGCAGCGCCTGCACCGCGCGCCCCGCCGTGTTGTGCGCCGGTTCCACCGGCAATTCGCCGGCCACGCCGCTGATCGAGCGGATGCGCACCACGGCTTCATCGAGCCGCCGCAGCCGCACCCGGTCGCCCACCGCCTCGACCGTGTGCCCGAGGATGTCGAAGCCGATCCCGACGTTGGCAACGGTGGCCGGCGCGAAGGCGGTGACGTCGGTGAGCATTACAGATGCGCTCCCAGGTAGGCGGAGAGGCGCAGCAGATCCGCGAATACGCCGCCGGCCGTCACCTCGGGGCCGGCGCCGGGGCCCTGCACGATCAGCGGATTGTCGCAGTACCGGCGCGTCGCGAAGCGCACGACATTGTCGGTGAGTGCAATATTGGCGAACGCATGTTTGACGTCGAGGCGTACCAGGCGCACCGTCGCCCTGCCGTCCGAATCGATGCGGCCGACGTAGCGCAGCACCTGTTTCTTGCGGGCGGCGTTCGTGCACTTGAGCGCCATCAGGCCGTCGTACGCGGTGATGCGCTCCATGAATTCATCGACGCTGCAGTTCTCGACCGACTTCGGCACCAAGCCCTCGACGCGCACGTCCGACATCTCCAGCGTGAGGCCCATTTCCCGGCCGAGGATGATGAGCTTGCGGGCGACGTCGAGACCCGACAGATCGTCGCGCGGATCGGGTTCGGTATACCCCTTGAGCTTCGCGGTGCGCACGATCGAGGAAAACGCCTCGGTGCCGTCGAATACGTTGAACAGATAGGCGAGCGTGCCGGAAAAGATTCCCTCGATGCAGGTGATCTCATCGCCGGTTTCACGCAGGTCGCGCAGCGTCTGAATCACCGGCAGCCCCGCCCCCACCGTGGCCTCGTACAGGTAATGCGTGCCGGCGGCGCGGCCCGCCTCCTGCATCTCCCGGTAGTACGGCATGCTGCCGCTGTTCGCCTTCTTGTTCGGCGTGACGATGTGGACACCGCGCTTCAGCCATGCCGCGTAGTGCGCCGCGACCTCGACGCTCGCCGTGCAGTCGATGATCACGGTGTGCGGAATGTAGTCCGCCTGGACATGAGCCAGGAACTTCTCGATGTCGAGCGGCTCGCCGGCCTCCGCCAGGCGTTCCGCCCACTGCGTAAGATCGATCGCGGTCTCCTCCAGCAGCATGCGCCGCGAAGTGGCGATGCCCCGCACCCGCAGATCCAGATTGAGTGCTTTCAGGCGCTCGATCTGCGTCGCCAGCTGCCCGAGCAGGGCGCGGCCCACGATGCCCGGGCCGATCAAGCCAATCGACAGCGTGTTCGGCGACAAGTAGAAGGCCGCGTGCACCGCGCGCAATGCCTTGGCCCCGACCTTGCCCTCGACCACCACCGAGATATTGCGCTCCGAGGCGCCCTGGGCGATCGCCCGCACGTTGATCGAGGCATTGCCGAGCGAGTTGAATACCTTGGCGGCGACGCCGTGCGCGCCGGCCATGCCGTCGCCGACCACCGCGAGGATGCTCATCCCCAGGGCGACCTCCACATGCTGGATCTGTCCGTCGCGCAATTCCACGTCGAACGCGCGCCGCACGGCCTCCTCCGCGCGCACCGCCTGCGCCGCCGGAATGGCGAAGCAGATGGAGTGCTCGGAACTGCCCTGGGAGATCAGGATCACCGAAATGCCCGCATCGCGCAGCGCACCGAACAAGCGGTGCGCGGTGCCGGGAACCCCGATCATGCCGGCACCCTCGAGATTGACGAGCGCCACCGGATCGATGGTCGTGATCCCCTTTACCTTGAGCAGCGACTTCGGGTGCGCGCAGATCAGGGTGCCGCGCTTCTGCGGCGCAAAGGTGTTGCGGATGAAGATCGGGATGTCGCGCGCGACCGCCGGCTCCATGGTCTGCGGGTGGATCACCTTGGCGCCGAAGTAGGCGAGTTCCATGGCCTCGTTGTACGACAGCTGATCGATGACCTGGGCGTTCGGCACGAGGCGCGGATCGGCCGACAAGACCCCGTCGACATCCGTCCAGATGATGATTTCCGCGGCGTTCAGCAGGGCGCCGAAGATCGAGCCGGAGAAATCGCTGCCGTTGCGGCCGAGCGTGGTCTGATTGCCCTTCACCGTGGTCGCGATGAACCCGGTGACGATCAAGCGGCCCATGAAACGCTCAGGCAGCAAACGTTTCAGGTTCGCCTCGCTCTCCGCCCACTGCACGTGCGGCCCGAGCGAACCCCATTCGATGATCACGACCTCGCGTGCATCGACCCACAGTACATCGCCCTGGATGCGGCCGCGCTGGCGCAGGAACGGCGCGAACAGCCGCGTCGACCAGATCTCGCCGTAGCCGGAAATCACATCGCGCATCGAGTACGTCGAGGAGCGGATCAAGCGCACGGTTTGCAGCATCCCGGCGATGTCGCGGCAGTCCTGCTGCAACTGCGCGTCGTAGCGCTCGCACGCCTCGCGGTCGAGCAGCGTGGCCGCGAGCTCCGAGTGCCGCTGCTGCAGCGCCAGGATGGCGGGCGCAAAATCTTGGCTTGGTTTTTCCGCCAGCGACACCAAGGCGAGCAGCGCATCGGTCACGCCGCGGCAGGCGGAGAGCACCACGGCCTCGCGCGGATTGGCGGACGCTTCGATGATGTCGGCGACCCGCCGGAAGCACGCCGCGTCCGCGACGCTCGAGCCCCCGAATTTATGTACGATCCAGTTATCCATGCTGTACACGCGCCCTTCACTTTTGGGCGCTCTCGACGATCCCTTAAGAGGTTGGATGAATTGCGGCGGGTAACCACCGAACAGGCCGGAACTTTAATCGTAGCGCAGGGAGCCTAGCAAGCGATTCCGTTCACGTTTGCGGGCCCGTACGGCGGCGCGCACCGCCGCCTCGGCCGCGGCCGCCGCGCGCCTCCCCGGCCGATTTCAGCGACCCCGATCGGGGCGGCCCCGATCGCGGCAGCCCCGTGTGCTGAGTTCGAAACGGCAGCGTCGGCGCCTTGGGGTGGGCGCCGGCGCGACCCGCGGCGGTGAGCGGCTGATAGGCCGGTATCAAATGCTGCCTGCCGTTGCCGATCAGGTCGGCGCGGCCCATGCGCTTCAGCGCGTCGCGCAGCAGCGGCCAGTTCTCCGGATCGTGGTAGCGCAGAAACGCCTTGTGCAGCCGGCGCACCTTGAGTCCTTTCGGCACGACCACCTGCTCGCTGCTGCGCGTGATGCGCCGGAGCGGATTCTTGCCCGAGTGATACATGGCGGTGGCGCTCGCCATCGGCGAGGGCAGAAACGCCTGCACCTGATCGGCGCGAAAGCCGTTCTTCTTGAGCCACAGCGCAAGCTCCAGCATGTCCTGATCGCGCGTGCCCGGATGCGCCGCGATGAAGTACGGGATCAGGTACTGCTCCTTGCCGGCCTCCTTCGAATACTTGTCGAACAATTCCTTGAACCGATAGTAGGCGCCGACGCCGGGCTTCATCATCTTCGACAGCGGGCCCTCGCCGATCGCCTCCGGCGCGATCTTCAGGTACCCGCCGGTGTGATGTGCGGCGAGCTCGCGCACGTACTCGGGCGATTCGACCGCGAGGTCATAGCGCACGCCCGACGCGATCAACACCTTCTTGATGCCGGGCACGGCACGCGCGCGCCGGTACAGACTGATGAGCGGCGCATGATCGGTATTGAGGTTCGGACACACGCCGGGAAACACACAGGACGGCCGGCGGCATGCGGATTCGATGGCCGCGCTCTTGCAGTGCAGGCGGTACATGTTCGCCGTCGGACCGCCCAGATCGGAAATCACACCGGTAAAGCCCCGCACCGTATCGCGGATGGTTTCGATCTCGCGGATCACCGAGTCCTCGGAGCGGCTCTGAATGATCCTGCCCTCATGCTCGGTGATGGAACAGAAGGTGCAGCCGCCGAAGCAGCCGCGCTGGATCGATACCGAAAATCGGATCATCTGATAGGCGGGGATCTTGGCGCTGCCGTACTTGGGGTGCGGACGGCGCGCGTACGGCAATTCGTAGATCGCATCCATCTCCGCCTGGCTCAAGGGGATCGGCGGCGGGTTCAACCACAGTTCCCACGTGCCGTGCCGCTGCACCAGCGCGCGCGCATTGCCCGGATTGGACTCCAGGTGCAGTATTCTCGAGGCGTGCGCGTACAGCACGGGGTCGTCGCGCACCTGCTCGAACGACGGCAGGCGGATGACGCTGGTGTCGCGCCGCGCGTTCGGCACGTTGCGGTAGAACTTCACCACGGTCGCAGCCGCGCGCGCCCCGGCCTCGGCGCCGCCCGCGACGCTGAGGGCAGCTTGGGCCGGGTCGCTGCTCGCAGAATTTTTCGCAGCGAAGGCCCCGGGGGTTCCGTCAGCGCTGGTCGCAGCCCTTGGCGCAGCGCTGCCAGCGGGGGCTACTTGAGCGCTGGCCGCAGCCCTTGGCGCGCCGCTGCCAGCGGGGGTTCCCTCATCGCTCATCTCCGCTGCTGCCGCGGACTGCCCCGCCGTGCGGCGCTCTCGTTCGTCGGCATACGGATTGACGGGCGGGTTCAGCGGCCCGGGCGCATCGAGCTCGCTCGAGTCGATTTCCACCCAGTCCGGCGGCATGCCGCGCCGCAGGTAGGCCGTGCCGCGCAGATCGCCGATCTCACCGATGCGCTCGCCCGCATCCAGGCGCTCGGCGATCGCGACGATCTGACGCTCCGCGTTGCCGTACACCAGAAGGTCCGCGGCCGCGTCGACCAACACCCCGCGGCGCACCTGCTCCGACCAGTAATCGAAATGCGCGATCCGCCGCAGGCTCGCCTCGATGCCGCCGAGCACGATGGGAACATTCTTGAACGCCTCGCGGATGCGCTGCGAGTACACGATGACGCAGCGATCGGGACGCTTGCCGCCCTGTCCGCCCGGCGTGTACGCATCGTCGCTGCGCACGCGCCGCTCGGAGGTGTAGCGGTTCACCATCGAATCCATGTTCCCGCCCGTGACGCCGAAGAACAGGCGCGGGCGGCCGAGCGCTTCGAAATCCTGGGTGGCGTGCCAATCCGGCTGGGCGATGATGCCCACCTTGAAGCCCTTCGCCTCGAGCACCCGTCCGACGATGGACATCCCGAAACTCGGATGATCGACGTAGGCATCGCCGGTGACGATGATGACGTCGCATTGGGTCCAGCCGAGCGCCGCCATCTCCGCAGCGCAGGTCGGCAGGAATGCCGCCGGCGGGGCGCCGGCGGCATGCGGTTTGGGCGAGGGGAATAGGGGCGCGGCGGTTTGCACGCCGCGATTAGGCCTGATCGCTCAGCCTATGTCGACGGGAACATAAATCTGGGCATCGTCGCGCTGGATCAGCAGCGCGACATTATGCCCGGCCCGCTCCACCTCACGCTTCAATTCGGCCACCGAGCCCACGCCCGTGCCATTGACGCCGAGCACCACGTCGCCCGCCTGCAATCCGGCGGCGAGCGCCGGCCCCGTCACATCCTCGACCAACAGGCGACCGCGGGTGTGCATCTCCTGCTGCTCCTTCGGATCCAGCGGGCGCACCATGAGACCCAGTTTGCCGCCGCTTTCGGTGTCCTCGTTGCGCGCCGTCTGCGCAGGACTGTCCTCGAGCAGCACGGTCTTCACGTCGACTTCGGTGGCCTTGTGATCGTGCCAGATGCCGATGCGCGCCTCGCTGCCCGGCGGGATGTCCGCGATGATGGTCGGCAGGTCATAGGAGTTGTCGATGGGGTGGCCGTTGACGCTGGTGATGACGTCGCCCGGCTTCAAGCCCGCGTGCTCGGCGGGGCCCTTCGGCTCCACCGTGCTGATGAGCGCGCCGTGCGGCGTTCCCAAACCGAACGACGTCGCCAACTTCTGATTCACTTCCTGCACACCGACGCCAATGCGGCTGCGGCTCACCTTGCCCTTGGTGAGCAGCTGATCCTTGACGTTCAGCGCGAGATCGATCGGGATCGCAAAGGAGACGCCCATGTAGCCGCCCGTGCGGCTGTAGATCTGGGCGTTGATGCCGACCACCTGGCCATCGACGTTGAACAGCGGTCCACCGGAGTTGCCAGGGTTGATGGCCGCGTCGGTCTGAATGAAGGGCACATAGTTTTCATCGAGCGGCCGAGCCGTCGCGCTCACCACGCCGGCGGTCACGCTGTTGGCGAAGCCGAACGGCGAACCGATCGCAATCACCCACTGCCCCGGCCGCAGCCGCGAGGAGTCGCCGAAGCGCACGGTGGGCAGGCCGGTGGCGGCGATCTTGATCAATGCCACGTCGCTGCGCTTGTCGACGCCGATCACTTTGGCGACGAACTCACGCCGATCGGTGAGCTTGACCGTGACTTCCGACGCCTCGGCGACCACGTGGGCATTGGTGAGCACATAACCGTCGCTGCTGATGATGAAGCCCGAACCCACGCCGCGGCTGGGCGGCATGTGCTCCGGGTTTTGCTGCTGGAAGTGGTGGAAGAACTGCGACAGCGGATCCTCCGGCTCGCCCGGGTCGTCCGGGTTGCCGCGGTGAACCTTCTCGACCACGCTGATATTGACCACGGCGGCGCCGTTGTCGGCGACCAGCCCGGAGAAGTCCGGCAATCCCGTGACGCGTGAGGACGCCGGCGGCGGCCCCCCGGGCGACGCGCCCGCGGGCGCGGCAGCGGCCGCCACACCCGGAGCCTCTCCGGCATCGGCGTGCGAGCGCTGATGAGCGATGACCACGACGAAGATCCCCGCGACCAGCGCGAGCGACCAGGTTCTGATGCTTCCCATGGATTAGACCTCAGTGCGGCGTGAGTCCTCGGACCTAAAGACCGGAAACCGCGTCATTGGTTCCAGAATCGCCCGCCGAACCCTGATAATGTGAATTCCCGACGGCCGCGCGCAGGATCCCCACGCTAGGCTTGAGTCCCCACCCTTAAGTCTTCATCCATGAGCGACGCGACCGATCCCAATTTACTGGTAGTCTGTGCCGATGCCAAGCGTCTGCAATGGCTGACGCATCACGTCACCAGCCATTGGCCGAACGCCCAGGTCACGGCGCTGCCGCCCGGGGAAGCTTCGTTCAGCCGGTTGATCGTCGAGCGGTCGCCGGATGCCGTGATCCTGCACGTGGACTTTGCCGATGCCGCCGCCGCCGCGCGGCTGCTCGAGCACCTGGCGCAGCTCAAACAGACGCGCGCCTCGCTGTATAGCATCGTACTGGCCGAGCACGGCAACGAACTCTGCGCGGTGCGCGCCATGCAAGGCGGCGCCAGGGACTACCTGCCGATGGCCCGCCTCAGCCGCGACCAGTTGTTGGCCGCGGTCACGGAGGCACAAGCCGCGGTGCGTGCCGCGAAACCCAAGCCGGCGGCCGGCTCCCCGGAAGCTTCGAGCATAACGGTACCCGGCTACTCCATCATCAAGGACATTGCGAAGAGCAATTTCTCGCGCGTGTTTCTCGCGCGCAGCGAGCGCCTGCGCCGCAACGTGGTGCTCAAGTCCATGAATCGCGGCGAATCCACGCGCGAGCTCGAAGATGCGGAGCGGTTCCAGCGTGAATACGAAATCATCTCCAGCATCCAGCATCGCTCGATTGCCGAGATCTACGATTTCGGCTCGTTGCCCCGCCACTTGTATCTGGCCATGGAATACTTCCCCTGCGGCGACCTGCGCGATCGGCTGCGCAACCCGTTGAGCGTGGACGAAAGTCTGTACTACCTGCGCACCATCGCCGAGGCGCTTCGCGTCATTCATGTGTTCGGCATTTTGCACCGCGACTTGAAGCCCGCGAACGTCATGCTGCGCGAGGACAACTCGCCGGTGCTGATCGACTTTGGGCTGGCGCGGCGCACGCTGCAGGATAACGGCACGACGGGGATCGGGCAGGTCTTGGGCTCACCGTACTACATCAGTCCGGAACAGTCGCAGGGCAAACGCGTGGATCCTCGCACCGACCTGTACAGCTTGGGCGTCATGTTCTACGAGATGCTGACCGGCCAGCGGCCCTATCAGGGGCGTACCGCCCTCGCGGTCATGACACAGCACAGCACGGCACCCGTACCGACCCTGCCGGAGGCTACGGCAGCGCAGCAGCCGATCATCGATCGCCTGATGGCCAAAAACCCCGACGGGCGTTATGCAACAGTCGACGAATTGCTGGCCGATCTGGGCCCGGAAGTGGCGGCCGTAGCCTGACCGTTGCCGGCGCATCCCCGGGCAATTGCTGCATCGGGGAGCTGATCTCCAAGTAGATTCATGGCGAAAAATACGCTCCCTGTTGGTCACAAGGAATACCAAGTTGCGCGGGCTTTACCGTGCTGACGGACACGTCCCGCCGACACCAATTCACGCAATTTAACCTTGAGCGTATTGCGATTTGCGCGGGTTACGGATGCGAGTTGCGCGATGGTGAGGCGTTCTTGCGCGCGCAGCGCTTTGAGCACCCGAAGCGACACGTCGGATAGTTCATCTTCCTCTCCTTGGGCGATGCGTTCGCGCTGCAACCGCGCGGCGAGGCTGTCTTTCTGCCTCTTGAGGCAGCGGAGAAAGAAACCGATCCACGGTTCCCAATCCGGGGTGTCGCCCTTGAGGGTCGTTTGCGTCCGGCGTAGCGCCTTGTAGTAGAGATCCTTGTTTTCCTCGAAGACCCGCTCCAGCGAGGCGTAGGGAACATACGCGTAGCCCGCCCGTAAGAGGAGCAAGGTGGTGAGAACACGCGAAAGCCGCCCGTTGCCATCCTGAAAGGGATGTATTGCCAGAAACACCACGATGAAAACGGCGGCGATCAGCAGCGGGTGCAGCGCCTCCTCGTCAATGGCTTTGCGCGTCCACGCGATCAGGTCCTCCATTTCGCGCGGCGTGTCAATTGGCGTCGCAGTTTCAAAGACGATGCCGATCTCCTGCCCGTCGGCGTCGATGGCGACAACATGATTGGCAAGAGTTTTGTACGAACCGCGGTGGCGCTCGTCCTTATCGGTGTGGCGCAGCAAGGTCTGGTGAAGCTGGCGGACGTGGTTCTCTGTCAGGCGCATATCGCCGAACGCCTCGAGCACGAGGTCCATGGCCTCGGCGTATCCGGCTACCTCTTGTTCGTCGCGGGTCTTGAAGGACTTGATCGCGATTTTGGGCAGCGCGATCTTGGACAGCAATGATTCGACTTGTGCGTCTGTGAGCTTTGCACCTTCGATGCGTGTGCTTGATCCGACGCTCTCGATTGTCGCCACCTTGCGCAATGCGTTGAGGCGGTCGGGGGAGAGCGTCTTGAGGGCTTCCCACCTCCCCTTGAACTCATCGATTTCCGCGATGAGTTTTACGAGGTCGGCGCCTAGTATGAGCTTGGGCTCCCTCATGGCACGACGGCCCGCATACCTGATTTCATACCCGATTACACCCAATAATACCCGATTCTGCAAGTCCGATTCTCAAGATCCGTCGGTGCCATCGGGTGTCATTGGGTGTCGAATTGGGTACTCGTCTTTACACAGTTTGTCGCAGGAGAGATGCACATGGTGCGCGAGCCGATGCTCGACGCTTTGCCGGCCGATCTGTCCCGGACGTGGCGGCCGTGGCCTGACCGTGATCCAGGTCTCAGTCCCGGGGATTCGGCGCGCGCAGGGGTGCCGGCCGCCCGAGGTGTGACAGCCGTCAAGATTCAGACCGCGGCTGTTTGGCACTCTGTCGGTGCATGTTCATTTCCGTCAAACGTCACGAGCGCGAAAAGCAAGCACTGATCAGCGCAGGGAGCCGGCTGACCGACGCCATCCTCAAGGGCAGTGCGCAGGGTCTGTTCCTGATCGACTCGAAAGAGCGACTGGTCTCGCAACCGTCGGCTTCGCTCGGCGCGCTGTTCCGCCGGAACGATTTCAACAACCTGAGCTTCGAGAAACTGATCGGTCCTTTGGTGTCGGCCAAGACCCTGAGCGTCGCGCGCAGCTTCGTCAACCGCCTGATCGACGGTGCCGGGGAGGTGACCGGGCCGAATCCGCTGCTGGACGTCGAAATGAAGCTCGGCAATCCCGACGGCAGCTTCGCGACGGTGCACTACTCGTTCGAATTCAATCCGCTGCAGATGCCCCGCGAAGCTCGCGCGTGGCTGGTGCGGGTCACCGACATCACGGCGCGGGTGCAGCAGCTGCGCGAACTCGAGGATTTGCGCACGCAGGTGCAGACGCAGGGCGAGATCCTGCGTGCCGTCCTGCGCAGCGGCGCGGCACGCTTCGCGGAGTTTCTGGAACGCACCGACGCGGCGATGCAAACCATCAACGAGGTGCTCAAGAAGCCGGCGCGGCAGGCCGACGCGTTTCGCAACAAGCTCGAGGAAACCTTGGACGAGGTCGACCGGGTGCGGCGCGATGCCGCCGCGTTCAAGCTCAGCGGGCTCGAGTCGGCGGCACGTCAATTGGAAGACTCGCTGCAGGACTTGCGCAGCCGCGGCGCCCTGAGCGGCAGCGATTTCCTGCCGCTGGCGGTCAAGCTCGATCATTTGTACGGACAATTTGCGCTGCTGCGCTCGCTCGCCTCGCAGGCCGGAGCGCTCGGCGAACCGGATGGCGCGCTCGAGAAGCCCACCACGGAAGGCGGCACCGAGATCATGCTGGCGCCGACCTTCGTGTCCGACGGCGCCCCGCCGCCTGCATCGCGCCGCACGGCGCAGGCCGGCAGTCTCGACAGCACGCTCGCCTCGCTCACCGAGCTCGTGGCCCAAGAGCACGGCAAGACCGTGCTGCTCGAGAGCCGGGGGCTGCAGCTCGTGCCCGCGCACTATCAATCCACCATCAAGAAAATCGCAATCCAGCTGATCCGCAACGCCGTCATGCACGGCATCGAAACTTCCGCCGAGCGGCTCCAGGCCGGCAAGTCGCCTCACGGGACGCTGCATCTGGAGTTCAAGGCGTTGCAAAACCAAGGCTTCGAGATGCACTTTCATGATGACGGGCGCGGCCTGCACCCGGACCAGGTGCGCGCCACCGCGGTCGCCCGCGGCCTGATCACCGAAGAAGCCGCGGCGCGCCTGCGCGATCGCCAGGCCATCAAGCTGATCTTCAAGTCCCGCTACTCGACCCTCGAATCCAGCCCGGGCGAGATGCAGCACGGCGCCGGCATGGCGATGGTCCGCCGCTACGTGCACGAGGCCGGGGGCAAAGTAGCCCTCGCCAGCCTTCTAGGCCACGAGACCCGCTTCAAGATCACGCTGCCGCTCGTGGCCTCGATGGACGGTACGCCGGCGGCCGACGCGGATTCCGACCCCGCTCAGCAGGTCGCGTAAAGCGTCCCTGACCGAGGGGCGCCGCCGCGAAACGAGCCGCGCCTTCTACCTCAATGGCCGTCCCGATCGAGCTCCACCAGGATCACCCACGTCGCCTAACTTCATTCGCCGTCCGGCACGAGCCCCACCAGGATCACACCCGCCGCCAACTTCATTCGCCGTCCGGCGCGAGCTCCACCAGAATCGCGCCCGCCGCCACCCGCTCCGACAAACCAAACGCCACGCGCTCGACTGTGCCGTCGTAGGGTGCACTCAGCGTGTGTTCCATTTTCATGGCCTCGACCGTCACCAGCGGCGCGCCACGGGCAACCCGCTGCCCGGCCGTAACGTGCACCGCGACGATCGTGCCCGGTAACGGCGTCAGCAGTGAGCCCTGATTTTCGCCGGCGCTGACTTGTAGCGCATCTTCGGTGCGCGCCGGCCGCAGCGCGACCTGCCGGCCGTCCCGGAACAAATGCAGCTCCTGATCGGCTTCGACGACACGCACGTGCAGAGCCCGTCCGTCCACCTCCAGGTCGAGCGTCCGTTCGCCGCGCGCCAGCACACGCACCGCGAATTCGGACTGCCCTGCGTGTGCCTGCGCCCCCTGCGCCTGCCCCGCCTGTGCTTGCGCCGCCTGTGCCTTCCCTACCTGTGACTGAGCCGCCTGTACCTGTCCCGCCTCTGACTTCCCCGCCTGTGACCGCGCTGCTTGAGACGCCGCCACCTGCACGCGGTAACGGCCCGGCGCGATGCACTCGACCGTCGCGGTGTGCGCTGCGAATACCGAAGTGCTGCGCGGCACCGCGGCGAGCCGCCAGCCGCGCGTGTCGGCCCACAGGGCATCGTCCGTGGTGCACCGCGTGGCAACCCAGAGAGCCGCCAAGGCGGCATCGAGCGCGTCCGGCGGCGGCTCCCCGAAGCGCAGCTGACCGTGCCGGGCGGCGAGGAAATTCGTGGTGACGGCGCCGGCGCGGAACACCTCGTCCGCGAGCACCGACGTGAGTAGCGCACGGTTGGTCTTCAGCCCCACGAGCTCGAGCTCCTCGATCGCACGGCGCAGCCGATCGAGCGCCGCAGCCCGCGTCTCGCCCCACGCGATCAGCTTGCCGAGCAGTGGGTCGTAGAAGGGCGAGACCGAGTCGCCCGCATCGACCCCGACATCGAGACGCAGGCCGGCCGCAGCGGCGGGCCACCCAAGACTAAAAACGCGGCCGACGCTCGGTAGATAGCCGTGCTCTGGATCCTCGGCATACAGCCGCGCCTCGACCGCGGCACCCTTGAGCGCGATGCTGTCCTGCCCCGGCAGGCGCCCGCCCTGCACCACGTCGAGCTGCCACTCCACGAGATCGATGCCCGTGATGAGCTCCGTCACCGGGTGCTCCACCTGCAGGCGCGTGTTCATTTCCATGAAATAAAATTGCTGGGCTTCGTCGACCAGGAACTCCACCGTGCCCGCGCCCACGTAGCCCACCGCACGCGCCGCTTGCACGGCCGCCTGCGACATCGCGCTGCGGACCGCGTCGTGCAATCCCGGCGCCGGCGCCTCCTCGATGATCTTCTGATGGCGGCGCTGCACCGAGCAATCACGGTCGAACAGGCTCAACGTGGTGCCGAAGGTATCGGCGAACACCTGCACTTCGACGTGACGCGCCTGGGGAAAGTAGCGCTCCAACAGCAGCCGATCGTCGCCGAATGCGGTGCGCGCCAGGCGCTGCGCCGACTCGACCGCGGCCGCCACCTCGGCCGGGGAATTGACGACTTGCATGCCCTTGCCGCCGCCCCCGGCGCTCGCCTTGATGATCAGCGGAAATCCGACCCGCGCGGCCTCCGCGGCGAGGCGCGGGGCGGACTGATCGTCGCCGTGATAGCCGGGGGCCACGGGCACGCCCACCGCGGCCATCGCCGCCTTCGATGCGCTCTTCGATCCCATGGCGCGGATGGCGGACGCCGGCGGCCCCACGAACAGCAAACCCGCATCGGCGCAGGCCTGCGCGAAGTCGGCGTTCTCGGAAAGGAATCCATAGCCCGGGTGCACCGCATCGGCGCCGACCCGTTTCGCCAGCGCAAGAATCTTGTCGATGTCGAGATAGCTCTCGGCCGCGGGCGAGGCTCCCAGGTAGTACGCCTCGTCGGCCAGGCGGACGTGGCGCGCGCCCGCGTCGGCCTCGGAGTAAACGGCGATGCTGGCGATCCCCATCCGCCGCGCTGTCTGCGCGATGCGGCAGACGATCTCTCCGCGGTTGGCGATCAGCAGTCGGCGCAGCACCGCGGCGCTCACATGCGAAACACGCCGAAGCGCGTAGCGGCCGGGCTTTGCGAGCGGGTCAAGGCGAGCGCAAGTCCGAGCACGCGGCGCGTGTCGAGCGGGTCGATGACGCCGTCGTCCCAGAGGCGTGCGGAGGCATAGTAGGGGTGCCCTTGGCGCTCGAATTGCTCGCGAATCGGCTGCTTCAGCTCCTCCTCCTGCGCGGCACTGAAGCTGCCGCCGCCGCGCTCCAGAGCATCGCGCTTGATGGTGGCCAACACCGAGGCGGCCTGCTCGCCGCCCATCACCGAGGTGCGCGCGTTCGGCCACTGAAACAGGAATCGCGGACCATAGGCGCGGCCGCACATCGCATAGTTGCCGGCGCCGAAGCTGCCGCCGATCACCACGGTGTACTTGGGCACGGCCGCACAGGCGACCGCCGTCACCAGTTTGGCGCCGTCCTTGGCGATGCCGCCCGCCTCGGCGTCGCGGCCGACCATGAAACCCGCGATGTTCTGCAGGAACACCAGCGGCGTGCCTTCGCGGCAGCAAAGCTCGATGAAATGCGCCCCTTTCAGCGCGCTCTCCGAAAACAGAATGCCGTTGTTCGCCAGAATACCGACCGGTGAGCCATGAATGTCGGCGAAGCCGCACACCAGGGTCGTGCCGTACAAGGCTTTGAATTCATCGAACCACGACCCGTCGACCAGCCGCGCGATCAGCTCGCGCACGTCGTAGGGCTTGCGCGCATTGCTCGGAATGATGCCGTAGAGTTCCGACGGATCAAACGCAGGCTGGCCCGCGGCCGCGCCCACGCCCAAGCCTGCGCCCACGCCGGCCCCAGCCACCGCGCCAGCGCCCAAGGTCGGCGCCGCGGGTACAGCCCGCAGCCGCGCCACCGCCCGGCGCGCGAAGGCGAGCGCGTGCAGGTCGTTCTCGGCATAGTAATCGGTCACGCCGGAACGCCGGCAGTGCACGTCCGCCCCGCCCAAGGATTCGGCATCGATCTCCTCGCCGGTCGCGGCCCGCACCAACGGCGGCCCGCCGAGAAACACCCGGCCCTGGTTGCGCACGATGATCGCGTGATCCGACATGGCGGGCACATAGGCACCGCCGGCGGTGCAGGAGCCGTGCACCACCGCGATCTGCGCGATGCCCTGCGCGGACAGCCTCGCCTGATTGAAAAATATCCGCCCGAAGTGTTCGCGGTCCGGAAACACCTCGTCCTGCCGCGGCAGGAAGGCGCCGCCGCTTTCCACCAGGTAGATGCACGGCAAGGCGTTCTCGCCGGCAATCTCCTGCGCCCGCAGATGCTTCTTGACCGTCAGCGGATAGTAGGTGCCGCCCTTCACCGTCGGATCGTTTGCCACCACCATGCATTCGCGGCCCGAGACGCGGCCGATGCCGCACACCAGGCCTGCGCCGGGCAGCTCCTCGCCGTACACGCCCTGCGCCGCCAAGGCGGACAATTCCAGGAACGGCGAGCCCGGATCGAGCAGCGCCGCGATGCGCTCGCGCGCCAGCAGCTTGCCGGCCCGCGTGTGTTTGTCGCGCGCCGCCGCGCTGCCGCCCGCCGCGTTGCGCCCGAGGGTGGCCTTGAGATCGTCCACCACCGCCAGCATGGCGGCGCGGTTGCCGGCGAACTCCGCCGAGCGGACGTCGATTGTCGAGGCGATTCGGGCCATTGGCGTTGCGGCGTGAATGGTGGCAAAATTGTCGGACAGTCCGATTATCCAACGATTTTGGGTGCGCTGACAATGGGAACTTGATCGATGGCCAATTCCGCATACCGCGAATTCAATTTCGGTCTCGGCGAGGCCATCGATGCGGTCCGCGAGCAGGCGCAGCGCTTTGCCGCGGAGCGCATCGCGCCGCGCGCCAACGAGATCGACCGCAGCAATCTGTTCCCGCGCGATCTGTGGCGCGAACTCGGCGAGCTCGGATTCCTCGGCATGACCGTGGGCGAGGAGTTCGGCGGCGCGGGCTTGGGGTATCTGGCGCACACCGTCGCGATGGAGGAAATCTCGCGCGCCTCGGCCGCGGTGGGCTTGAGCTACGGTGCGCATTCCAATCTGTGCGTGAATCAGCTGGCGCTCAACGCGAGCGAGGCGCAGAAGCGCCGCTATCTGCCGAAGCTCATCAGCGGCGAGCACGTGGGCGCACTCGCGATGTCGGAGCCCGGCGCCGGATCGGACGTCGTCTCCATGCAGCTCAAGGCCGTCAAACACGGCGATCGCTACCTGCTCGACGGCCGCAAGATGTGGATCACCAACGGCCCCGAGGCCGACGTGCTGGTGGTGTATGCGAAGACCAAGCCGGAGGCGGGGGCACGCGGCATCAGCGCCTTCATCATCGAAAAGGGCTTCAAGGGATTCACCCCCGCGCAGAAGCTCGACAAGCTCGGCATGCGCGGCTCGAGCACCAGCGAGCTGGTGTTCGACGCCTGCGAAGTGCCGGCCGAGAATCTGATGGGCGCGGAGAATGAAGGCGTGCGCGTGCTGATGCGCGGCCTCGACTACGAGCGCGTGGTGCTGTCCGGCGGTCCGCTCGGCATCATGGCGGCGGCGCTCGACGTGGCCGTTCCGTACGTGCGCGAACGGCGGCAATTCGGCCAGGCCATCGGCACCTTCGAACTGGTGCAGGGCAAGCTCGCCGACATGTACGCCGCGCTGAACGCCTGCCGCAGCTACGCCTACATGGTGGCCGCAGCCTGCGACCGCGGCGATGCCACCCGCAAGGATGCGGCCGCCTGCATTCTTTTCTGCGCCGAGGCCGCGACCCAGGCGGCGCTCGATGCGATCCAGATGCTGGGCGGCAACGGCTACATCAATGACTACCCCACCGGCCGGTTGCTGCGCGACGCCAAGCTGTACGAAATCGGCGCCGGCACCTCGGAGATCCGCCGCATGTTGATCGGACGCGAGCTGTTCGGAGAGGGCTGATGGCGGATTTATTTCTGCCGCTGGACGATCATCCGGCGTACCGCCAGATCGCCAATCTGATCGAGGAGCGCATCGTGGGCCGCTCGCTGCGGGCCGGCGATGCCATGCCGTCCGAGACGGAGATGGCACGCCAGTTCGGCGTGAACCGCTCGACCATCCGCGAGGCGATCCGCGAGCTCGAAACGCACGGCCTTCTGGGCCGGGTGCGCGGCGAGAAGCGGCTGCGCGTGACGCGCCCGGAACCGCGGGCCGTGAGCTCGGGCGTGAGCCGCGCGCTGGCGCTGCACGACGTGACGTTCAGCGAGCTGTGGGAGGCGATGATGGCCATCGAACCGGTCGCCGCCCAGTATGCCGCGGCACGGCGCAGCGCCGCGCAACTGCACGCCCTGGAGCGTGCCGCCGCCCGCTTCGCCAAGGGATCCGCCGATACGCCCGCGGCGGTCGGTGCGGTGGTGGATTTTTTCACCGCGGTCGCCGCGGCAAGCGGCAATCGGGTGCTGGAGCTGTCGCAGGCGCCGGTCAATCAGCTGCTTGCCCCGGCACTCACGCAAATGATCGACCGCGTTCCGCAGGCGCGCGCGCGCATCCAGGGTGCTCAGGCAAAGATCATGGCCGCGGTCAAATTGCGGCGCAGCGAGCAGGCACGCACCTGGATGGAGAAGCACATCCGCGATTTCAAACGCGGCCGCGATCTCGCCTCAGCCGATTAGAGAATCGTTTCGCGCACCGTGTCGGTGCCAGCCGGATCGTGCAGACGCGTGCTGAAGGACACCAGCACCAGCACTCCATCGCCGGTATTGCGAAACGCGTGCACCACGCCCGCCGGGATGGTGAGCCGCCGGATCTCGCCCGCCGGCACCTCGATGTCGCGCACCACCCCGCCCTCCTTGAGGCGGATCAAACACGGCCCGACCAAACTGGTGGTCTCGACCGCCGTGCGATGCCAGTGATTACCGCGCACCTCGTTGGGCTGCGTCAGCACCACATGGACGTTCTTCTGGGCCGCGAGTTCCGCGTCGCTCAAGGGCTCAAATAAGCTGCCGCGCGCATCGCGATGCGTCTTCACCGGCTCGCAAACAACCCGCGTGGTGGTAATGGTATCCATGGCGCCGCACTATACCTCACCCGGCGCGGCGCCATGCCGGACTGCGTCGCAGCTTTTCGGATGCCGGCGCAGCTGCGTCCCGTGGCCGCCGGCGTGAGCCCTGCGCCAAAACCCAGCGCCAAAACCCAGCGCCAAAACCCAGCGCCAAACCCCCGCGCCGAAGTCCAGCCCCTAACCTTTGCGCCCAACCTCCGCGCCGACCCTTTGCGCCCAACCTCTGCGCCGACCCTTTGCGCCCAACCTCTGCGCCGACCCTTTGCGCCCAACCTCTGCGCCGAACCCCAGCGCCTAACCTATGCGCCGAACCCCAGCGCCTAACCT
>Ga0116229_10003804_pt1 | contig 24813 bp, 19 predicted proteins | sample S1TSphgellanicum_3_FD_87313 | JGI IMG/M metagenome (GOLD analysis project Ga0116229, IMG submission 87313) | Host-associated microbial communities from peat moss isolated from Minnesota, USA - S1T2_Fc - Sphagnum magellanicum MG | ecosystem: Host-associated > Plants > Peat moss > Unclassified... | reverse complement strand
ATAGTCCTCGAGCTTTCGCACCATGTTGAGGATCAGGACTTCGCGCTCGACGTCTTCGACTTCGACCAGTTTCAGGCGCTGGGTCGTGGTCATGTCGACGACCACCGAGGTGCGATCGGATTCGAGGGCCTTCTCGACCGCAAGCGGCAGGTGCTGCTTCAAGACGCGCACAAAGTTCGGCGCACCCTTGATGAGTGCGGTGTAGGCCGTGAGCAAGACGTTCTGCTCGTCAACGCGCGTTGATTTGTCCGACGCCTCGAACAGGTTGTCCTTGACGCGAAGCCCGAGCGGCTCCGCCTCCTCAATGCAAAAGTCGAGCACTGCGCTGCGCAATTCGCGCATCAGACGCAGACTCAGCGATTGCTGTGCGCCTGCCTGGGCAGCCGACGCGTGTCTTGCTTCATCCATGTTGAATCATGAAAGTGAGATATGGGCCATTGCACTTAGCCTCTGGTATCGCGGCGCCGCATGCTTCAGTTTATCGACGAGCGCGCCGAAAGACCATTTCAAAATGAAGCAGGGCTGTCGCCGCAAGCAAGTCCTGACACGTGCGAGTGCGCCAGTATGACTGCAAGGGCGCGAAAGCGTTCTCGGCAGGGCGACAAGCGGTGTGCACGGACGACGGACGGGCGCCCGCTTCACGGGCTGGCCGGCGCCTGGGTCTTCACGAACTCGCGCACCTCCATGACGAGGGTTGCCATCGCCTGTTTCCACTCGCCGGGCGCCTCGGCACGCAAGAGCCTTGCGCCTGGCCACCACGGGCTTTGCAACTCGCCCGCCTGCCAGCGCCAGTCGAGCATGCTCGGCGCGAGGACCCAAAGCCGCTTACCGAGGAACGCGGCCAGGTGCGCGGTGGAGGAGTCGATGGCGATGACGGCATCGAGTTGGCTGATGAGCGCTGCGGTATCGGCGAAGTTCTTCACGCCGGGCATCGGGTCATGGGCAGCAAGGGTCTTGCCGATGTGCTCGCGCAGGGGCCGCTCGTCGATCATCAGGTTGACCCAGCTGACACCGCCAATCGCGGTCAACGCCTGTGTGGCGGCAATCGAAGGGCTTCTTAGCCAGTCGTCGCGGCGCATCGGATTGCCACCCAGCAAGAGCCCGATGCGCGGTGATCGCAGCGCCCCGAGGTCCCCTGGCGCCAGTGCAAGGCGGCTCGCAGCGCCGCTTCCAGGGTGCGGCGCGCGGACATCGCGAGGCGCAAGGCCAAGCGCTGCGATCAGGCCGAACAGCGGGCAGGCGAAGGTCACGCCGGCGTCCTTTGCGCTTGGCAGCGTCGGCAAGCGCAGCAGGTGCTCTTCGCCAACGCATTGGGCAGCCAAGTCAGAAAGTGCCGGCAGTACCCAAAGCTTCCAGGCGATTTTTCGTGCCGACAGGTGGCCAAGCAGGCGCAATGCAATGATCGCATCGCCAATGCCCTGGTCCTGATACACAAGCAGGGTTTCGCGGCCAAGACGCTCTCCCCTCCAGAGCCTCGCGCCCTGGGGTTGCATGTCGGCGCGCGAGTGGAAGAGCACATCGGTCATGGTCTGCCAGGCGCCCTTCCAGTGGTCATCACCTAGCATCAGTTGCGCATGGGCAAGGCCAAGCGCGAGCGTGCGATTGCCGGCATCGAGTTTTAGCGCCAGCTCGCGCTTGGCCAGCATCTCGCGACTTTTTCCTTCAATCCAGAAAATCGAAGCCAGCTGTGTTGCGAGCGTGGCCGTCATGTCCGCAAAGTCCGTGTTGGCATGGGCGATCTTCGCGGCCATGCGAAACGAGTCCGCCTCACCCCCTTCAAGCAGCGCGAGCAGCGCCGAGAGCGACTCCGCGTCGAGTTTTTTCTTGCGCTCGAGCGCGAGCAGGCGGTTGATATTGCGCCGCCGGGCCTCGGCGATTTTGGGCGAGCCTTCGTAGATGCTGCGTTTTAGGGTCGAGATGACCGACAGCGCCTCGAGTTGCTCAAGGGGCTTTAGGGCTTCCGGCTCGACTTCGAGGGCCCGATTCAGCGCGCGCGCGGTCTCCTCGAATTGACCGCGCCGAAGCAGCATCGAGGCCGCCACCGAGAATACCTGGCTGTCGCTGGGATTGAGCTCCATGGCGCGGCGGGCGACGGCAAGTGCGGCGTCGTCCTCGCGCGTGGCCGACAGTGCGGCGGCGAGAAATTTGGCGGCGAAGGCGTGGCCAGGATCGACTGCAAAGGCCTTGGCAAGGATGGGCGTCGCCGCCTCGCGCTCGCCAGCAAGATAGACACAGGCGCCAAGATGGGCAAGCACGTCGGCGTTGTCGGGGTTGCTCTGCCAGAGGCCGTCCAGAAGCGAGCGCGCGGCTTCGAGATCGGCGGCCATCATGTGCGCCCGGATGATGCGGATCTGGCTTGCGACCTCGCCATCGGAAAGCGCCGGCACCGGCGGTTTGCCGGGCGCAGCGAGTCGGGTCAGCGTCTTTTTCAGCCAGCTGGATGTCATCCGTTCGCACTCGCTTTCGGGTGCATTATATTCGGGCTGTGCCAGGTGGCGTGGAGAGAAGATGCAACGAATCGTGATCGTGGGTGGCGGTGCCGGCGGGCTTGAGCTTGCTGCCAAGCTCGGACGTGTCCTTGGCCCCGAGGCCGTGACGCTGATCGACTGCCGTCCGTTTCACGTCTGGAAACCGTCGCTGCACGAAGTCGCCGCGGGCACGCTCGATATCCACGCCGAGGGCCTGTCCTACCAGATGCTCGCACGCGACAACGGCTTTTCCTTCGTCCTTGGCCGCCTGTCGGGCTTGAACGCCGGCGGCTGCGAAGTCATGGTGGCGGCGCTTTTGGATGACGATGGCACGATTTTGATTCCGCCCCGAAACATTCCCTATACCAGCCTCGTGCTGGCCGTGGGTAGCGAGAGCAATTACTTCAATATCCCCGGGGCCAGGGAGCATTGCATCTCGCTTAATGCCACCGACGATGCCGAGCGCTTTCGTACGCGCATGCTAAAACTCCTGGTCAGGCAGCAAGCAGCAGGCACTGCCGGGGGGGATCAGGGCCGCATCGAGATTGTCATTGTCGGCGGTGGCGCAACCGGGGTCGAACTTGCAGCCGAGCTCAGGGAGGCGACCAGCATCTATGGCGATTACCGTCTTGCCGGGGCCTCTTCTGCGGCAAGCGTCGATATCACGCTGCTTGAAGGTGCAAGCCGGATTCTCGCGCCGCTCACGCCCGCCGTATCGAGCGCCGCAACGCGACTTTTGGCCGAGCGCGGTGTCAAGGTCATCTGCGATTGCAAGGTTGCCTCGGTGAGTGCCAGCGCGGTATTGGACAGCGAAGGCAATACCTACCGCGCCGACATCTGCGTGTGGGCTGCAGGCATCAAGGCGCCGGCGCTGCTCAAGGACCTCGGCCTTCCGCTTAACCGCCTTGACCAGATCGAAGTCAATGCCGATCTGAGCGTGAAAAATGCCGTCGGCATTTATGCGCTGGGCGATTGTGCGGCGTGCCTTTTGCCCACCGGCCAGACCGTGCCGCCGCGGGCCCAGGCGGCGCACCAGCAGGCGAGCTATCTGGCCCGCCGCCTTGTCCTGCTCGCGCGCGGCAAAGCGCCGAAGAGCGTTCCCTATCGCTACAGGGACCACGGCTCGTTGGTCTCGATCGGGCAGGAGCAGACGGTGGGAAGCCTGATGGGCGTACTGTCTGGCGCCGGTCTTTTCGTCGAGGGCCTTTTTGCCCGCATGATGTACATCAGCTTGCACCTGATGCATCACCAGGCGGTGGTGGGCACCTTGCGCTGCGCGCTGCTGGCGTTTTCGCGTGTCTTGCGTCGGCGCACGGCGCCGCACGTGAAGCTGCACTGATCACGCGGTGCTTCAGAGCCGATTGCGGGCAAACCCTGCCCGCGCCGCCAACTTGTGAACTTTTCCATTGGTTGCCAGCCGGGAAGGCTATACATTTGCGCGGGGTTCGATTAGATTCAAAAACCGCCGTTGGCATCGCGCCGACAGAAGAGCGCAAGGGGATGGCATTGCAGATTGGCCGGATCGGGATCGTTGCGATGCTTTGCGTCGCGTGCGCTTCGCCTTTGTCGCGGGCAGAAGCGTTTTCCTTTTCCGAGGAAGACGCCAAGGCCAGCGTACAGAGCGACGAAAACGCCCAGAAAATCCAGGAACTGGTATCCGCACCGTGCCAGCAGCGCGTCAAGAATCGCAAGATCATGACCCTCATTGCCGAGCACACGAGCGATGGCTGGTCGACCCACCAGGATCGCTACGGGCCGATGTTCCAGGCCATCAATTCGCGCCTGCGCGCGCTCGGCCTTCGCACCTATACGCAGGAAGAAATCCGCGCGCAGATCGCGCAGGCGGAAATCGATGCGTACTTCAAGAATGATCCGGATGCGGCGCTTGCCGCCTCGCGCAAGCTCGGCGCCAGCTACATCCTGCGCGGCAGCATCACGACCCGCACCGGGGTGAACCCGACGATTCACGTCAACGAAGTTGCAGTCAGGCTCGACTTTTCCTTGTCGACCAGCGGCGGCTCGCCATTGTCGGACGTGTCGACGCACTCCGAGTCCTACGCCGGAGCGGACACGCTCGGCATGGCGCTTACGCTTGTCAAGGAGCAGGCCGACCAGCTCGTCGCGCAGCTCTACAACGATTACTGCCGCAAGGCAGGCAATGCCAACTAGCCAAGGGGATTTTTCATGAACAGATTCCACCACCTCGCAGGTCTTGTCGTACTGACTGCCGCAGCGGCAGGCGCCTTCGCGCAGTCGCCGCCCTCGTTCGAAAGTGCGAATCCGTCGCCAACGGCAAACGATGATGTCTCAAAGCGCGCCAATGCCGCAGCCGACAAGACCCTCTATCATGACGTCAACTACACCAATGCCAACAAGCCCGGCCCGACGCTGATCGTCATCCCAGGCGAGATCAAGAGCAACAACGCCACCTTCACGCAGAAGTTCGGCCCGAACAATATTGCCGATTACGCCGAACTCGAACTGGGCAAGGCCAATTTCAAGGTGCTCGAGCGCACCGATCTTGGCCCCATGCTCAACGAGTTCACGCTGGCCTACAGCATGGGCGATCCGGATGAAGCAAGGAAAGTCCTGCAGCACGGCAAGCTCAAGACCACGAAATGGGTGATCCGCTTCGATATTCTCAAGGCCGAGCCCGTCGCCGCACAGCAAAGCGGCTTTAACGGCGGTGCCGCCGGCAACATCATTGGCATGCTCGGTCGTGGCAGCCTTGGCGGCAACGTCGCCGGCACCGCGGTAGGCTCGGTCGACAATTCACAGTCGGCAAGCGTATGGGTCATCGGCATGCGCTACAAAATCATGGACGCCAACACCACCGAGCAGGTAGCGCAAGGCTATACCGAGGAAAAGATGGAAGTCGGCGCCAAGTCGAGCTCCGTTCTGGGCGTCTCGCAAAGCGAGCAGGGCGGCGTCACGCTCGACACGCTGGTGCAGCGCCTGGTGCAAAAATCGGTGTGGGAAATCGATTACAAGGACAAGTAATGAGGGTCAAGGCGCCGGGGCGATCCGCATGACCATGGCCGAGAAGCTCGGCAAGTACGAAGTCAGGCGCGAACTTGGCCGCGGCGCCATGGGCGTCGTCTATGAGGGCTTCGATCCGACGATTGAGCGTCGCGTCGCGCTCAAGACGATCAAGGGCGAGCATCTCGATCAGGTCGAGGCGGGAGAAATCCTCAGCCGCTTCAAGCGCGAAGCGCAAGCCGCGGGGCGCCTGACCCACGCCAATATCGTTGGCATCTACGAGTTCGGCGAAGACAACGGCACGGTCTTCATTGCCATGGAATTTGTCGAGGGCCGCGAGCTCAAGGACTACTTCGACACCGAGCAGCGTTTCCCGATTGCCGACATCCGCCGCATCATGGGCGAATTGCTTGACGCCCTTGACTATTCGCACCGCCAGGGCGTGGTCCATCGCGACATCAAGCCGGCCAACATCATCATCCTCGCCAACGGCACGGTGAAAGTCGCGGACTTCGGCATCGCCCGCCTCGAGTCGTCAACGCTGACCCAGCAAGGCTCGGTGCTGGGCACGCCAAGTTACATGTCGCCCGAGCAGTTCATGGGGCAGACCGTCGATGGCCGCTCCGACATTTTTTCGGCCGGTGTTGTGCTCTATCAGTTCCTGACCGGCGAGCGGCCGTTCACGGGCGCTTTCACGACCATCATGCACAAGGTCCTGAAGGAGAATCCGCCGCTGCCGTCCGAATTGAACGTGCAGGTGCCGCTGATGTTTGACGCCGTGGTCCGCAAGGCGATCGCCAAGCGTCCCGAAGATCGCTACCAGACCGCCAGGGAATTCCGTGATGCGATCATGGCGGCGGGAACGGCAGGCTCAAGCGATGCCACGGTCGTCAACACGCGTTTGTCGCAGACCACCCTCGTCAACCCGGGCTTTGCCGATGCGCAAGCCGGCTTCAAGATCGCTCCGGTCCCGCCGGCACCGCCAGCGCCACCGGTGCCGCCCGGATTGCCCGGGGTTTCGGCGGGCGCGGGCAAGCCTTCGAACAACGCCATGATCATCGGCGCTGCGGTGATCGTGCTGCTGGTTGTCCTTGGCATTGGCTATGTCGTCTTTAACCGCAACGCTGGCCAGCCGGGCGCCCAGGGCGCATCAGTGGCAAGCAACGGCCCGGCGCCGCAGGCGCTCCCTGCTGCACCTGCTGCGGCGCCGGTGGCTGCCAGCCTGCCACCACCGCCCGCGCTACCCAGTGATAACGGCACGGCAGTGATCAGTGCGCTTGGCATTGCCGATCCGTCCGATCAGCGCTATGCCAGCAATCCCGAAGCGCTGCATAACGCCGTGCTCGAAGATGCGCGGCGGCAACTGGTCGAGAAGGCGGCGGCCCTTTATGTCGAGCAGAATTCGCTCGATCGCAACTACGCCGTGGTGCGTGACAAGCTGCTCGCAAGAAACGGCGAATTCATCAAGGCCGTGCTCGAAGAACAGCAGCCCGTCGTCGGCCAGGATGGCCTGATGTCGGCGACGCTGCGCGCCACCGTCAACCTGCGCGCGGTGCAAAAGTCGCTCAACCAGATGTCCACCGACGAGCGCATCGAATTCATCCGCAAGAACGGCGACCCGAAGATTGCCGTGCATATCGCCTCGCGCTCGGCAGATAGCGCCCCGGACGGGCCGGCGACGCCCTCGCCGATCGCAGAAAACCTGCTTGCCGAGCGCATCCGCTCTTTCGGCTTTCGCGTCATCAGCGATGATACTGCGCCCAAGCAGGCCGATTTCGGCATCGACGGCGAAGTGCGCTTCAAGAAGCTCTCGACCAGGCTTGCCGCCTCCGGACTTGAAATCGACAAGTACGTGCTGACGTCCTGGACCGTCAAGGCGGTCGATCGTCAAAGCGGCGAGGACATCTACTACAACACCAAGATCCCCGAGAAACAGGCGTGGAATTCCGAGGAGCAGGCGTTAGCTGACGTCGGCCGGCTGGTCGGCGACGAATTCAACAAGGCATTTTTTCTCGAGTACTTCCATTACCCGACGCAGCAGGTGCGACTGGAGCTCTCGGGTCTGCCACCGCGCGTGGGCGATGCGCTTTTGACCGAGATCAACGGCCTAAGCTCGGTGCTCTCGGCAACCCAGGTGCCGCAGTCCGGCGGCGCGACGGTGATCGATACCACCCTGTCAAGTGCTGCCGGCTCGCCAAGCGACGCGGTCCAGGCCGTGATCCTCGTGCCCCTGAATCGCAAGCTCGGCAAGAACTGCCTGTCGGTGTCCAATGTCAGCGCGGCGTCTGTGCATCTGTCGTTTGATGCCGCCTGCGCCGACGCCGCAACCCTCGCCAGGCTCGAGACGCTGCCGCCTGCCGGGCTGATCGAGGCTGCGCCGATCAGGCGCGATGAGGTGGTGAAGAATCCGGACGTGCTAAAGCGCATGACGATCTAGGCGGAATCGGATTCCCGGCGCGTGACGAGCCGCGTCGAGATCAAACGTGGCCGGTCACGCGTCGAACATCGACGCCCGACGGATCAGTCGCGTGAGCCGAGTTGCTGTTCCATGAACGCTGCGCTCACTCCTGGGTGATGATGGCGAATTGCAGGGCTTCGCTGCCGGCATCGTCGACCGACTGGCCAAAGCCGATCAGCCCTGCCCCCTGCAGCGGCATCATCTCGTGCCTTAGCACCGCCTGTTCATTGCCGATCTTCAGGTAGGTGCCGTTGGTGCTCTGGTCAAAGAGCACGAATTTGTCGCGCTGGCGCTCGATGCGCGCGTGCTGGCGTGAGGCATGTGTGTCGCGCACGACCAGACCGCAACCGGCTTCGCGCCCCATCACGAGCGGCGGGCTGGACGCGTCAAGCACCATCTCGATGCCCTGCAGGCGCAGCTTGAGCCGCGTCACCGCAGCGCGTCGGAACTGCGCCGAGGCTTGCACCTTCATCGTCAGTTCGCTGTTTTCCTGCCAGATGACTTCGAAGACCTGGACATCGTTGGCCTTGCCCTTGACGGAAAATGCGTCGAGGTCGCGCGTCGAGGCGCGCAACAATTCGGGCAGGGCGTCAACCGTGGCTTGCGTCGTGAAGATCTGGTTCGCGCGGGCAAGACCTGCCATGCGTGCGGCCGTATTCACCGTATCACCAAAGAGATCGCCATCGACTTCGACCACCGGCCCGAAATGAAATCCGACGCGAATGGCAAGCTGGATCGAGCCAAGCGGGGGCAATTCGGAAATGCGCTGCTGCATCTCGCTTGCCGCCTGCATGCCGGCCTCGGCTGATGCGAAGGCACACATGACTTCATCGCCGATGGTCTTGATCACCCGGCCACGATAGGACTCGGTGACGCGGCGCATCACCGACAGGCAGCGCTCGACCGCGCGCAGCGCTTCTGCATCGCCGACGGTCTCGTAGAGTCGGGTGCTACCGGCCACATCTGCGAACAAAAGACACAACTCGGCGGGTGAACTCATCGGCCGGCGGCAGGTTAGGGGTGGGACACGTCAAGGACCGTCCCGGTGCACAAGGTGACGGGGCTGCCTTGTGCCCGGGCCAGAGCCTCTTGCACCCGGTTGGTGTGAAGAAGCGAGAGGATCGCTCTTGCTTCCCGCTTTTGCTTCCATTTGCGACCAAATTTACCACGGAAAGGGCAAGCCTTCAGTGTCGCCCGCGCGCCACTTTGCGGAAATGCCGACACGGCAGCCAGCGGCGATTTGGGGCAGCTAGGGACCACGACCTTTGGCGCTCGACTTGCCGCTGGATATACTTGAAGCTGGCGCTGGGCGGTGTGCGGCGCGCCCAGGACAACGACAAATGCCGCGCGATCGTCATGCACGTCGTCTTTCAGGCAAAGGACGTGGCAGTCCATGGCGCACTAAAACACAGGAGACTTCATGTTTGCACTTCGCCCACTGATTGCCGCTGGCGCGGCCTTGGCGTTCTTGGCGTTCACTCCGCTTGCTCTCGCGCTCGATCCTCCTGCGCAACGGGTCGAAGGCAAGAGAACCGATTTGACGGGCGCTCCGGGAATGGAAGTGATTACATCGATCACGACCTTCATGCCCGGTGACGCCATCGCCTTGCATATCCACCATGGCGTCGAGGCGACCTACATCATCCAGGGCACGATGGTGCAGGTGCCAGGCAAGGACCCGATGATGATCGAGACCGGCGCGCAGGGCCTGAACCTGCGCGATGTCCTGCACGGTGGCTATACGGTAGTCGGTCCAGGACCGCTGAAGATTTTTGCCGTGCACATCGTCGACAAGGACAAGCCGCTCTACGACACCAAGTAGGCCGCTTCAAGGCATCGCTGCGCCAAGCCTGTCGCTTTGCGCCGCATGCCGCGGGGCGGGAGAGGTCAGCGCGCGACTTGCTCGCGTCGCGATTTCGCAGGACGGGCCAAACCGCGATGCGGCGCTAGAGGCAATCTTTGCACGCGCTGGACAAGCGCTCAAGCCGTCCTAGTCGGCGCTCGGGCCCGAGATCACCGTGATCTTTTGCGGATACGAAATCCAGTAGACCTTCAGGGGCTCGACACCGTGGGCGGCGAGATCGTTGATGGCGTTGATTTTCGCGGCGTCAGGCGTGACCTGAACGAGGCGCGTGGCGCCAGGTGTTGCCTGCGCGGTTTGCACCGGCGGCAGGGTACTGCAGGCACCCAGGCCAAGTACGGCTGCGGCAAGAAGTAAGCGAGAGGCGTTCATGAAAGCTCCCAAGGGTCGCGGCATCCGAAGCCCACATGCCGTGATATCGAGTGTAGCCCCCTCGTCCATGAAATCAAGCGCTTTGAGACTTTTGTCACTCGCCTTTCGCGCTCGTAGTTTTACTCCTTGCGCTGGCGCGCCCAACATCGCCTTTGATTAATCGCGGCAGCACGTTAGAGTCGCGGCTTGACTGGGACGGGGTACATGGCATGAGACGAGATGCATTTCGGCGCGCGCTGCGTTTGGCTGGCCTTGCAGCGTCCTGTCTTCTGGCCTCGTGCGGCGGTGGCGGTGGCGGCTCAAGCACGTCTGCAAGCGCGACGTCGACGACCACCACGACCACCACGACCGCGCTGATTCAGCCCTTAAGCAAGGTGGCTGCGCGCTGCGCCGCGCCCAGGCCTGCCTCAGCGGTCGATCCGTTGACCGGTGAGCCCTATAACGACCAGCCCGGAAGCCTCGATACCGAGATGAGCTGGATCGCCTCCTATTCGAATCTGACTTACCTCTGGTATCCGGATATCACGGCGGTATCGACTGCGCCTTATTACATTGGCGCGACCGTGCCCTACGTCGATCCGAGCAACAACAGCGCCGGCACCGAGACGGTGACGAGCAACTACCAAGTCGTCGACGCCTACTTCAATACCCAGCGCTCGATGTTATTCACGGCGTCGGGCAAGCCCAAGGACCAGTTCCACTTCACCTATGTCACGACCGAGTACGATGCCCTGGAAAATAGCGGTAATGTCGCGGCCTTTGGTTTCACCGCGGCGATCCTTGCCGGATCGCCACCGCGCAACGTCGTCGTGGCTTACGTCGACCCGGGTTCACCTGCGGCGGCCATAGGCATCACGCGTGGCATGACCTTCCTTGACGTCGATGGCGTCGATGTCGTCAACGGCTCGGACGTCACGACCCTCAACGATGGCATCTTTACGCCCACGGCCGGGCAGACCTACACCTTCACGCTGGAACAACCGGCAAGTACGCAGACCATCAACGTGTCACTGACCGCGCAGGTGCTCGCCGAAGTGCCCGTGCAGGACGTCGGCGTTCTGCCCGCGCCCAATGCAACGGTGGGCTACATGCTCTTTAACGAACATATCGCCACCGCCGAAGCCGCGCTCATCAATGCGGTGACGACGCTAAGCCAGGCCAACGGTGGCCAGGGCATCACCGATCTCGTGCTCGATTTGCGCTACAACGGCGGCGGCTACCTGGATATTGCCAGCGAATTGGCCTCGATGATCTCAAGTTCGGCCACCACCGCTTCTGCGACCTTCGAGGCCGAGAGCTTCAACAACAAGAATCCGTTCAACTTCACCGCGGCAGAAGACATCACGCCGTTCTGGCAGACCTCGCAGGGATTTTCAGTGCCTGCGGGCGAGCCGCTGCCGCACCTGAACCTGTCGCGGGTGTTTGTCATCGTAGGCAGCGGCACCTGCTCGGCGAGCGAAGCCGTGATTAACGGCCTGCGTGGCGTGGGTGTCAACGTCATCGCAGTTGGAGATACGACCTGTGGCAAACCCTATGGTTTTTATCCCCAGGACAATTGCAGCACGACCTACTTCACGATCCAGTTTGAAGGCGTCAACAACGCCGGCTTTGGTGGCTACGCTGATGGCTTCATTCCCGGCGGGACGGGCTCTACGGCCAACAATCTTGCGGGCTGCATGGTTGCAGACGATTTTGACCACGCGCTTGGCGATCCCAACGAGATACGCCTTGGAACCGCTTTGTATTATCTGAACCACGGCGCCTGTCCGGCAGCGGGCGTGATCAATCGCGCGAGGCGCCCCGGCGCGCATACGGTGCAAGACGTCGAGCTGGTGCGGCCAAGGCCGCTTGAGAACGCGATTCTGTTGCACCAGCGGCCAGCGCTCGCAGCGCTGCTGCAGCGCTAGCCGAGCTCAGGCGGCAACGGAATCCCTGATCTCGTCGAGATCTTCGTCGTCCTCGATGAGGAAACCGCCGCTTTGGTGCTGCCAAAGCCGCGCGTAGAGGCCGCCTTTCGCAAGCAGCGTGCGATGGTCTCCTTCCTCGACGATGCGACCGTGGTCAAGCACGATGAGGCGGTCCATCGCCGCAATCGTCGAGAGCCGGTGCGCGATGGCAACGACCGTCTTGCCTTCCATCAGGCTTGCAAGGCTGGTCTGGATGGCTGCTTCGACTTCCGAGTCGAGCGCGCTTGTCGCCTCGTCAAGCAGGAGGATCGGTGCGTCTTTCAACATGACACGGGCAATCGCAATGCGCTGGCGCTGACCGCCGGAGAGCTTCACGCCGCGCTCGCCCACGTGCGCATCGTAGCCGGTGCGCCCGCGTGCGTCTGCGAGCGACGTGATGAAGACGTCGGCTTTGGCACCGGCTGCGGCGCGCTTCATGTCGTCATCGGTGGCTTGCGGACGACCGTAAAGAATGTTGTCGCGCACCGAGCGATGCAAAAGCGACGTGTCCTGGGTCACCATGCCGATGTTGGCACGAAGGCTCTCCTGCGTGGCGTTGGCGATATTCTGGCCATCGATGAGGATCTGGCCGTCTTGCAGGTCGTAAAAGCGCAAGAGCAGATTGACAAGCGTTGACTTGCCCGCGCCCGAGCGCCCGACCAGGCCGATTTTTTCGCCGGGTCGAATCTCAAGATTGAAGCCGTCGATGACGCGCTGCTTGCCGCCATAGGCGAAGCTGGCATTTTCAAAGCGGATCGCGCCAAACGGAACCTCGAGCGGCTTTGCATTGACGGCGTCATTGAGCGTGCGCGTGCGGGCAATGGTGTTGATGCCGTCTTGCACCGTGCCGACATTCTCAAAGAGCGACGCCATTTCCCACATGACCCAGTGCGAGATGCCGTTTAACCGCAGCGCCATGGCCGTGGCCGCGGCAACCGCCCCGACGCCGACCCGGCCCTCGCTCCAAAGCCACAGCGAGACACCGGCGGTGCCTGCGATCAGGACCATGCTAAGCGTATGGTTGGAAATCTCAAAGCCGGTGACAAGGCGCATCTGGCCCTTTGCGCTTTTCATGAACTCTTCCATCGCCGCCTTGGCATAGCTCGCTTCGCGTTTGCCATGCGAGAAAAGCTTCACGGTGGAAATGTTGGTGTAGGCGTCGGTGATGCGACCGGTCATGATCGATCGGGCATCCGCCTGTGAGCGAGCCACGGCGCCCAGGCGCGGCACGAAATAGCGCATGGCCACGCCATAGAGCACGACCCACGCGACAAAGGGCAGGAGCAGCCAGCGGTTAAAGCTCGCCGCGACGCCGGCCATGGTAATGAAATAGATCAACACGAAAACCGCGATGTCGGTCAGCATGAACCAGGTGTCGCGAACGGCAAGCGCGGTTTGCATGACCTTGGCTGCGACCCGTCCTGCGAACTCGTCCTGAAAGAAGTTCATGCTTTGGCCAAGCATCAGGCGGTGAAAGTTCCAGCGCAGGCGCATCGGGAAATTGGCGGCCAGGACCTGGTGCTTGATCATCGTCTGCAAGGCGATGGCAAGCGGGCTTGCCAGCAGGATCGAGGCAAGCACGATGAGGTGGGTGCGCTGCGTGACGAACAACTTCGACGGATCGGTCGCGCTTAACCAGTCGACGACGCGGCCGAGCATCGAAAACAGCAGGGCTTCGAAGGCGCCCAAAAGCGCCGTCAAAAGCGTCATCCACATGAAATGATGCTTGATGCCTTTGGCCGCAACCCACAAGAACGCAAAGAAGCCGGTCGGCGGCGTGATGGGTTCATCATCGGGGTAGGGCGTGACAAGCGATTCAAACCAGCCAAACACGGGCTTTCCTTAGATAATGGCGGCGCCATGACAGATGCCATTATCCGCCTAGAGCCGCACTTGCGCAGGCGCGCCAACGCCTTTGCAACGGTCCTGGGAATTTCGCAGACGCGATCTGCAGCGCAGCCAGCCACGCTGCCGAGAATGCAGGAAAGCGCCGTTTGCAGCGGTCGCTCAGCCGGTCTTGTGTTCGCGCTCGAAAGGCTTTCATGATCGAGATTGCCAACGGCATTTCGCTTCTTGACGCAGAGGTCGAACTGAGTGCCATGCGCGCCCAGGGCGCTGGCGGGCAGAACGTCAACAAGGTATCGAGTGCGGTGCATTTGCGCTTTGACATCCATCGCTCGTCCCTGCCCGCCGCCTACAAGGAGCGCCTGCTTGGAATGTCCGATCAGCGCATCACGCGCGATGGCGTCATCGTCATCAAGGCTCAGGTGTTTCGCAGCCAGGACAAGAATCGGGTTGCTGCGATCGCGCGCCTCGTCGAATTGATCCGGCGCGCCGGCATCGTGCCAAAGTCGCGTCGGCCAACGCGACCGACGCAGACTTCGCGCATCAAGCGACTCGAAGGCAAGAAGCAAAAGAGCGACGTCAAGGCGCTGCGCGCGCGGGTGAAGGACGACAACTAGCGTTGAATTCTTACAAAGGTTCTACAAGGTAAACGACGGGACCGCCGCTGACTGCCAGATCGGCACCTACCTTTGCGAGCGTGGCCTTTCCGTGTCTTCAGACAAGCGGCTCGTGCCGATTCTTAACCGCTTCGAAACGATCAGCGCGCTCAATATGAATGCCAGGCTCAGTACTCGATTGGACATGCCATTTGACCCCAGACAAAGTCCCTGCAAGGGGACTGTACGCCGGAGCCAGTCACGAATTTTGTTCAGAGTGGTCATCCGCGTAGAAATGAATACAGTATGCATTGTTGTCCGCTACGGCCTGGTTCGATGAAGAATTGTCCCGCAATCTTAAGAACCATGAGCGAGAAATTGGCGCCGCTCGAGACTCACTCTGTGCCGAGCCTATGCGCATATCGCGACTCAGTCGATCGTCCCACCATCTTCACCACATGATGACGCGGCGGTTCGGCGGAAGATATTCCTTGTCCCCAGGTTTCACGTCGAAAGCCTGGTAGAAGCCTGGCTGGTTACGAACTGTGCCATCGGCGCGAAAATAGTCGGGAGAATGCGGATCTGATTTGAGCTGTGCAACCATCGCCGCATCGCGTTCTTTACCGCGCCAGATCTGTGCGAAGCCAAAATAAAGTCGCTGATCGCCGGTCATCCCGTCGATGACCGGCGAGTCCGCACCGCTCAGCGATAAGCGATAGGCTTTATAGGCAATCGCAAGCCCTGAATTGTCTGCGATGTTCTCGCCCAAGGTGAGGGCCCCCTTCACGTGATACCCAGGCAAAGGGGAATATGCGTCGTACTGGGAAATCAAGGCTTTAGTCTTCGCGAGGAATGCTGCGTGATCGGCCTTGGTCCACCAGTCGCGCAAATTACCGTCACCGTCGTATTGCGCTCCGTCGTCGTCAAAGCCGTGGCTGATCTCATGGCCAATCACAGCGCCCGCTCCGCCATAGTTGACAGCGTCCTCGGCTGCCGCATTAAAAAATGGCGGCTGAAGAATTGCGGCTGGAAACACGATTTCATTGAGCTCGGGGTTGAAATACGCGTTCACCGTCTGTGCCGTCATGTACCATTCGGTCCGGTCCACAGGGCTGCCAAGCTTCTTGATGTTGCGCTGGTACTCGAAGTGGTAGGCGCGCAAGACATTGCCACCCAGGTCGTCGGCTTTGACTTCCAACGCTGAATAATCCTTGGGGTTACTCGGATAGCCGATCTTGACCGCGAGTTTGGAAAGCTTCACCTGGGCTTCCTTCTTGGTCTGATCACCCATCCAGTCGAGCGTGTTGATACTGGCATGAAAGGTTGCAATCAAATTGCCAACCAGCTGTTCCATCCGGGCTTTGCGTTCAGCAGGAAAATACTTGGCGGTATAGGCCTGACCCAGATCGTCGCCGATCGTGGCATTGACCAGCCGCAGCGCGCGTTTCCAGCGCGGACGCTGTTGCGGGACGCCATTGAGCACGCCGGAATTAAATGCAAAACCTGCGTCCACGAACGCCTTGGGCATCACCGATGCAAAGCGATCCAGAAATCTCAGCTTCAAGTAAGCCTCGAGCACGGGAATGGGCGTCTTCTGGATGAGGAGACCAAGCGCCTTGATGTAGCTCGGCTCGCCAATAATGACGTCGGACACTTTGGGGCCGTACTCGGCGGCATCAGCGTATGCGGTCCAATCGATTTTTGCAGAGAGCGCAGGTAACGCGTCGATTGCGACCTTATTGTACGTTTTCACCGGATCACGCAAGACGACATTGTCCAGCTGGATTTTGGCGAGTGCGCTTTCAAAGGCAATCACTTGTGGTGCGAGCTGTGCTGCTTGCCGATCGCCGGCCAAGTTCAAGAGGTCTGCAACGAACCTGGTGTATGCGCGTCGCACATCTGCAAATCGCTTGTCCTTTAGTTCAATAAAATAATCACGATTCGGTAAGCCAAGTCCGCCCTGCTCGATCGTCACCACGTAGCGCGTTGCATCGCGATGGTCCAGACCTACGCTCATCTCGAGTGGCGTGCCGACCTGTAACGTTTCCAAATGTCCTATTTCCCGGTACACGTCAGGAAGAGATTCGATGGCATCGATCTTTGCAAGCTCAGCGTTAAACGGTGCAAGACCTCGCTGCTCGACCGTGGTCTCGTCCATGAAGCTGGTGTAGAAATCGGCCACCCGACGGGTTTGTGGGCTTGGTGAACTCGTCTTGACCGCATCTTCTGCGATGTCGTGAAGCTGATTCTGCGTTTCCTCGTAAAGGATATCGAAGCTTCCCCATGACGCCTGGTCGGGAGGGATCTCGACCGTGTCGAGCCACTTGCCATTCACCGCGCGCGTCAAATCATCCTGTACACGTACGCTTGGATCGAAATACTGCTTATCGACGCCCGAGGTGAGTGGTGCCGGGGCGGTGTCTGCGCCGTAACAGCTGGCACTAGCGAGCAGGTAAAGAACCCCAAGGATAGATTTCTTGGTCATGGAAAGTGAGGGTGAGGCTACCTATGCCGCGGGAGATTCCGCGGCGTGCGAGCAACTTCGCTGGATCATAAATCGCCTAGGCCAGGGCGAGCAAATGAGCAGCTACGAGACAGCCGCTAGCTGGCGGTTGCTGTCGAATTGAAGAAAGAACGCGATGCAAGTCACGACCGCGACCCTGTCGCGTGCGTACTCCAGGCGCATTTCAGTGCGTCGATGGCGCAAATCGAGATGATGGCTGGCCAACGATGATGGGCGCTCGTGATCTGCACCGAGCACGTCTTCGAACATCTATTTGGTCAAGAAATTTCTTTGCCAAACGCCGCCGCCAAGACCAGACTTGCCACCGTGATTGCGGTGAGTCGGTAACGCAGTTGCATCATCGCTGGCGGAAATGAGCCGGCAGACTTTGCTCGGATATCGATCACCAAACAAACTACAAGCAATACCGCTAGTCTAGCTAGCCCTTCGCCGCCGAGAGCAGCGCTACGGTTGCGAGGAAGCTTGGCGCGACGCGCGCGCGCGAGGCAGATTCGTAGGCATACGCCATGCCGATCAGCTCCGCCTCGCTGTAGGCACCACCGACAAACGAAAGACCCACGGGCAGGCCGCGAACGGCGCCCATCGGCACGGTCACATGCGGCAATCCGGCAACGGCTGCAGGCGAGGAAAAGCTCGCGCCGGAACTGTCGCCATTGACGAGGTCGATCGGATACGCCGGATCACCCGTGGGCGCGACCAGTGCGTCGAGCTGGTCGCGCGCGAGCGCAAGCTCGATGCCATTGGTGCGTGCCAGGTCCTTGCAGGTGGCAAGCGCCGCAAGATAGGCGGCATCAGCCAGGCCCTTGGTCGCATCGGCCTGCTCGAAAAGGTCCTGGTTGAACTCGGACAATTCAAGATCGGCATGGTCACGGTTAAAGGCGATCAGGCTGGCCAGGTCGCGCGCTTGGCCCTCGGCTGCGAATTCGCCCAGATAGTTGGCGATACCGACCTTGAATTCGGTCAAAAGCACGAGCAGTTCGGGGTCGTTGTACTTTTCGCTCGCGGGCAGATCGACGCCATCGATGATGATCGCGCCTTGCGCACGCAAGACGGCAATCGCCTGCTCGGCGAGACCAGCGACTTCTGGCGACTTGCCAAAGGCCGAGCGCACGACGCCGATGCGCTTGCCCTTAAGGCCCAGGGGCGAGAGCTCGGAGAGGACATCGACCGGCTTCGCAGCGCGCGTGGCAGGATCGCGAGGGTCGGGTCCGGCGATGACGGCAAGCAGTGTCGCGGCATCGGCAACGCATCGTCCCATCGCGCCTGCCGTGTCCTGCGTGTGCGAAATTGGAATGATGCCGTCGCGGCTGACCAGCCCGACCGTCGGCTTGATGCCGACAATGCCGTTGCACGAGGCGGGAGAAACGATCGAGCCATCGGTCTCGGTACCGACGGCAACCGTGCACATGCCGCTTGCGACTGCGACTGCCGAGCCTGAACTTGAGCCGCTTGCAGTGCGGTCAAGCACATGCGGGTTGCGCGTCAAGCCGCCCACCCCGCTCCAGCCCGATACCGATCGCGTCGAGCGGAAGTTGGCCCACTCTGACAGATTGGTCTTGCCAAGCAGGATGGCACCGGCCTCACGCAGTCTTGTCACGATGTGGGCGTCACGGCGCGCATAACCCGATTCAAGCGCGAACGAGCCCGCGTTGGTGTGCATGGCGTCGGCGGTGGCAATGTTGCCCTTGATGAGCACCGGCACGCCGAAAAGGCGACCGCCGCCGGGTTTTGCCCTGGCATCGATATCGCGCGCCAAGGCCTCTGCCTTGGGATTGATCTCAAGCATGGCATGCAGCATCGGTCCATGCCTGTCGAGCCGTGCAATTCGCGCGAGACAGGCCTGCGTGAGCGTCGTGCTGGTGAGCGCGCGGGTGCGAAGTTTTTCTTCGAGCTCGGCAAGCGTGGCATTGGCAATCGATACGCTAGGCGGCGTCGGCATGGCAGGGGCGTTTCTGAAAAGAGAAAAGGCGCTCGAGGCGAGCGTGAGTTGCAAGAGCTTGCGTCGATTCATGGAGGGCGGGAAGACAGCAGCAAGGGCTGCCGCACCAAAGAAAAGATACGTTTTAGCGGAGTTGCCATCCTACAATGGCGCGGTCGTTTCAGGGAGCAAAGCGATGGTTGCGCAGGTGATCCTAAAGCCCGGCAAGGAGCGCTCGCTCCTGCGCGCCCATCCGTGGGTGTTCTCCGGGGCGATCGCGCGCGCGCCCAAGGACGTCAGAAGCGGGGAGACGGTGGCCATCTGCCGCGCTGACGGACGCGCGCTGGCGCTTGCCAGCTACAGTCCGTCGTCGCAGATTCGCGCGCGCGTGTTGAGTTTCGATCCGGCACAGACCATCGATGCCTCTTTTTTCGAGCAGCGCTTGTCAAAGGCGCTGCTCGAGCGCGAGCTGATGCCGCTGTCGTCGAACGCCTATCGCTGGGTGCACGGCGAAGCCGACGGTCTGCCGGGGCTGATCGTCGATCGCTATGGCGATGTGGTGGTCGCGCAATTCCTTGCCGCAGGCGCCGAGGCACATAAGGCCGGGATTGCGCAGGCGCTGCTCGCGTTATCCGGTGCCGGCGTCCTGTATGAGCGCTCCGACGCCGATGTGCGCGCGCTGGAAGGGCTTGCCAGCACCTCTGGCGCACTCTATGGCGAACTGAGTCCAGGCCCGCTTGAAATCGAGGAGAACGGCCTGCGCTATCTCGTTGACATCAGAAACGGCCACAAGACCGGCTTTTATCTGGACCAGCGCGACAGTCGCGCGCTTTTGGCCGAGATCGCCGGCGAGCGCGTGCTCAACTGCTTTTGCTATACGGGAGGGTTTTCGCTCGCGGCAAGGCGAGGCGGTGCCAAGTCGGTGTTATCGATCGACTCCTCGGGTGAGGCACTCGCGCTCGCCCGCGCCAACTGGGAGTTGAACGGTTTCGCAGGCGATGAAGCGACCTGGCTCGAGGCCGACGTGTTTGCGGCGCTGCGCGAATTGCGTGACCGTCAGCGTCAGTTCGATACGATCGTGCTCGATCCGCCAAAGTTCGCCCCAACCGCAGGTCACGTCGAACGCGCGGCGCGCGCCTACAAGGACATCAACCTGCTTGCGATAAAGCTGCTTGCAGACGGTGGCCGGCTGATGACCTTTTCCTGCTCGGGCGGCGTGTCGATCGACCTGTTTCAGAAGATCGTCGCCGGTGCCGCCGCCGATGCCCATGTCGAGGTCGTGCTTGAGCGACGCTTAGGCGCAGGTCTTGACCACCCCGTGCGCCTTGCGTTTCCCGAAGGCGAATATCTCAAGGGACTGGTGCTAAGGCGCGCCAGCTAGCGCTGGCTGCCCGAGAGAAACTGCTTCAGACGCTCGCTTTTGGGCGCGCCAAACAGGTCCTCGGGCGGGCCTTGCTCGATCACCACGCCGCCATCGAGGAACAGCACGTGGCTTGCAATGTCCCTGGCGAAATTCATCTCGTGCGTGACGATCACCATGGTCCGGCCTTCGCGGGCGAGCTCGCGCATCACCTGCAGGACTTCGCCCACGCGTTCGGGATCGAGCGCTGAAGTCGGTTCGTCAAACAGAAGTATTTCGGGCTCCATCGCAAGTGCACGGGCGATCGCCACGCGCTGCTGCTGGCCACCCGAGAGCTGCGCCGGGTAACGGTCGGCAAATTCCGCCATGCCCACCTTGTGCAGATACTGGCGGGCGAGGTCGTGGGCCTTCGCGCGCTCGAGCCGGCGCACATGGATCGGTGCCGCCGCGACATTTTGCAGTGCCGTCAGGTGCGACCAGAGATTGAATTGCTGGAAAACCATCGTCGCCTTGGCACGAATCCGCGCCAGCTGGCGCGAATCGCTCGCGTGCAATGACCCGTCGCGATGGCGCACGAGCGAAAGCGCCTCGCCGGCGACGCAAATTCGTCCCTCGTGGGGTCGCTCGAGCAGGTTGATGCAGCGCAAGAGCGTGCTCTTGCCGCTGCCCGAAGAGCCGATGATGGCGATCACGTCGCCGCTTTGCGCAGTCAGGCTTACGCCCTTTAGGACGTGGTGCTGCCCGTAGTGCTTGTGCAGGTCGCTGACGTCGAGTTTGAGCGTATCGCTCATGCGCCAAGAAGCGGGCCGGCGCGCAGGGCCTGGCCGCCGGCAATCCGGCCAAGCGACTGGTTGGCGCGCGCCGTGCGCACCGCGGTTCGCGCGTAGAAGCATCCGGCAACAGGCGCAGTCACGGTACTGACCTGCCGCGACACCGGATCGATGACGTCGGCGATCGCATCGCCCGCATCGACGTGGCTGCCGACGTCGACGTGAAAGGCGACGACGCCGCCGTGCGGTGCCAGGCACGGCATCGAGCCTGACAGGGGCGTGGGCTCGCCCAGAAGGGGCGGCAGCGGCGGTGCGGCCTCGTCGATCACGCCGGCGCTGCACAGGTAGGCATAGAGCATCTGCGCATCGTGCCTTGCCAGCGCGTGCGACACGTCGGCCGCGCCGCGCAATTCGACCGTCGCAGCAAAACAGGCCAAAGGCAGCACCGGTACGGTCTTCGATTGTGCCGCGCGCGTGCGCGCAATGCGCCACCAAAGGCCGGACAAGGCTTCATCAAAGGCACCGCCAGCAGCCGAGCCACTGCCTTCGGCAAGAAGCGTCACCTTCGCCCCCAGGTAGCGGGCCAGCGGCTCGGCGTGCTGCCAGTAGGGTGTCTCGGTGTAAAGGTGCATGACGGCTTCGTCGTCGCAATGGATATCGAGGACGATGTCGGCGTCGTGGGCGAGCGAGACAAGCGTGATGCGCAAGGCGTCGAGCTCGGTCGTGGCCTTGGCGTTTGCCAGGGCGCGCGCCACGGTATTGCGCAGTTGCTGCGCGTTTGCAGTGGCATCAGGACCCAGGCCATCGATGATTTCATCACTGATGAAGGCGGTCAGATCAGGATAGTTGCGGTTGAAGTTCTCGCTCGAATGCAGCTCGAAGCGACCCATCTGGTGATGCAACAGACCCTGGGACATGCCGATCGGGTTGGCCAGAGGCACGACCACGATTTCGCCCGCAATGCTGCCGTGCCCTTCGGCGGCGAGGAGCAGATCGACAAGATGAAACAGGACCAGAAGACCCGGAGGCTCGTCTGCATGCAGGCCGGCGTGCAGGTAGGCTTTCTTGCCCTTATGGCAGCGCCCGAAGCTCAGGCTTTCGATCTCCCGCCTTGTGCCTGGCGTATTCGATAGAAGCGGATGAAGGCGGCGCTGCATGCTCTAGGTTCCCCCGGGATAGGCGATTCTCACCCAGTGACGCTCGGCGCCGCGCAAAAGCGCGATCAATGCGAACGTCATGGCCAGGTAAATCACGCCTGCCGTAATGTAGGCTTCAAAGGGCAGGTAGTAGGTCGCGTAGATGCTGCCCGCAGCACCGGTGAGATCGACAAGGGAAGGCACCACGCTTGCAACCGATGTCGCCTGCAGCATCAGGATCACCTCGTTGCCGTAGGCCGGAAGGCAGCGCCGCAGTGCCGAGGGCAGCATGATGTGCATGAGCCGCACGCGCGCATTCATGCCCAGGCTCGCTGCCGCCTCGATTTCGCCCACCGCGGTTGCCTTTAATGCGCCGGCGACGATTTCAACGGTATAGGCCGTGGTGTTGATGGTGAAGGCGAGCACGGTGCAAAAAAGCGGTCCCTTGAACCAGGTCCAGGGCCAGATGTCGTTCCAGCGCGCTTGCACCCAGGGCAGCTGCGCCACGCCGTAGTAGATCATGTAGACCTGCAACAAGAGGGGCGTGCCGCGGATCAGGTAGGTGAAAAGCCAGACCGGCCGTGATAAAAGCGCGCGATTGCTCGCCCTTAGGATCGAAAGCGGCAGGGAAAGGAGCGCTCCCAGGGCGAGCGACAGGACCAGCAGCTCGAGGGTGACGAGAACGCCATGGGCGTAGATGCGCATCGACTCGGCCGTGAAGATGACGCTGAAGTCCATCAGGCGCTCGCCTGCCTGACGCCACGCGAGAAACGCCGCATCAAGGCACCAAGAATCCACAGCGAAACCGTGGTGATCAGAAGATAGACGGCACCTGCGGCGAGAAAGTAGACAAACGCTGCGTGCGTTGCGCCGCTGGCCTGCTTGGCGCGATACATCATGTCGGTCAGTCCGATGATCGACACCAGCGCTGTGGCCTTGACCAGGACCAGCCAGATATTGGTGAACCCCGGCAGTGCAAAGCGGATCATCTGTGGCGTGATGATCGAGATCACCACGCGTGCGCTCGACATGCCAAAGGCGCGCGCGGCTTCGGCCTGGCCCTGGGGGATGGCAAGAATGGCACCGCGAAAGGTCTCGGTCAGGTACGCGCCGTAGATGAAGCCGATGGTCGCAATTCCTGCACTGAGCGGATCGATGTCGACGCTTGCGTCAGAGCCCGACAGACTCAAGAGCTGGTTGATGGCGAGTTGGCCGCCGTAAAAAACCAGGAGCATCAGGACCAGGTCGGGGACGCCGCGCACAACGCTCGAATACAGCGTGGCCAGGATGCGCAAGGCGCGAAAGCGCGAGAGCTTGCCCAAGGCGCCGGCCAGGCCCAAGGCGATGGCAATCAGAAGCGAGCCGAAGGCCACCACCAGCGTTAGCCAGGCGCCCTCGATGATATTGACGAGATACGGGTCGAACAAGATCAATCGCTTGCGCCGTAGACATCGAAATCGAAGTATTTGTCGTTGATTTTCTTGTACGTGCCGTTGCTGCGGATCGCCTTCAGCGCGACATTGAAGCGGTCGCGCAGATCGGTATCGCCCTTGCGAACGGCAATGCCTGCGCCATAGCCGAAAATTTTCGGGTCGGTCAGTTCCGGTCCGACCAGGGCGAAGCCCTGGCCATCGGGGGTTTTCAGAAAGCCCTCGGCAGCTTGCGCCTGATCGGCCACCATGGCGTCAAGCCGCTTCGATTTCAGATCGAGATAGACCTGGTCTTCGGTATCGTAGGAGACGACCTCGGCGCCGGCGGGCGCCAGCACCTGCTTGGCATAGGTCTCCTGGATCGAGGCCCGCAAGACACCGACGCGCTTGCCCTTGAAGGCGGCAGGGGTGGAGAGTGTCGAGCCCGTGGGCGCGACGACGCGACCCGGGGTCGTGTAGTACTTGTCCGAGAAGGCCACCGCCTTCTTGCGCTCGTCGGTAATCGACATCGACGAGATGATGGCGTCGAATTTTCTTGCCTGCAGGCCCGGGATGATGCCATCCCAGTTCGATTCGACAAAACTGCATTGCGCCTTCATTTCAGCGCAAAGCGCACGTGCAATGTCGACATCAAAGCCGGTGAATTGTCCATCTGCGGTCTTGTAGGTAAAGGGCTTGTAGGTCGCATCGACACCGATCCTGATGGTGCTCCAGTCGCGTGCGAACGACGACGTGAAAAGCAGGAGGACGCAGACACCGAAAAACGAGTGTCGCAGCAGTTTTTTCATGGCGCGCTCAAAAAAAGGGGGATGACAATCGATGCCTCATCCTGGCTACTGATGCGGATTGGGCTACCGCGCAATGGTACGCAGGCAACGCGCCTTGTGCAATTGGCCATAGCGCGTACGATCTCTGGCGCTGAGTTGTTGCTGTGCGCCAACGAGGGCTGCGCAGGCAGGAGTGCACGCGCTTGCGCAATTGCTTTGGTGCACCGCTGAATCTGGATCTCGCCGCGCCTGGCGTGCGCCGCGTGCCTGGCATTCAGACCGGCTAAGGTTGCCGGCGCTCTAGTACGATGGACGTGCAGAAGAAAAATCAAGGAGCTCCCATGTGCAGGAACATTCGCACCCTGTTCAACTTCGAGCCGCCT
>Ga0116229_10003803_pt1 | contig 24813 bp, 22 predicted proteins | sample S1TSphgellanicum_3_FD_87313 | JGI IMG/M metagenome (GOLD analysis project Ga0116229, IMG submission 87313) | Host-associated microbial communities from peat moss isolated from Minnesota, USA - S1T2_Fc - Sphagnum magellanicum MG | ecosystem: Host-associated > Plants > Peat moss > Unclassified... | reverse complement strand
TCGGGCAAGATAGTCCGGCAGGGGCGGATTGAGGATCTGCTCGCGGCACCATCACAAGTTTCGATGCGAATACAGTCCCTCACCCCGAATCTGCTGATAAAACTGCGACAGGTCGCACGAACCGTCGAGACGAGCTCCGACCCAGAAATACTCGTCGCCTCAATCGCTACTGACGATGAAATTCCGAATTTGGTCGAGGCAATTGTCCACAGCGGCGGAAAACTCCTCTCACTTATCCCTCAGCGGGAATCCCTCGAAGACCTCTTTATTCGGATTGTTGAAACCGAATAGTTTAGCGCCGAACCTCGTAGCCAGGTGCTGGCTTTAACACTAAATTGTCAATCAGCCTCACTTTGCCGAAGGTCGCTGCGACGAGTGCGATTCCGCCGCTGTCGATTGTGTCCACTTCCCGTAGGTCGTCAGGATCGACAATTGTCGCGTAATCGAGCTTTGCTTCTGTTTCCACTTCGATTGTCTGCGCGATCCAGGCCCGTAATGCATACGCATCATGGACACCAGTGTCGGCGATCTCCTGTGCGTAATCGAGAGCCTTTTTCAAAATGGCAGCCGCCGAACGCTGCCTATCTGAAAGTCGAACGTTTCGTGACGACATCGCGAGGCCATCCGGCTCACGCACAATGGGACATGGCACAATCTTGACCGGCATGTTCAGGTCTTCGACAATCCGGCGTATCACTTGGAGCTGCTGGTAGTCCTTTTCGCCGAAAAATGCCGTGTCGGCCAAAACTATGTTAATCAGCTTCGTGACAACTGTCGCGACACCCTGAAAGTGGCCGGGACGGGAGCTGCCTTCGAGAACATCGCTGAGCTGGCGGGCGACGACCACCGTGTCAAAGCCCTTTGTGTACATATCTCCGACACTAGGTTCGAAGACAAGGTCAACGCCGGCTTTTTCAGCAAGCGCCCGATCGCGCACCGGATCTCGCGGATACTTCTCAAAGTCTTCGATATCGGTGAACTGTGTCGGGTTCACAAAGAGCGACATCACCACAAAGTCCGATTCAGACTTTGCCTTCTCAATCAGTGAGAGGTGCCCTGCGTGCAGGGCACCCATTGTGGGAACGAGTCCAACGGTCTTTCCAGATCGCTTGACCGCCTTCACAGCGATCCGCAGGTCGTTAACCCGCTCGACCGTATTCATACGGAGTTACGCCTATCTAGCCCAAGTAGCCACTGCCAAGAACAGTGCCTTTGTCGTCAATGTCGTACACCAGCGGCGTACCGGTTGGAATGTTCAGTTCAAGAACCTGTTCTTTGGTCAGCTTGTCGAGGTACATGACAATTGATCGAAGGCTGTTGCCGTGCGCTACAATCAAGACATTTTTGCCAGCTTCGAGATCGGGGAGGATCTTTGTCTCAAAGTAAGGAATCGTTCGCGCGGCCGTATCCTTAAGGCTTTCGCCGTTGGGAGGGGGAATATCGTACGATCTGCGCCAAATATGCACCTGCTCGTCACCGTACTGTTTGGCAGTTTCTGCCTTGTTCAGACCCTGAAGGTCTCCGTAGTGTCGCTCGTTGAGTGCTTGGTCGCGTGTTGTAGGAAGGTCGCCCCGGCTGCTAACTGCGAGCGCAATGTTAGCCGTATTAATCGCGCGCTTCAGTACCGAAGTGTAAACCTTATCGATGGGAATGCTGGCAATCAGCTCCCCTGCGTGCTTTGCTTCGCCCTCACCCTTTGGCGAAAGTTCAACATCAACCCATCCGGTGAACCTGTTCTCCAGGTTCCACTGCGACTCGCCATGGCGCAGCAAAATAAGCTTCGGCATCGTATCTCCTCACAGAAAGTAATATAGGCTGAGTATACCTGAGGCGGGATGTTTGGCTGGAAAAGTCAGCATCCGGTCGATCCACCTGGGCGAACTGAGAGCCCGTGAATAGGAAAGACATGGTCGACTATAAATTGCTTGACTTCTCTTAAATCGCGCCAGGAGTTGTCAATTTGAATACTCGTCACACCTGCGGGCAGACAATCATGCAAATGTGTAATGTTGTATTCTTTGGCCATATGATCGGGAACGACATCTGAAAGTTCTTGGCTGGCGAGCTCAGATACAAGCAGTGTCCAGAGCCGAGCAACTGTCTTCAGGTTGTAGCCTCCGCCACCTAAAGCCACGATGGGCAGGCCATAACCGATCACCTCTCGAACCATGTCGAGCCAGCCGTGGCTTGAGAGGGACAGGTGGGCAAGAGGATCATCAAAGTGGCCGTCCGCGCCTACCTGAAGAACGACGGCGGTCGCTCCGAACGCTTGAACGAGTGGGTTAACTATCTCCCGAAATGCAAATTGATAGTGCGAGTCGGTCGAACCGGCGAGCATCGGTATGTTGACATTGTAGCCAGTACCCTTCCCATGACCTACCTCGTGAACAAATCCGGAAACGCGGGGAAAGAGGGTTAAGGGCGTTTCGTGCAACGAGATGGTCAGAACGGACGGGTCGTCATAGAATATTTGCTGGACACCGTCCCCGTGATGGGCATCGATATCGATATAGACAACCTTGTGGCCGGCATCACGCAGCCAGTGCGCCGCAAGCGCGCAGTCATTCGCCAGGCAAAAGCCTGCAGCGCGCGAAGGCATCGCGTGGTGAAGGCCACCGGAACTGTTGAAGGCCCGAGGCGATTCACCCGAAATAATCCGTTTAACCGCCTCTTTTGTCGCGCCGACATACAGTAAGGTCGCCTCGTACATTCCGGGAAAGGACGGGTTGTCGCCAACACCAAATCCATACAACTCACGATCCAGGATCGGTTTACCGTCGCTAAGGTCATGGAGCGCATTGACATACGCGGGCGTATGCACCGTCAGCAGATCACTATCGGTTGCGGGAATTGGCTGAACAAGATCACAGGTGCCATCCGTGAACACAGAAAACGCCTCCAGAAGACGGTAGTTCATCTGGAGGCGCACTTGTTTAAGTGGATGCGTACGGTTAAATTGGTAGCCAAGGAAGTCGTCGCTATAGACGAATGCAACATTGGCCATCGGTGTTAGACGTAGCCTTTTGATTTGAGATTTTCAAAGGAACTCTTAACAGCTTCAAGCTCAGGCCCCTTGGTGTCGTCCTGCTCAACGATCAGGTAACGCACACCAGCGGAAACTGCTGCTTCAACAATCCCGTCAAGCGGCAAGATACCGGTTCCAACGGGTGCGAACGTATGTCCGTCTGCCTCAACATCCTTCACATGCAGCAACGATATTCGGGTGGCGTGCTTCTTGATAAATGCGACCGGGTCTGTCTTAGCGATAACCGCCCAACCGGTGTCAACCTCGAACGTTATCAGGCTAGGGTCGGTGTTGGCGATCAGCCATTCCAAAGCGATTTGGCCTTCAAAAGTGTCTTCGAATTCAAAGCCGTGATTGTGATAGCCAAACGTGATGCCGTACTCATTGAGAAGCTCCCCGGCGGCATTCAGCTTCTCAGCCAACGGTCCGTATCCCTTTGGGCCTTTGCGAAGAGATTCTTCTACCCAAGGAACAATCAGCGTATCGACATTGAGATCCTGATAGGTCTTGATCGTATTCCCGATTGTGTCGCTCTCGACTTCGGAAAGACCGACGTGTGCCGAGATCGGTTTGATACCATAATCGGCAAAGAACGTCTTAATTTCAGATGTCGATTTTCCGTAAAGTCCGGCAAGTTCAACATTGGAGTAGCCGATTCTTTGCAGTTCGGAAAACGCACCGGTCAGATCTGATGCAGTAGAATTACGAATTGTGTACAGTTGAAGGGCAACTGGGATTTGAGTCATTGTATCACCTTAACTTCTAGTTAGTTGAATAAGTCTACCATTTTAAGTCACTCTATTTCACGCACGTCTTCTGGTAATTCTTCTACGTTTAGGCCGAGTGACGGCATCTCGTCGAGGAATGGAGATCGAGTGAGTGCCCGCGCAAGATGCTGCTGTGGCCAGGAGAGATAAACGACACGTTTAGCACGGGTGAGAGCGACATAGGCAAGCCTCCTTTCCTCTTCGATACTGTCCGGAATGAGTTGTTTCTTATCTTCGTCAAACCAGCGAATGCTGCGATGATGCGGCATCATTCCCTGGGCAAATCCGACGACAAATACCGTGTCCCACTCCAGGCCCTTTGCCCGGTGGATAGTCATCATCTCGACATAATCGCCCGCCGGTTCTTGGCCTGCGGTCTGCTGCTGAGCAAGAATAAAGTTCAAGTAGTCTTTTGCAGAAGGGAGCGCTTGTGAGGAAACGCAAAGCTCCTCCAAATTATCCAGGCGAGAGTTGCCTTCCTCTTCGACATGTCCCTCTTCGCGTAAGAGATAGTCGTCGTAGCCAATCTCCCTAGCCTTACGAAGCCTCGCCTCGGCGCTCTCTCCAGCCTCGGCCACCGCCTTGATCATGTCCCGAAAATCGCGAACTGCCAAGCCCTGCGCGGTTTTATACTGCCCGGTTGTCAGCGCTTTATAGAATGAAATTCCTTTACGAGCCGCTTCTATCTCTACCGAGGTGTTGAACGCACCACCTAAAAAGTGGGTTGGCTTGCCGAACTTCTTGCTGGGAACATTGAGTATTCGCTTCGCCGCCTCGGCCGCAGCCGGGCTGTCTCGCTCCACTGAGAGATGCAAAAAGGCCGCGAGATCACGGATCTCTTTACGTCCATAAAAGCCCATGGCACCCTCAAGCCGATATGGCACACCGTGCTTGATCAGCGATTCTTCAAACGCTCTCGAATAGGCATTCGTGCGGAACAGTATCGCACAATCATGCAGAGCCCCTCCATTTTCTTGATGGATTAGCAGTTGCTTTGCCAGCCATTCGGCTTCGGCGTCCGCATCGACGTGCATTGTCGCGGTTGGAATCCCACCTTCATCTCGTGAAGCCAACATCTGCAGACGATATCGATCGTCGATACCCGCACGCTCTATCAACTCATTCGCGACCCGTACAATCGTTGCGGAGGACCGATAGTTTGTTGGAAGCCGAACGATTTCGCCTTGCGGATAAGCAGCGGTAAATTGAGCCACTGTCGAATTAGGGTCGGCACCACGGAACGAGTAGATCGCTTGCCCAATGTCTCCCACAATAAAGATGCTTGCGTCACCTGATGTCATCAGACGAGCGATTTCCCACTGGACGGCGCTTGTGTCCTGTGTCTCGTCAATACAGATCATCGAGAACTGTCGCTGGTACTTTTGGCGCACTGTCTCGCTCGACTGAAGAAGCTTGAGCGTTTCAATCAGAAGATCGTCAAAATCTAGCCGCCGGGATGGCTTTCGTGATAGAAGATCGAATTTGGCGTCTTTCGCCATTTCATAGTTGCGCCAGAATCGCACCAACGTGTTAATTCCGGCATCTGCCATGGTGGGACTATGATCGCGAAACGCGGCTTCGGCATACTCTACGGAGTAGCCACGGTTCTTGACTGCAGAAACGGCGCCGAGCGCCGACTTGGGGTCGTAAGCAATATTCATTCCAAACGGAGGAGCCGGCAAACCTTTTGCAATCCACTCCCGGTCGCCAAGTATTGCCCGAGCGACACGCTTTTGCCAATGCTCGTCGGCAATTTGGAAGTAGCCCGCCTTGCCTAATTGTTGATTCCATTCGGTCTTCAGAATCCGCAGACAATGCGAGTGGAAGGTACCAATCCAGAGCTTTTCGACAAGGGCTGGCCCTGACTCGCCGAGCAAAGCGGTCAAACGAGATGTCATCTCGTCCGCAGCCTTTTTTGTAAAGGTGGCGACAAAGATCTTCTCGGCGGGCATTCCTTCCGAGAGCAGCCGTGCGACACGCCGAGTAAGAACAGTGGTCTTCCCCGACCCGGCACCAGCAAGGACAAGTAGCGGTCCTTTGTTGTGCTGGTAGGCCTTCAGTTGATAACTATTGAGGTCTGTTGTAAGTTGACTGCCGATTATTCGGGCACGCGCCCGGTCGTGATCCTGCGTGAGCGCTTCGAGGGTAACTTGCATAGGCAGACATTATACAATGACCCTTCAGCGATTTGTGCCCTAGTTTAAGCTTCTTGGAAGATTACACCGTCCCAGCGTCGACGGGACTATTTGGCTCGCGATAGAGTTGTACGATTGAACAAACGTGCTCCGCGCCGTATTCGTTTCAGCGGAATTGTCGTTAGGCAGCGAATTAAAGTCGCGTAGGTCGACTGTCAGCGTATTAAGTGCTGCAGGAACGGTTCTCGCATTGACGGTTGGGGCGGCGTAACTGTCGTAAGAATCTAACCAGTGTTGAAACTGAACGTTGATGAAATTGCAGACGATAGTAAGCGACAGTATGGTTAAGAACAATGTCCACTGAAAGGATAACTTTTTCATAATTTTTCCTTGAGAGATCATCGGCTTCTTGCTATTTGACTTGCAAATCAATCGACAAGTTATTTTATATAAATTATGCCACGGGTGAAACCTTTTTTGATTAATTTAGTGTTAATTTTTGTATGAAAGTTGCAATTCTCCCGTTTCGAACACAACACGCAGGAACTCTGCGTCTTTACGTTACAATGTGTCTGATACTGAGCGGCTTACGTTTTACAGTATGCTTGTTTCGAACCCTCTAAAATGAAGGAGCTAACTTTATGCCTACTCTTGGAAAAGGCGTTGTTCTCGTTGATGCTGGCGAAGAGCCCAAGCTAGTCGATCTCGTCATCGATGACCCCGGCCCGAGCGAAGTCTTAATTAAACTCGTCGCTTCTGGCGTCTGCCACACCGACCTGCATGTGAAGAATATGAACGGCATGGGCATGGCTTTCCCGATCCTGCTCGGCCACGAAGGCGCGGGAATAGTTGAGAAAGTTGGCGAGGGAGTGACAAACCTTGTTCCAGGCGATCCGGTCGTTATTGCCTATCGTGCGCCCTGCGAACAGTGCCCGGCCTGCCTTCGAGGTGATCCGCGACGATGCTGGGTCGCACTTCGGCCCAAACAACGTATTCACAAGGCAGATGATGGCGCTCTGTGCTCACAAGTGCTCCGTTGCGGAACATTCTCGACCCACACGGTAGTTCATGCAAAGGCGGCAATTAAGATGCCGAAAGAGATGCCGCTGGACAAAGCGTGTCTCATCGCCTGTGGAGTCATAACCGGAGTTGGCGCGGCCCTCAACACGGCCCCAATCTATCCGGGGGCAAATGTGGCTGTTTTCGGCTGCGGCGGAGTAGGTATCTCCGTGGTACAAGGTGCAAAGCTCGCACACGCTAAGCGCATCATTGCGGTCGATCTGTCCGAAACAAAGCTGTCTTGGGCAAAGGAGTTTGGAGCCACTCACACGGTGAATGCCGGCAAGGTTGATGCAGTTGCGGCTGTGCGCGATATTGCCGATGGTGTTGGAGTCGATTTTGCCTACGAGGCAGTCGGCATTCCTCTCACCGTCAAACAAGCAGTCGAGTCGTTGGCCTATGCAGGGACAGCAACGCATATTGGATTACCGGCCGATGAGGAGCATGTCAACCTGAACTTTGGCAATATGGATACCGGTGTCTACTGGAACAAGGCGACAATCAAGGTTTGTCACTGCGGCGACGCACTTCCGTCCAACGATTTCCCACTCCTGGCTCAGCTCTACCTGCAGGGGAAACTCAAGCTGGACGAAATGGTGACAGCCAAGATCGGCCTCAGTGACGTCCCGGCAGCCTTCCACGCTATGGAGACCGGCGATGTCCTAAGAAGCGTCATCATCTTGTAGTTGTCATCGGTATTCCGCTTGTTTTTTTGCTTATATGGGCAAGAAGGTCTTGAGAATTACCACGTCACTGCCAGGTGCAGCCACCGTGTAGCGTCCGGTGGCTGCCGGGAGTATGTAGGATAGTCCCTGTTTCAACTTGCTATTTCCAATTGTTGCGTTTCCCGCATGCAAAAAGAGATGGTTAAAGCCTTCAACTGTTGATAAATCCAACTTGGAGCCGGTTGAGATCGAAATCCGGTCCATATTGAAATAAGGCGTTCGAAAGATTGACTCCACCTTCGCGCCATCGTCTTCTAAGATCACGCCAGGCTGCCTCACATGCTGTGACAGATCATTGTGGTAGCTGTCCTGGACTATAGTGGTGAGGTAGTCATCAACATGCGTAGCCCGCAGCTTTCCGTTGTCGAGTATCTTTCCCTTGTCGAAACCACGCATCGAACAGAACTCGTCCTGCACATCGACCTGCACTTCGTACACTAGGTTGCCATCAGGGTAGTTGATATTGTCTTCTTCCCAGGAATGATGGATTCCACCAGCGGTCAGGTCGACAATATCATCCGTCTTCGCGTTGACGACGTTCACGTAGGAAAGAGGATTAAGCGACGCAATACGATGAGCGGCTTGCTCACGCGCATCTTCCACAGTTCGCTTACCGGCGAGCACTTCATCGCTGAGACGATGCAGGTGATCGTCCACCGTGCGTAGGACGTTGGCATAGGCGTCAAACGACGTACCGGGTTTTAGTCCGAAGGTAAAGAGGCCGGGGGCAAGGTAGAACCAAGCTTCCGGCTTCGGAATCCAATGTCCAAGCGTTTTACCTTCAGGCAAGTGAACTTGAAACGAGTTGCCTTTGGCCTGTGTCAGCTTTATCAGCAGCGAAATGTCTTCACCGTACTTATTAAGAACGGCTTCCCCAAGCCAGCCCTTTGCATCTGACTTGACCAAGTCCGCGAACGCCTTGACTGTACCGTCTATCGGATCGACGAGCTTTGATGTCTTTGAAAATTCGTAGCTTTGGCCAACTTTTTTACCAGCCCATTCCTTACTGTCTGAAAGGCCCTTGAGGTCGATAATATATCGTCCTCCCCAGCTAGGCTGCTCGATAAGTTCGTCCACCACCGACCACGGTTCAGTCATTGACATACGTTGTCCTCCGAATAGTATCTGACATTTATACCCTTAGCGGACGTCCGTAAGTCATAAAGGCTTCCCGCTTGATCGACACGCTAGGCAATTTCATCCGGTTTTGCGACGTCCGGAACTTCTTCGCCCAATGCCGTCGCCAAATCATTCTGGTGATCCTGCTCTTCCACAAGAATCTTTCGGATATTTTCTGCGACTGCGTATTCGCCAAGCGCTTCGGCCTGCCGGACGCGCTGACGATAGTTCTTGACCGTTTCATTTTCATTTGCCAGATCAAACCGCAGCATATCTGTCGCCTTGCTGGAAGTTTTAACTTCCTTTGCGACGACGGTTGGAACTCCTCCGAGATAGTCAATCTGATTGGCGATGGTCAAAGCATGCGACAACTCTTCGTGCGCATGGTTTTCTAGTTCACGGGCAATAAACTGAAATTCAGCGCCCTTAATTACTTGACTGTAGGTGACATAAGCGATTACCGCTTGGTACTCCCGAGAAAGATCCTCATTAAGTGCAGCGATAAGGGTCTCACGCGATACTTCGTTAGAGTCTAAATTTGCCATGGGTTTCTCCGTTGGATAATTGATCGAGGTGTTACCACCCGACAATTCGATACTTACCCAGAAACCACAATGTTAGCTCATGGATTGTACAAAAAAGTCTCCATCAACTACCAGGTTCGAGGCCAATTTGGAGAAATAGGCTCTCTTGAGTAGCTGTCGCGGATTTTCCGGCGCTCTTTGCTGGTATAACATAGATAAGTTTTTCACCGTGATCAAAAAAGTTCTCCCAGCAACAATAGTAATCATGGCCAAAGTCCCCGATGAGGGTCTGGTCAAGGCACGTCTACAAGCCGATTTAGCTTCGTCCGACTGTTCTCTGCTCGCCGCCGCATTTCTGCGCGACACGGTTGACGCTGCTCGTCAAACCGCAGCCCACGTTATTGTGGCTTACAGTGAAGATGCCGGAAAAGAAGAGATCGCAAGTATGCTCCCAGCCGATGTCAAGCTGATACCACAATCTGGCGCTGACTACGGCGAGCGTATCATCGAGTCAATCGCCTACGCTCTGAAAATGTATCCTGGCCCGGTGATCGCGATCGGTACCGATAGTCCGACAATGCCGCTCAACGAAGTCCGCAGGGCAATCGACACACTTTTCGCCGATCCTGCTCAGCTCGTTCTGGGCCCAACTCCGGACGGTGGTTTCTGGCTGATCGGGACGCACTATCCCCTGCCCCGCGCCCTATTCGACGGTGTCGTTTGGGGAACGTCAAATGTCTTTAAGGACATTGTTGCGAACACTCGATGTCTCGCTGTTTATCTCACGACCGTTAAAGAGTGGTACGATGTCGGAACGGTTGACGACTTACGTCGGCTTGCCGGAGAGCTGCAACTCGCCAAGCCGAATCCTCCACGAACTTCAGAAACATGGCGCTGGATTGTTGATAACGTCGAGGCCCTTCGCCCGGCTTATGCTTCCAGCGGTGGCCGACACCAATCCAACTAGTCACGCCGAATAACGTTCGCAAAGAATCTTGCAGGAAATCGGCTCTTCTTGGTGAACTGTAATCTAAATTCTCTGCACGAATAAAAGGGATACGACGTGGAAGTTGTAGCTGGAGTTGATTTAGGCGGCACGGCGGTGAACTACACGCTAGTTGACGCAAACGAAACGTTTCTGATTGAGGGTTTGTTCGAGCACCCTGCGCTTGCCAGGCAAGGACCAGACATCTGTTTGAAACAGATAGTCGACGGTTTAGATTTAGTGTTGGCAAATGCCAACATAGCTATTGCCGATGTGGTGGCGATTGGATTGGACACGCCCGGCCCAGCCAGCGCAGCCGGTCAATTCAGCGAAAGCGGCCCGACCAACTTTGGACACAGCGATTGGGCCAGGTTCGATATCCGCGGGGCACTCGCCCAAATCCTCGGTAAACCTGTCGCCTATTTGAACGACGCGAATGCTGCGGCGATCTGGGGCCACTACTCTCTCTTCGGTGCCGACAGCCATGAAACATCTATCTCCAGTGTCATTGGCACCGGAAACGGCGGCGGCGTTATTGTAGAAGGCAATGTAGTAAAAGGCAAGAACGGGTTCGGAGGCGAACTCGGGCATGTGTTGATTCCCTATCAAACAATCGAAGGGATTGATGGAATTGAGCCACATTGCAACTGTGGACGTACTGGCGATCTAGAGTCGCTCTGTTCGCTCACGGCAATCGGCAAAAACATCTTGCCGTACTTCCTCAAAAAGTATCCCGACCATGAGCTCGGCAAGATCGATATCGGTGAAGCAGCAAAACGTGTTCGAGGATTAGCAACGCGTGGCGATGAGTTGAGCAAAGAGGTCTTTCGTGTACAGGCAAACGCGCTTGGGCTATTCTTCGACGAAATGATCAATACGTTTGATCCGGATGCGTTGATTGTTGGCGGCGGAGCCCTGGAAACCGGTGCTGAGTTCCAAGAGTGGTTCATTTCGGAAATTCGAAGAGCCATGCCCCGCCAGCGAGAGGAACAGCAAGATATTCCAATCTATGTTATGCCAAACGGCGACACCGCCGGAGCACGCGGAGCAGCAATAGAAGCCCTAAAAGTAGCAAGAAACGACGGATTACTCTGACCAAACCCTCGACCGGTTGAGACCGAAGTACTTTAACCAATTCATATATCGACGGGTGCCACGATTCGCTTCCTAAGCGGAGGCTGTCCGGAATGTGGGACACTGGACAAGGTTTTTGATCCATTAGCCTTGTCGTTTAGGCAATGCTTCTCGGAGCACCGTCCGTGTTGAAGACGAACCGCGGCACCTCTGGGTCATAGTCCTACTCCGTAAAGCGGAGAACTGAAGAGTGTAGAAGCTTACTTTTCACTTAACCACAACCATGCGGTAACACCTCTGGGATAGTATTTGCTGCCGACGGCGTGTCCGGATAGGATCTGGTCACTCCAGGCCCAATAGGTGTTTTGTGGATCGAGCAGCCATGATGCATGGGCATCGTCTGCAGAGGCGGTTACCTCATCGCCATCTATACCGAGTACCTGCCTAGCGATATATTGACTGAGGTAAATTTTACTCAGCCAGGAGTTGTCGCTGGTTGACGATAGCTTCCAACCACCGTTCGCAAACAGACATATTCCCTTATGTAAAACGCCTTTTAAATGCTGCTTGAGCACCGCAATATACTCTGAATATTCTCCGGTGGAACTTGTCGCTTGCGGAACGCCAAACAATGCCGGAAAGACGAGGCCTTCTATCGCGGGAATAATGCGTGCTTCCACATCCTCGCCGATAATTGCTGATAACGTTCCATCCGCCCCGACTGAAGCGGCCACTGTGTGAGCGCATTTCGTCGCCTGCTCTTTGGCTTGCGCCGCAAGTTGCGCGAGGTTGTTATCTCGAAAGGCCTTCTCGAGACCAACATACGCAGCCCAGCATTTACTGGCCAAGTACACATTCCCGCGTGATTGACCGAGCGAGACATCCAGTGAATCGTACGTCGTAATCTCCGCCCCTCCGGCACACCGTGTCGATTCCAAGCTCATAACACCATTGCGCTTGTCAGAGTCCGGATCATCGCGATTGACCATACTATCAAAACACGCAGTCACGAGAGTGATCTTTGAGCTGAGCCATTTTGGATCCAAGTGGCCGTATGCCAGTGCGCAGCAGAGCCAATTGACCAGTTCCTCGTGAGTCATATGGCTGAAGCACCCGTCAAGGCCGTACTTTTCGTATGCCGAATAGTGCGGACGCGAAAAGACATTGGCGACACCCATGTCGTGGGTAAAGCTGATTCCACCAGGAAATGTGGTCTCAGGTTTCCCAGGATAGTAGACCCGGTCGGTATAGGAGTATCGTTCGGCAAATATCTCCATTTCGTTGCGAACTGTCCAAGGATTAAGAGCAAGTTCGAAAAAAACCTGATCGGCAGTCAAATCGAGTGTATTGATCATACGGTACTCGCCTTCATTGACAATCCAAAGAGGCTGGCCGCTGGAGCGACGCAAAAGTTGCGTGCTTCCATAGTACGATCGAATCGCATGATTCAGCATAAACTTTTGGGTCTGCGACAGCTTGGACTTCTCAATTCGGCTATTCGCCGATTCCGCAATGCCGCTCAGATTCTCAAAGTTCTTCAAGGCAAATGCCGCAACATCTTCGATTCGATCCCATAGGTGCGTGTAATAGTAGCTGGTGTCCAGGCCGACCGTTGCGTAACCGTCGCGATAGAAACAGATTGCAAAACGGAATGTACGTATTTCGCCAGGTTCAACAGTTGCGATCAGCGCAGTTGCCGGGCCAAGTGCGAACGTAAGATTCTTAGGGTTCGTTTCCCCAAGTAGTTCAGACATAGTTAAGCTTTGGCCTGAAACAACTCCTTTCGAGTCACTGACGATAGCAATTGAACGGCCTTGACCAATGCCGACTAAGCCTTCGGGAAGCGTGTCGTCGAGTCGTCGCACGTTGGAACTCGCCTGCAACATGTGTGGATCTTCGTAGCCGAAAATAGCGCGGCGTGGCCCAGCACCTTTTCGGTTGTCCAAGGTGAGTGTCGCAAGAACCGCCGGGACGAGAGCCAGTCTCAGATTGACGTCCGAAGTATCTATGGCATCGGGATCGGGGACACTCGCAAATGGAGAAATGACCGTGAATTCCAAATCTTCGGCATTCCACGTGTCGGTGGAGACGTAAAAGTCCCGGGAGATTTGATGGTCTGTGAACTGTCGAATTTCACTTTGTGGTTCTGTCTTTTCACTCGAAGCGCCACCGACCTCGTAGCGCGATCGCTCGTCGTCGCTTTCCGAATATTCAAAGAACGGCAAGAACCGAAAAACGCCAGACGCTTCTTCACATCCGATATAAACGGCTTGGTCGGCAGGCTTGCCTATTTCGAGCCCAAATCCACCTCGCGAACCCTTTTCGCCAAGTGTGAAAGAAGAAAAAGAGCCAATCGGGCTGTGATGGGCGTTAAAAAAGGGGGTGTTCATGCATTTACCTCGGACGACGACTTCAGATGAGATTATTGCACAGATCACAAATTGCGAAATGCCAGCTCTGTTCGAGCGGCGATTTCGTCCACAGTTGCTTCGTCGATAGTCAAAGGCGGAGCAAAGCGAAACGTGTGGTGGCGTGTCTCTTTTGTGAGAATGCCGGCATCCAGAAACGCTTTTGTCAAATGTTTGGCATCGACTTCCGGGCGTACTTCCAGTCCTATCAGCAGGCCTCGCCCACGCACCTCGATAATCGCCGGGTGCAGCATGCCCTTGAACTGCTGGATGAGTCTTTCTCCGAGCATCAAGCTGCGGTCAGCCAACTTATGTACTTCCATCTCGGCCATAGCGGCAAGCGCGGCGACACAGGCGAGAGGATTGCCGCCAAAGGTGCTGCCATGATCGCCAGGCTTAAACACATCCATCACGTTGCTGACACCGGCCACAGCCGCTACAGGAATCAGCCCGCCACCGAGCGCTTTCCCAAGACAGAGCATGTCGGGCTTGGCCGCTTCATGTTCCCAGGCGAATTTTTTCCCCGTCCGACCGAAGCCCGTTTGGATTTCATCCCAAACCAAAAGCACGTTATGGGCAGAACAAAGATCGCGCACGTCTTGAAGGTAGCCGTCCGGCGGAATCAAAATCCCGGATTCCGCCTGTATCGGCTCTAGCAGAACCGCAGTTGTATTCGAATTCAGAACCTTTTTTAGCTCGGCGATGCTGCCAAACGGCACTGAAACGAAGCCAGGGGTGAATGGCCCGAAGTTCTTCTTGTACGACGGCTCGCTGCTAAAGCCAACGATTGTGGTGGTTCGTCCGTGAAAGTTGCCGTCAGCCACGACGATTTCCGCTTGATCCTTCGGTATACCTTTGACCGTATAGCCCCACTTTCGAGCAAGTTTAATCGCTGTTTCGACCGCCTCGGCTCCGGTGTTCATTGGGCAAACCATATCAAGATCGGTAAACCGAGCCAGCCCCTCAAGAAATAGCGCGAGTTCCGGAGTATAGACCGCACGACTAGTCAAAGCACTGATGTCTAGCTGCTGCTTGACCGCTGCAACAATAAACGGTGACAGATGGCCGTAAGCGATAGCCGAGTAAGAACCGATGCAGTCGATATAGTCTCGCCCAGCTTCATCAAAGACGAATGCACCCTCGGCGCGCACCACAGAAATCGGCAGCGGATGATAGTTGTGGGTGCCAAACCGTTCGGTGAGTGATCTGGTAGTTTTTGAATCGAGACGAGAAACGGCTTTTTGTATGCCGTCACTATGGAGAGTCTCCCAGAAGTTGTTGTTGTCCATCAATTAGCTCCCGTGCTCTAGTGTCAGAGTCAGGCACTTCGCCGATCCGCCAGCTTTGACGAATTCGGAGAGGTCGGTCGCATGGACCCGAAAGCCTTGCTCAATAAGTATTTTGCCCAAATCTTCCGCGCCGGAGTTGATGACAATATCGTGACCAATCACCACGGCGTTCGCACCGAAGTGATCGGCATCTCGGCTCGTGATTGCGAGCTTCTTACCGGGGAGCCTATTGAGCACTGAGAGAGCGTCTCTATCGAATGCCGACGGGTAATAGATAAAGCCAAACGAGGGAATGGGAGCAAAGCAGACATCCAAATGATAGTAACGTTCATCGATGAGGCCAAGCGAGACAACTTCTCGACGGATCAGCTTGCTTAGCTCAGCATGACATTCTGGTGACGAGCGCGGGCCGTAGCCGGCAAAGAGCATGCCGTCATATCCTAATGCGTCTCCTTCCCCTTCAAATGGGCCAGTCGTCAGCTCGTTAGTCTCAAATCCATGGGAGCGGAACCAATCACGAAAATGTACCATTTCGCGCTGGCGTTCCAAATATTTGAAAGTCGTCGGGATATACGTGTTTCCGTCCACCAGGCCAGCGTTCGCTGTGAAGACCATATCCGGGACATCGGGCTGGGGCTCGATAAGCGAAACTCGCGCTCCAATCTTGTCGGTGATGATGTGGTAAAGCGCATCCCATTGCTGCCGAGCACGATCACGGTTGGGACGGATATCGACATGCATCCATGGGTTGATCTCATAGGATACATCGAAGAACTCTGGCGGACACATCAGCAGGTGCATTAGCGATTTCCTTCCGATTGTCTCGACATCGAGGATAGTTAAATTATGCCCGACTAAGATCAATAGATGCTATCGTCAGATACTGGTGTCGGCGTGTACAGTTGCTAATAAAACTGCTTTATGTTTTACGAAGTAAGTCTTTGACTGCGCTGCGGATGCCGTTAGAAAATTTCCCATACCTACCGGTAGATAGTTCACGAACCACCTGGACGAAGCGAGGCAGGAACGCACTAGAAAGCTCAAGTCGAACTGTCAAATGGTCGATGTTACTTTCGATTAGTGCGGCTGCGCCGGCGTTTCCTGACCGGATTGCCCGATCTCTTAGCTCTACCAACTGTGTGAGATGGGCGCGATAAGAAGAGATGTCGCCAAACGAGTAACGAGCCGCAGTTCCTACTAATTGCCCGGCGTGCTGACGATACTTCATTGTTAAGCGCGGTTCAGATTTCGCTTGAGATTTGGCAGCGGCTGCCAGGCCAAGCCAGGCATCGTGCAGCACGGCCATACTTTGCGGAAAAGGAAGCGCGAGGTCCAGAGTACGCCTTGAGACAGCGCAAGCGGCACCGGTGACAATATTCGGGCGGGTCAGCAGAAACAGCAATGGATCAGTTTCATAGGCCGCTATCACGGCGTTAGTAATTCCAAATGCCTTCCAGAGAGTGACGCCGATGGGAAGTCCGTTCTCGTCAACTAGTTCGGCATCGCTAATGACAATTCCAGTGTCCGAATCGCGTTCAAAGCACTCCAGCATCCAGCGCACTTTACTCTGGTTCCAGACATCGTCCTGGTCGCATAGGAAGATCACATCACCTGTCGCGCGCGAAAGAGCACGCTCAAAGTTTCTCAGAACACCTATATTCGTCTCGTTTGTAACGACGCTCGTTACGAATGGCGAAGTCGCACTGAATTCGTTGAGAATGGTCAAAGTATCGTCGCCCGAGCAATCGTCACAAACAATCAGCTCGTCCGGCATCCTCGATTGATTGACGAGCGAGCGAAGTTGCTCGGGCAGAAAACGCTGGCCGTTATAGGTGCACATCACCACCGAAACTTTCATGTCGGCCCCTTACGCTCGCTACTCTTTGTTTCGTCCAACACACGATCCACCAAGTCGATCACTTGCTGGCTCGAGATCGCTAGCAACGGATGCGCTAGGTCATTTGCGTTCCCGACCGACGACAACACTCTCTCAGCCTGTCCATAGGGAGAAAACTGACCGACGTTCTCCTGTAAAAGAATGGCAACAACCGGAGCGCCGACAGAAGACGCGATGTGCATTGGGCCGGTATCGACAGTTACCAAAATGCGCGACATTTCCAGCACCACCAGCATCTCGCCCAGTGAAAGCACTCCTGCGCCATTCTTTACCAGTGCCGGATGAAGAGTCCGCTCCAGTACCGATTGATTAACCTCACGATCTGCGCTGGCACCTGATAGAAGAACAGACAGATTGTGCGAACTAGTGAGGTGATCGATCACGTCAGCAAAACCATCACGACTCCAACTCTTACGCTCGCTGCTAGGCACCATATGGACCACAGCGAAAGTGTCGCCTAAACCCATTTCAGACAGCTTTTGGTAGACACCCAACTTAATATCATCACCGATTTCCCAATTCCAAGAAGGCGGCGATGAAGCGAGGCCCGCTGACTGAACGAGCGACATCGCGTTATCCACAGCATGCCCTGGTGCTTGGAGACGATACGGATGTGTGAGAAATAACGTATTTAGATCGGAGTGGTCTGAGCTGTAATTTAGGTGTCCAATCCTTAACTTCGCCCCGCTGAGAAAAGCGAGCTGACGACCTTCGTCATCGCCCCGTGAATCAATTGCTATATCATACTTGCGAGATCGAAGCTCCGACTTCAATTTATTCAGTTCGCTTTTGGAAGCTGGCCAATCGGCTCCTTTGTAATGTACGGGCGATCTGTAAACTATGACCTCGTTGACTTCAGGAACCTCTGACAGAAGCGGCAGATTAAGAGGCTGCGTCAGAACATCGATCACGCAATCTGGGTGTGATGCCTTTATGGCGCAAAGGGCGGGCAAACTCATCACACAATCGCCGATCAAATCGAGCCGTATCCAGAGCAGTCGCTTCGGACTCACGCCAGCAGCCACGGCTGGTATAGAACGCGCACGGCGGGCGAGCAGTCGGTTCGTCAGTGTTTTTGTGAAGAAGCTAACCAGCGATGATAAAAAAATCGCCAAACCACGAACACTCAGAAGCGGGGTCAAGCCGTGCTGAGAATCCAAAAAAAACTGTGGCTTGGGGGCCAAAATGGAAGCGACAATGTGTTTTGCATAGTCGAGACTCGGGCAGGAGTGGATAGCGATAACTGTCGCGCGAAACTTATAGCTTGAAAGAAACCGTGCGAGCCCTCGCGCTGTCTTCGGTAGATCAAGACTGTCTTTCGGAGGATAGAGTAAAACCTTGGCAAAGCGCGGGTCTTGCTCTAAGAGCGGAGTCAAGAGTGTTTGCGGTGTCGAAAGCGTCAAGACAGGCGAGTTCGGAAACAGCGAGGGAAGCTGGTTTAAAAGGTCGTCGCTGCCGACGATTTCCTCACGCGAATTTATCCTCAGAAAAAGTACGGGTAAGTCGTTGATATCCGGGTTAGTCAATGAATTGGGTCGTCGTCTTAATTCGTCGCAGCAATGCCGACGAAGTGATTTGCGCTAATCATATCATGTTAGCGCCTAAAGTTCTATCGCTTAGGAGGATTCTCGAAGAGCAGAAGAAGGTAAATTGCCATTGACTGGCGAAATGTTGCCTATGAAACCAGTTGTAATACGCCACCGGATGGCGTTCCCGTTAAAGTTCAACAAAACACATGGAAACTCCCGAAGAAGCATCGTCCTCCTGGCCGCCCGCCCCAGACATTCGAACGGATGATCTAACAGGGCCCACGAATGACATAGAGTGGTATGACAACGATCGTTGATTTATTCTTTCCTTACTCTTTTAGCGTCAACAGACATTGACGAATTTTTTACGCAGATTTACGTTGAGTTTTGGGCTGTCGCCACACGATAATCAATTGTTGCCGCCGCAAAAAGCCCCCGAACAAAATTCGGAGGCTTTTTTTGTTATTGGGCGCGGGAGTTGGATTTGAACCAACGGCCTTCGGGTTATGAGCCCGACGAGCTACCAGACTGCTCCATCCCGCAACAGGACTGTGAGTATACCCGGACTTTTCGATAACTGACCGGCTCATTGGATTTATTTCAGGGCAATTCCGGCAAAATTACCGGCGTTTGGCGAAGCAGGTAAACTTTTGTTGTGACCATGAAAAACCTCTGTCTAGTTCTCACGCTTTGCATTTTGCTTGTCTCACAGTTGAGCTTTAGTTCTTTTGCCGACACTCCAAATCTAGCGACTACCATTGAGTCGCTGCTGCCTTATGGGAGATCGGTGGAAGACCGACCGCTGACGGCTGTTGTTCTGGGATACGGGTGCAATGTTACGTTGATACTTGGCGGCATCCATGGGAACGAGCTGAGCGCTCCGGGATTTGTGGAGCTCATCAAGGAGTATCTGGAGGCTCATCCGGACGAGTTGATCGGTAACACAGTGGTTTTGGTGTCGCATGTCAACCCGGACGGAGACGCTGCACATACACGGGCCAATGCCGACGGGGTCGATCTGAACCGTAATTTTCCGACTAATTGGGAGCCGAAGCGGCGCGGGATTTCGCTAAGCCCCGGCTCGAAACCACTATCTGAGCCAGAAGCGTCTGCATTGGTGAAGCTCGTGGCAATGGTGAAACCAATAAAGATAGTCAGTGTTCACCAGCCGTTCGGTTGCCTGCTCCCAAGCGGCCCTGGCGGCGATGCTTTAGCGGCGGCGATGTCCGATAAAGACCATTACCCTGTTCGCGACGGTGTCGGGTATCCCACCCCAGGATCGTTCGGCAGCTACTGCTATCGACAGCTAAACATCGCTGCAGTAACTTTGGAGCTTCCACAAATTAGCGCAGCCCATGCGTGGAAACAAAACCAGTCGGCAATTTTAGCAGCCATACATCTCTCGCCGAATCAAGTGGCTGAATGATTAAAAAGCGCCTCCCTATGACTGTCGTCTAGGAAGGCGCCATTAAATGAGTGATAGTGGCCGAACTAGGCCACCGCCGAAGCTTCTTCCGGCTCTGCTTCTACGAGCGGTGCTTCTGCAGCAACAGGTTTCGGCTTTGCTACAGCAACACGGCGTACCCTCTTGACCGGAACAACAACTTCCGGAGCAGGTCGGTATTTGCCGCGCAGATACTTCAGTTGGCCGCGACCATCGGATGTAAGTAGAACACCGCCATCAGCGCTTTCTTCCAGCAGTCCGCTTGCGATTAGTAGCTGCTTATTCGATGCCATAGAGCCTTCGTTGACGCGTAAGTCGGCATCATACACTGGCCCCTCGGTACCGGCAAGATCGATCTCTTCGAGCAAAAGAAGCTGCCTTCGCTCATTGGCCTCGATTTGCGACGTTGTCGCAATGCGGTTCATTTCGAGGTAATAGATTCCGAGCCGCGTAATGTTGTATGTCGCTATATCGAACTGGCTAACATAGCCATACCGGGCAAGGGACTTTAATCCCGCTGTCACGGCACTACGATCAAGCTTAGTGTTTTGGATGAGAGACTCGATGCCAGATTGGTAGTCATTGATATATAGACTCCGTAGGATCGCGTCCTCCTCTCTCTGAGTTGCCATACGTGCTCCTTTACTAACCCTAGTTCATTCGAACCGGATCCCAACGGTTGTAATGCAGAAAAACGAAAGCCGCGGAGGACATCCTCTGCGGCTTTGGAATGGGCGCGGGAGTTGGATTTGAACCAACGGCCTTCGGGTTATGAGCCCGACGAGCTACCAGACTGCTCCATCCCGCAACAGAGAGTCTATTATACCAGATCGCAGCAGGCTTGGCAAGTGGCTTATGGACGTATGTCGACGGCTATCTCGGATATCTTTCCGTGGAACGAGCGAACAATGACGATGGTGATCGGCTGCCCATTCGTCGTTGCCGATAGATCCTTGGTACAATCGTCCGCATTGGTAATTGGGGCCCGTCCAACTTGTGTGATGACATCGCCTTGCATGAGACCTGCGAGATCCGCCGGGCTATTGGCAGTGACATCGGTAACGAACGCACCGGTGAGGGACGTGCCCAGATCGCCTTCCTGCCGATCGGTCGGAGTCAATGTTCGCACCGATATGCCGAGCTTTCGTGGTGCGGCCTTTACCGCTATCGGGTTAACATCGGTATCCAAATCTGGAGGCGGCGCGATCGTAACGGTCAAGGTTACCGGAACCTGGTTTCGGACGAGTTCGACCGGGACGGCGGTTCCAGGCGGTGTGGAAGCTATTGCTTCTCTCAATGACAGCTCACCGGTGACCGGTTTGCCAGCAAATGAAGTGATAATATCTGCTGCATGGATTCCCGACTTACCGGCGGGACTGTCTTCATCCACTTGAGCCACCCACGCACCACTGCTGACCCCAAATTCTGTCGAGAGGGCCGGAGTTAGGTCGGTCGGAGCAATTCCAAGATAGCCGCGCGTGACCGAGCCTTTGGTAATGAGATCGTCCATGATCGACTGGGCAAATCGACTGGGAATTGCGAAACCGACACCCGAGCTGCCATCAACCGGCGACTCAATAGCCACGTTAATACCAATCACCTGGCCGTCAATATTGAGCAGCGGCCCTCCCGAGTTTCCCGGATTAATTGCGGCATCGGTTTGGATAAGATCCGGGTAGTAACGCGCCTTGTCGGCATCTTCGCCAATCTCCTGGTGACGATTGATTGCGCTGATCACACCCACTGTCATTGTATTCTGCAGGTCGAACGGGCTTCCAATGGCGATCGCCCACTGTCCAGGAAGGACGGCGTCCGAATCGCCAAACGGTGCTACCGGGAGCGGAGCACCAGCATCGATCTTAATCACGGCCAAGTCGCTGCGATAGTCGGCGGCGACGGTTCCCGGAAATTCTCGGCCATCGGAAAGAGCAACAGTGACCTCTGTCGCGCCATCGACAACGTGGTCGTTGGTCAGAATGTAGCCATCAGAACGGACAATGAGCCCAGAACCAGTTGCCGCGTCAGGCCGTCCAGCGTCAGGGTTGTCAGCACTCGGCGTGGAGTCGTCGATCTTAAGCACCTTTACATTCACCACCCATGGCTCGGAATTCTTCGCAATGTCGGTGAATGCATCTTCCATCTGCAGTAAAAGTGTCTTCGTACTCGGAGCGACCGGCGCAACAGCCGAAGTTGGGACAGTCGTCGGTGCTAGTGACCCGGCCGCATTTACATCGGACGAAAAGGCGACCGTCAACAGCGCGGCAAAACAGAGCAAACTGGCAGAAAACCTGTGCATTAGTCCAACACCTCCGGCCCTTAGTGTACTACTATGAACCAAAACAGGACGCATGCTCTAATAGCACGCGTCCCTACTAGATCTATAGAGATAGTAACTTGAGAAAGATTAATTATTTCTGAGTCGTCGAAACAAAGGAAAGTGAGTTATTCGGAGACCAACTCGAATCTACGAAAGAAGGACTCATCGAAGCAGACGAAATATCGTACCGCGACCCTGGGCCCAGCATGCCTGTGTCCGTTGCCATCGAGCGAATGTCTTCCTGCGGTTGAAAGATCGGACCAATGACCTGCGAACTCGCTTTCTGATTAGCAGTCCACGGGAGGAACGGCGCAACCATACTTGCCTCTAGCCTACCCGTAACACCCTGATCTAAATGTTCCAGAGACGACAAAGGGACTGCCGCAAAGAAAACGAAGATTGTCGAGAGAGCCAGCGCTCGAACCAAACGCACACCGCGAGGTGTCAAAGTCCTGACTTGTACCGACTTGACCGAGTGGAAAACCACCATATCGGATATTTTAACTCTTCCCCACCAAGGTTTGCCGCCAGCATAGGCATGTGCAGTTAACGAAGAAGACCACTCGTTACTGGCATCGACGGTTTCTAAACTCCCTAAGAGCTTCTTAACTACCTGGAGGGAGTTGTACTCGTCACTGCAGAACTCGCAATCTGACAGGTGACGCCGGATGAGCAGCATCTCTTCGCCAGTTAATTCGCCGTCAATGTAGGCAGACAGAGCTGATTGGATACGTCGACAATTCACTCGCTTGAGCTCCGTAAGATATTGAGACTTGCCGGCTGAACCGCATTAGGCGTTACCACCGATACCGTATCCTGCTCGCACAAAATCTTTGCTTGCTCTCGCTCATAGGCGAGTATCTTATCTCGAAGCTGCTTTCGCCCGCGATGCAGACGAGAACGTACTGTGCCTAGCGAACATTTCATTGCTTCGCTGACTTCATCGTAGGACATCCCTTCGATGTCTGAGAGGATCACCGTCATTCGAAAGTCGGGAGGAAGAGCATTGAGTGCCTGCTGAATATGGCCATCTAACTCGCGAGACATCATCATTCGTTCAGGATTCGTCCGCACGTCGGGCACTTCCATGAACATGTCATCGCTCTTGTCACCAAATTCCAGCGGCTGATCGAGCGAGTGTACTCTTGATTTTGGTTTGCGGCGCAGATTGTCGACAAAGAGATTTGTCATAATCTTGTAAAGCCAGTTGTCGAACGGCCAGTCTCGGCGATACCTTCCAAAGAAACGATAGGCCCGTACGAAAGCTTCCTGTGCGAGATCCTGAGCATCCGCGTGGTTGCCGGTCATGCGATAGGCGATATTGTAAGCCTGCTTTTGATACTTCTTAACAAGGACATCAAATTCCTTGAAGCGCGAGCCGGTGTCGGCCGCTTCCGTTGCGTCCTTGCCCAGCACTTTTGTTATCACGTTATTGAAGGTTTCCGCCATTGTAGTTACTCCGTCTAGTACGCAAACACAACATCTTTTGTTCCAAAAAACATCACAACATAGAAACAATCTTCACGAAAAAATAGTTCTTACCTGTTAATTACGCGACAGCTTCTCGATCACCTGGGCGGAGTCCAACGGAACAAATGTCTGAACGGCCAGTGAGTCACCGCTGGTTACATCCACAAAGTCCGGTGCCGCGCTTTCTCGTTGAAGTATCTGAATCTCTAAAGTAAGACGGTCTGAGGTCGCCGAAAGTTCCAGCAGGGCCTGTTTTTCGGCCAAGGATGTCTGGAGTGAAGCGGCAACGGCGAACGACATGACCACTGGGTCTTGCGGCATCTGAAGCTGCGCCAGATGGCGGTTCTTTTCAGAGAGAAGTCCGACGAGATAACTGCGAAAGAGAGTGACAGTCTGATCGTAGAGCGGCTGGAGATCTAGTGGCTCGGCCGCCTGCTCCCAGAACGGCGTGACGCGGCCAGTGAGATAAGGTTCCGAATCAAACGTTTCATCGATAGTGAATCGTGTCTCGCCTTCCACTTCGATAACGAACTGCTCGTCGGCAAGGGTCTCAAATCTGGTAATTCTCGCTGTCGTGCCAATTGTCGAAATCACAACTTCGCCGTCTGATTCCGAGCCTGACTGTATGAGCACGATCCCAAACGGGTCGCCTGACTCCAGGCAGCGTTCCACCATTAAGCGGTAGCGTGGCTCAAATATTTGAAGGGGGATACTCAGACCGGGGAATAGAACGGTGCTGAGCGGAAAAAGCGGCATTCGCTGGTAATCCGGCATATCAGTCTCCATAAAAACCAGTGATAAGCTGGCATGGTCTCGATTGTATTGAGGCTCCCAATCTCCTCTACATACTGGCTTAATGATCCGAATGGAAAATGAAGTACGGACATTGCGCGGGCGTTTAAATGCTCATTTAATCGCTTAATCACGGATTATACCTTCGAACTAAGCCTGAAAGCGGTCAAATTGCTTTTCGAACTTCTCGATCAGTATCGGTTCAACCATCTCTCTGCAGAGCGGTTCACCAAGTTCAACCAGGGACGTCACTC
>Ga0116229_10003797_pt1 | contig 24844 bp, 23 predicted proteins | sample S1TSphgellanicum_3_FD_87313 | JGI IMG/M metagenome (GOLD analysis project Ga0116229, IMG submission 87313) | Host-associated microbial communities from peat moss isolated from Minnesota, USA - S1T2_Fc - Sphagnum magellanicum MG | ecosystem: Host-associated > Plants > Peat moss > Unclassified... | reverse complement strand
TATATATATATATATGAAAATTCGTCAAATATCTCTTTTGGCCTTACCTGATTTGCAAGACAACCCATTAAAAACAGACACATGTTGCCATTGTATGGTCCTCATTTTGTGTATGAATGTGCCAAATGGCTCCTCCCTAAGGTTAGGGTTTTCCATTTTTGACCTTGATAAGGAAAGAGGCGCCTTTTCATTCTCTCATGTCTGTCACTACTTTGGCCACATCCATGACTATGCTTTGAGAGGAGTTGCCTTCAATTTTGATGATCTTCTCCTTAATTCATCAAGGCTCCTTATATGCTTCAACACGCCATTGCCAACCACTCTTTGATGTAATTTCAATTGCCAAAGTTCTTACCAACAGTGAAGGTTCATTTGCCTATAACAACATAACCTACTACGGTGCTACTTCATGAAACATTTGTACAAGGTATAAATGTTTAAACCTTTTCCTTTTTGAAGCTTGGATTTGCTACAAAATCCAAATATGATCATTGAGGTTTAATGTTCAAGCTACAAGCATGTTGCAACTTGCGATGCTCAAGCTTTAGAAGTTAATCCTTTCAAGGCCCAAGCCTTGTCGATGAACTTGAAGGTTAATCATTAAGGTTTAATGTTTGGTCATTTCTAGGTTAATGCAATTGCCAAGTTCCAACAATTGAATTCAGGTATGGCTTCTCGAGCCTTAGATGTTGCTAATGATTTAGGGAATCGTGATGGATGTTGGTACAAGTTGCAACATTGTTGTCTAAACTCTAGAGTTTGGATTCTCGATAGTGCCCTCTATTCCAAACTCATTGAAATGCAAGCTTAATGCACATTACAATCTTGAATTTACAATATAGCCATGAGTCTTAACTTATCAAGCTTCATGAATTTGGTGAACTACACAATCCTTTGTTTTGGGAATTAGGGTTTCAATATATGCTGTTGAAGCTTGAATTTTGTTTCTAGAATTAAGGTTTTAGTATATATTGAACCTTGAGGGTTGAACTTTGGTTTCTAGAATGATTTTTTCATTTTCATTTGTGGGAATTACTTTTTTTTCCTTCACTCATTAATGAGAACTATTTATAATTTCTCATTTCACTTGTGGGAGTTCCTTTGATTTTTTACTGTCTCTATAACATTTATTTTTTAATTTTTTTGTTTTAAAGTTTCTTTTTGGGCTTTTCTTGGGGTTTTAAAAGTCTTTTTAGGGTTTATTTTAAGACTTGTTTTGGGGTTTCTCCCTATGTTTCATGGGTTTTTTTAATGGTAATGATATCTTTTTGGACATGGTTGATTTCAATGGCTTTTCATCAAGTAGTGATGAGGAGATGTTTCAAAAAACAAGCAAGCAACATCAAATCATGTACATAGTTGTAGTAATGGGCACTACCACATTCAAGCTATTCAACACAAATGAATTGGGACCAAATGTTAGGTAATCAGTTGATTGAGAGATGAGTATTTGGGATGTGCTTTTCAAAATGTGATCAATTTTAAGTTTGTTCAAAGCTTTAGCAAACTTTAATTTGTTAGAATTTGATAAATTAATCGCATTAATGGTCCCCTAAACCTTAAACCCTAAACCCATCAAAGCCCATGTGTGATTCACTATTAAAACTCACATTGTATAAGGTAATTAATTAAATTGAACATATAATATCAACTACTCCAATTTATCATATACATGAAACATGACAACATAGTCATGTATAACACATTTATGTGGAAATAGAACAAGAATACAATATGTGATGATGCAATTTTCATTGCATCTTGCATTAATGAGGCTATAAGTGACAATATCCAATGGCCTATTGCCAAGGAGTGGGGTACCCTTGGTAGACACATTTCAAAATTCTAAAGTTGTATCAAATTCATTGATGAGACTTTCATCAAAATCCACATGCCTTGAAACAAAGATCCTAGCATATCATGGTTCAATGAGTGGTAAAAGATGTATTGTATGAACAACATGGTGGTCTTGGACCACCATGGATTGCCCATTTACCTAGATAGTGGATATCATGGTTGTTTTCATCATATGAACATCATGCACATGTCAAACATGTATAAAAATTGATGTCAGTTTTTTATACATACATATGAATACTTTGAATATTTATTGGGGGACTTAAGTTATATTGGTAAAAATATGTTTGTGATATAGTGATTTGGGAAACTTGAGCTAGCCTAAGCATGACCTAGGTCCAGTGTGAACATACAAAAAAATGCATGCATGGTATAGAGTGTGGTTGGAATGGGGAATTGGGAAGTTGAAACAAAAATGGAAAAGATTAATAACATGTTCTGATTTCGCAAAGGAAAAGTATAATCACTTATTCTAAGCTATAACTATTATGACTAATTTCTTACAAAAATATTACATAGACTTCACATACGAAGTCAATAATGACCAAATAAAGGACCCAACTAACTATGGCTAAGATGTGGACTTTTAGCTACAAGTTTAAAACATCCTTGACCTTTGTTTTAAATTTTACATTTGTCAAAACTTTTAGGTCTTTAATCATTATCAAATTAGTAAGCCTCATTGTTCTCTTCTTCTTTATGTTAATTTCCATCCTTGCTTTGATTAAAATTCTTTTATTTTCATTGTTGATCACCATTTCCCACGCCATGGTGGAAAAATTGCTAGATTATGATTACAACATTTTCACCTTTTTTGGTGTTTTGCCATTTGAAGTACATGTCAAGCTAGGGTTCAAATTAGATGATAGATTAAATGTTAGTTCATTTATAAATTCAAAGACCATAAGAGGAATAGGGGTCTTAGGTACTAGGGGGGGTAGATGTCCCATCAATCACACTTTACCATCTTTTGAAAACATTTTGGGTGGCATGTCCATTTGTTACCTTCAATTGTGCTAAGATGTTTTCACTATGCAACACAACTTTCTTGGTTCCATTTTCATTGGATGTCCCAATCTTCACCTATTTCAAAGTTTCCCAAAGTTGATCCTTTAAAATATCCTTATAGAAGATGCATTTGGGATGAGTTGTTTTGTAGCCTACATATACCACCTTTCACACAAAGCTAAGTTTGAACTATGTCATTTTTTTTGTGTGTCTTTTGAGTATTTTGAAAAATTGAAATGATAACTTGTGGCTTTGATGTTCAAATGGAGTGATTCCATAAAAATTCGAACCATTTCTCCTTCCTTGGGACCTTTGCTAGTGGTTGACTAGATGGCATCTCATGTTTTTCATCTTAGAATCAAACCTAGATGCTTGTGAAATCACGTGGGACTCTTCATGATCATTTGCCATGTTCAAACTAGGAACAAACATATTTGCAACATTTGAAAGAATCATCAATATAGGTATATAGACTTGAATTAAGTAGGAACAAACTTGCAACACTTGAAATGGGCTTAATTTAGGTTTATTAACTTGAATAACATACTAAACATACTTTCAAGGCTTGAAACAAACCTACCTTTAATGAAATAATCATGAAATTCAATGAAATAGATGTGAAATGTTGGAAAAGGTGACATAAATGTTGGAAGCAAACCTCAATTCAATCAAACAATTGCCAAATTCATGAATTTCAATGAAATAATCACCAAATCCACCTTAAATATTGGAAATAATTGCCAATTAAAAAAACAAAATCTAAATAGTCCCCAAGTTTAGGTAAAAGTTGGAAATAATATTTTTTATGTTGGAGACACACCTCAAATCAATGAACCTAAGTTTTAAATCTTGATAACAAATAGCAAAATGTAAGAATTAGTTGTTAAATTGATGAAATTGTGGGAAGTAATCCCCAAAATTACATAAAATGTTTGAACCAAATTTCAAAATGTTGTAATAAACCTCAAATTGAAGATATTGATGGAAAAAATCCCCAAACATAATTAAAATGTTGAAAATAATCATGAAATGCTAGATCTAAACTTTAATTCAAAACCTTAAATGTTGGAAGTAAATCTCAATTCATAAAAGAAGTTGGTCATGTTATGAAATTCAATGAAATAGTCCCCAAGTATAAATAAAATGATGGAAATGCATTTGAAATGATGGAAATAATCTTAATTTTATTAGATCCACATTTAATCAACCTAAACCCTAAATGTTGGAACTAATTTGAAATTCATTGAAATAGACCTTAAATACATTTCAAATGATGGATATACATTTGAAAAAAAAAGTTGGAAACAATCCAAAAATGTTGGATTCAAACATCAATTCATAAGTTTTAAACCCTAAATGTTGGAATTAATTTGAAATTTGATGAAATAGTCTTTAAATATGCCTCAAATGATGGATATAGACTTGAAATGATTCAATAAAAAGTTGCCCATTTGATGAAATACAATGAAACAACCCCCAAGTATATTTCAAATGATGCATATAAACTTGAATTGTTGAAAATAATTTTGAAATGTTGGATCCAAACTTCAATTCACAAGCTTTAAACCTTAAATGTTGGAACAAAATAAAAAATCAATGAAATAATTACACATTTGATGAATTCAATGAAATAATCCCCAAGTAGACCTCAAATGATGGATACAAACCTAAATTGTTGGAAACGGTCTTAAATTGATGAAACGTCAATTCATATGTCCTAAACCCAAAATGTTGGAACCAAATTAAAATCAATAAAATGGTCCCCCATTTGATGAAATTCAATGAAATAGTCCAAGTAAACCTGAAAATGTTGGAATTTAAAAAAAACTATTAGATCCAAAGTTCAATTCATAAGCCTTAAACCCCTAAATGTTGGAATCAAACTAGAATCATGACATAGTCCCCAAATAGACTTGAAATGTTGGGATCAATTTTGAAGTGTTGGATCCATACCTTAATTTATGACCCTTAAACCCTAAATGTTGAAACCAAATTGAAATTTAATTGCCAAAATGTTGGAACCTTAATCAATTACCCTACATAGTCATGTTCATTGTGGAATTAAACCTACACTTGGTGAAACAATCTTTTAAAATGTTGGTGTAAACCTCAATTCATTAAGACAACTATTTAGATGTTGTGACCAAACTTGCAAATGATGAATCAATATTTTAGAATGTTGGAACCAAACTTACAATTAATGAATTAGTGTTGAATTTGTTGAAACTTGAATCCTTTAAATGTTAAAAACAAACCTACACTTGATAAAGTTTGATCCAAAATGATGGAGGTAGACTTCAATTTATGAACCTAAACTCTAAATGTTTGAACCTCCAAATCAATTCAAGTACCCATAATGAGGCTTAAAAATGGTCAAATTTCATCACCAAGGGCAAAATCCAAATAATTTAATGTATTTCAAGTTTTGCAAAACCAATTCATTTCATATCAAGTTCGTAAGAAAATTATTTTTATAAATAACCACAAATAGAGACTACATTTAAGGCTATACATAAAAGAAAATGAATTTCCACCATCCAAAAATTATGTTCATAAATCTCCATTCTACCTAGGGATTTCCAAGATCATGTTAGAATCCTTGTAAGATTTGGTGTTAGAGTCATATGCAATGATGTTTATGTCACTTGGAAGTAGTAGACATACTTTCAAGCAATGTACTTCAAACTTGAAGCTAGCTTGAAGAGACCACCTTGCACTACCAATTTATTTTAAGATTTGAAGGCATGATCTATGATCAACTTTAATGATCTCTTCCAATGCATTCCAAGCTAGACTCTCCCCTAATCCCTTAAACCACACTTTGCTTATTTGATAGAGACACCATAGTATGGATGGGGTCATGGGCATGAGTGGCAATATGTTGTAAATTATTAGACCATTGGAAAAAGGAGGCAACAACATGCTTGTGGGTATAATTGTGCGTTTCATCTCCTTGCATCTTTTCACATATTGGGATTGATGAATTAAAGATTGTGATGGACATACCTAGGATGAAGGAGGAGCAAGAAAATCACCTTGTCTCAACCTTGTGGCAATCAACTTTAGGACAAGTCCAAGCAACTTTTGAACAATCTTAAAAAATTTCAAACATACAATTGATGTAGACCACAATATTAAGAGGCAAGCCTCCTAAATGTGGGGGGTATAAAGATTGTCAATTAAAAAAAGCCTCCTCACCTTCCCAAGAGCTTTCAACTAACGCCATATCTATTGGTGTTTGGAGATTGGGAAGTTCAAATGAAATCCTAATCAAAATAGAGAACTTCACACAACTTTTATGTTGAATTTTTTTTGTGTTGAATCCTCCATTCTACTAGTCACTTGCATTGACAAGGCTATCAACCACACTCATACCTTCCTCACAAGTCTTCTTGCTACAACTTTGAACCCCTTACTTATGCTTACAATCTCGCCACTTTCATAAAACGATCCCTCACAACTCTTTGGAAACCAATCATTCTACATGCTTAGAACAATTTGTTCATTATTTCTCATAAAGCTTAAATCCTTCCATCCTCATAAAAACTCTCATAACACAATTCTCTTTTCCCTCTTGCACCATTGTCGCTTGGAGCTTTAAGTTTTTCTTGCTTTTTCCTCTCACACCATTGTCATTTGGAGCTTTGAATTTTTCTCTTTTTCCTCTCACACCATTGTCCCTTGGAGCTTTGAATTTTTCTCTTTTTCCTCTCACACCATTGTTGCTTGGAGCTTTGAATTTTTTTCTCTTTTTCCTCTTGCACCATTGTCGTTTGGAGCTTTGAATTTTTCTCTTACACACAAGCCCAAACAAACCAACACAAGCACTTTCACAAGCATTGAAAACTTCAAGCACATGAGAACAATGCAAAGCCCAAATTGGGGATGAAGCTAATTTTCGTATCTTGTTATTTTCATTTTTACATCCTTCGTATTTTATTATGATTTTCATTTCCTATTATTCCAAAATTGACCATGTTTGCCCCCCAATTAGAAGAACTTTATGGATAACTTTATTTTTTAAACAAGAACCAAAGGTTCTTCATAAAAGTAAAGAATTGCCCGACATTAATTTTTACATCTATTATTAACCATGGAATGCATCTTACACCCATAAGTAGACACCAAATCCTCCCCCTCTTAAGAAATACCGTAGCCTAGGGTCAGTTTCCACATTGACAAAACGACTAATTATTTTTTTCAAAAAATAAATTCGTTTTAAAAATTTGAAATTATAGTTTTTTCCATGATCTATTATGATATTGTCACATGAGTAATGAAATTATTCAGAGTGTAGCCTATGGTAATTTTGATGATTTTTAACATGTCAACTTCATATTTTCACAAAATTTCATTTCATTATTTTGAGGATTATTTGATAACGTAACTGACCTTAGGGTAAGGTAGGCATAAAACCCCTCCTCTTTTTTGTGGAGGGGATAGTCACAAACATAAGGTGCACTCCAAATATTAAAGGAAATTTCTCCCGGTTCTTTCCTTAAGTAAATTAGTTGAAATAATACTTGGGTTGGGCACCTGTTAGTAGAGCATAACATAGAAATCTAGTTATTCTATTAAACATTTTTCAAAATTTAGTGAGAAACAACAAACCCATTTTTTTTCATTTTCTAATTTTGTCAACAAACGAAATTCCACCTCAAGAAAAAAAAAAAACACAAACCCAAACACAAACCCACACATGCGAGCCAAAAATCTTAAGTTCTTGTTTCAAGTTTTCATGCTCCTCCATGATCTGAACCCTTACATTCGTGTTGGGAATACATTTGACTCCCCTAACTTTTGGTACAACTTACAACCATCAACTTGCAAACAATATTCCCCAAGAATGCATTTTCAATTGGTCTATTTTCATCATCAATGTAACTTTTATGGATGCACCTCCCAAAATTTCCTTCCGAGGTCTAGCTTCAAACAAAAGAACACAAAATGCATGAAGAACATGACATGCCTGGTGTCACCAGTAATCTCTACAGGAACAAACGCTATCCTCAAAGTGATGGAAGCGATTGGCATCTCTTACTATGATTAATCTTCCAACTATCTTTGCTATGAACTTGATGGAGGTGTGGTAACCTCCACATACATGTAGATTTTTCAGAATCTGGAGCACAATACCAGGAGCCATGCTGATGAGCCCAAATGCAATGGCCAGTTTCTCACTATGGTAATATAAATGAAGTTGCCTTTCTTCTTCATCTACATCATGTAGCACAAATTTTGTATCTAACACATAACCCACATTCTTCATCTCCCCAGACAATCTCTTCAGCTTTGCACAAATTTCAGCTATTTCTGGATGGTCTTGATCATCTACCACAAATCTATGTACCTCATTATTCACCTCAATCCAGGTCCAATCCCGGTGTTTCTTCACGCCACCATCCTTCCTCTGCTGTTGAATACTAGCACTGAGATCCCACTTGCCAGCAGCAGCATATATGTTTGCTAGCAACACAGAGTCAGAGGCATTTCCATGGTCCAATTGGAGAACTTGATTTTCACTTCACAATGCGTTCTCCCATCTCCACATCATTATGAATTCTGCATGCACTGAGCAAGGCCTTCCACACAGCTACAATTGGTCCATAACACATTCTTTATCATATCCTCTGCCTTATACAGATGCCCAACACAACTAAGAAGATCAACCATGCAGGCATAATGCTCCCCTGTTGCAGTAATACTGTAAACTGAAGGCATGGACTCCAAAGTAGCACAGGCCTTCATACATTAGGCCTGCATGGCTACATGCGGAAAAGAAGACAAACAAAAGCTACAGTATCGAGCTCTACACCTTCTTCACACATGCTCAAAATGTGCAAGAGCTTCCTGATCACATCCATGCATGGCAAATCTTGAAGCATGACAGTCAAAGAGACAACATTGTGTTACAGGATCTCATTGAATACTCTTGAAGTGTCTTCCAGGCTCCCACATTTTGCATACATGTCAGCAAGGCTACTGTCCACAAAGGTATCAAGCTTGCAACCACTTCAAATGATCAGCTCATGAACACACCTGCCATCTTCAAGTGCCACTACACTGGTACAAGCATTTAAGACACCCGCAAAAGTGACAGGGTCAGGCTCCACACCTTCCTGTCGCATTCACTGAAGTAGCTCCAATGCTTTCTCCCCTTCCCCACTTTTCATATGTCCCAATAACATGGCAGTTCAAGAGACCACATTGGGTGAGGGCATCTTGTTGAACACTCTCCATGTGTCATCCATGCTCCCACATTTGGCATACATGTCAATGAGACTATTCATGACAGAGACATTGGACTCAAAACTATGTCCTATGATTCAGTCATTTGCACATGAGCACACTTGCCCTCCTCCAATGCACCTACAAGGGTGCATGCATTCAGTAAACCCATGAAAGTGACAGGGTTCAGCTCCTCAAATTCCCCTTGCATCTGTTGAAAAAATTCCAATGCCTTCTGCCCTTGACCACATTTTACATGTCCAATATCATGGCAGTCCAAGAGACCATATCATGTGTGGACATCTTGTCAAACCCCCTCCAAGCATCCTCCACACTCCTGCATTTTGCATACATGTCAGCAAGGCTAGTGCTCACAAAGACATCAGACTCCAACCACTTTTACTGTTCTGCTCATGAGAATGGCTGCCCTCCTCAAGTGCCAGTACACTGGAACATGCATTGAAGACTACTTTGAGAGACATGCAATGAGAAACTGGCAATTTGCATGGTGCCTGTTGCCATTGCAGCCATCTCTGTTTCCACTAATGCAGGTTTCCAATAGTTGCCAGAGTCCCTGCCATGTCTTCTTATGTGTGAATCAGGATACTTTCCATTCCCTACAACCAGGATAAATGTGATCAACCATGTATTCAGCAGTGCTTGCACAGACCAGGCTACGAAAAACAAACCAGAGAACTAGAGTGACCTCCTCTGCAAACAAGAGAACTATGACAGAAAAACCTTATCCATTTACCTTCTCCAACCTGTGATCCCACCACTATGAAGGACTGAAAAGAACTCCTGCCAAAACTTCTCTCTCTGGCCTCCAGAAATCATAGCAACTGGTGAAAACAGAAAAAACAATTCCATTAGATATGCACAACCCAAGATTTCAAATGCATCTTGAGTAGATTCTATGAAATCTTGTAGACTAACAAAGGAGGATACAATCAAAGTGGGTCAAGAGTGAGGTAGATGGCAATTATTCTGCAAATGAGTATTCTGGAGTTTTTCCACAGAGTGTAGATTGATCTGGAGCACAGGAGGCATAATGATGGTTTCAGCAAAAAAACACTCATACAAAGACAGTAAAGAGAGAGGAAACACATGAAAGCTTACAACCATGCTGATGATCTCTGGGTGTTGTCTTTGCTTCTATCCCTTGAACTCTGGGAAGAATTGCAGCCAAGTTTTGCTGCAAAACTTACTGGGCATGCTGCAAAGATGGCACATACAGTAGTTGCATCTAATGTGCAACTAAGTTGATTCATGAGGTTTGTAATGGAATTTTTTATCCCATATCTTTTGGCTTCCAATTTAATTTTTCATAGTATATAAATAAGTGCAATAGCCATGTACTTACCACATACCAATTGCCATTGGGGATGGGCTGAAACAAAAATTGACTTTAATTAGATGGTAAGATTTAAAAATAAAATCAGATTATTTTAATTACATATATACCTTAAGCCTAGCTACCTTTCAAGCTACTTACATACTTAGGTAAACCTACTTACCTTGTAGGGTGTGATAGTTACCTACTACCGTGCACCACATGTCAACATCTTATTAGCTTTAAATTTGATGATTTAGATTTCATTACTTAATAATTAAAAATAAAAAATAGGTGGGCTTTAATTGCCATGTGTGAACATACAATTGGTGTTTAAAAATGGACACATGTCAAAAGGTCAATGAATGTTCCATGGTGTGCCACATGTCATCATCATAGTGGTAAAAACTTTAACAATAAAAATAAATCCAATGAATTTTTAATTTTGAAAACACAAAAATAATTAAAAAGTGACACATGTCCACAAGCAAGTTGTCCAATTTTTAAACACATGTCATATTTTGATTAATTGCAATGTAGATGCAAGGAGATTTGCACATAAGGTGTAACTACATTTGGATTGGTATATATGGATGAACATATATTAACACTATATATACATGTTGTATATGTAATGTACACAAAAAATTGACAAACTCTTAACCATATTGTGTCTCCATGACATGCTTGTGTGCTGTTGTAAAGAGAGGCTACTCCCTGCACACAACAATTGCACTTTTTACATTGATGATGATGGAAAAAAAAAAATCATCACTTTGCAAAACTTGCCATCTCTTTCTCACCTCATTATGTCTTGTTAAAGAGAAAAAATAGAGAGGAATTGGTGATATCTAGCTCACTCACACAACAAAGGAATATGATGGAATGGCCCACTAATAACCCATTTTCACAAACCTTGGGATGGCACAAAGATTTCCAAAGTCAAGGAGAGATGTTTAACCTTAAACCCTAAGATCACCATTGAACCCCAAATGCACACAATTTGTGGTTTTAAACTCCCATAAGTGGGTTAGTTAAAGCCCTAGAAGTGGTTACAGGCATCACTCCCCTTTGATCTCCCTCACACCCAAAATAGTGTCAACATTGTCCATTTTGATGTAAAGCTTGGCAACCTTTTATCCAACTAGCTTCTCCTTGAACATGAGGCTTTCAGAACCTAGAAAATGGTACTGACTTCCACTACCAAACAAGAGAACAATGAATGAAAGGAGTAGGTAGTAGTTAAGGTTTTCACAGAAAAGGATAAGAATTGTCATGATGCCACAAACATCAAAACAATGGTAAAAAGAGCACAAATCTTCATAGGTCATCACCATGCATGTCAAACGCTGTGCTATATGGTTAGACACTGTGCTCTTCATATACATGGGATAACCTAATGAAAATTGTTGAGTTGCCAAGTACTCAATTGAGACTAATGTTATCCAACATTCCTTATGTATATGAACTAATCTGGAGTTCTGAAAAGAAGAAGAAGAAGAAGAAACAAGGTCAAGTGAAATCATGTGACAAACAAGTACCAATGTAATGATCATTACCAAATACATGGTTATTATATCTCTAGCCTTCACAAAATCCATCAAGAAACTCATCAGGGATGACATTAGCTATTATTGTCTGTAAAAGTTTGTGGCAAATCCTTTGTGTAATGGTTTGCTGAATCTATCTATTGGCTTTCTAGGAACTCCCCATGAAATGCTCTAGTCATTCACATGCCACATTTTGCAAAACAATAATGTGACGACAAACTTCTTCCAAGAGAGAGAGAGAGAGAGAGAGAGAGAGCCATTGAGAGAGAGAGCCATTTGTTTCCTATTTGTTGTAAATAGAGACTTGGAAGTTGTGCTCTCTTTTACATTCATGTCACTACCATTCCACATTTCAAAAACAAAGACACAAACATCTTGAGTACCTAGTTGGATTCTTTTGTGTACTACAACACCAAATGAATCTTTGTAAAATTGTTGCTACAACAAAAGTAGAGAAAATTTGCATTTTGACAAAGTTGTTAGGAGATTGATTAACTAGCAACAAGTGAATGATTTGCAAAAACAAATTTTTTTTGTTGAAAGGTGCTTTCACCCCCTACTGACGAGAAAATTTGATGAAAAGTGTCATTGCATTTTTTCCTTCGTATATTTTAGTCTTTCATTGGGCTCAAGAAATCTTGTTTTGTTGACTTCACATTAATGTTGTAGAAACAATGCCTTACACAATTTGAAATCAAAAGGTACTTTTCTAACTTGTTAGAATAACTTGTTTTTATATTTACTTACAAATTGTATGATCACATAACATTTTGTGTCTAGACATGCAAATGCATGATTTACTGTGTTGTCCACAAATTGGGCACCCTTTTTAGAATGACCATTCATCTTGGCGTGCATGTTCATTTGTTCAAGATGGCATGTGTAAAGAAGCAATGGAAGACATGAAGGTTTTGGTTGTAGGGGAGATTTTTCACACACTTGAAGATAAAAACTCTAGAGTTGCTTTGGCTGTTAATGAGACAATTTTGTCACAACTTGTTTAATGAAGATGGAGATAATCCTCTAGAGCTTTTGAAGGGTGAACAACTTGAAAAGGTGATGGACAAGTTCATGCCCTTGTGCTCATTGAACATTCGCAATTTCATAGCTTCATTCAAGCACAATCCTAGTAACACAAGTTACATTGATAATATATTTTTTATTGAAGTTTAGGAGTCGATATGATTATATTGAAGCACAATCCTAGTAACACGTTACATTGATAACATTTTTTTATTGAAGTTTAGCAGTTGATATGATTATATTCAAAATAATTGTTTTCTGAGACAATTGACTAGTTAGAAGATGTTCCTTTTCAAAATGTTCATTGACAACCTTGCCAATTTTGTGGATTTGGTGAGGCTAGTGTAGCTTGTTGGTGATTTGCAAAATGTATGGATAATGTTTGATAATGTTAAACATGTAGAAGAATGGACCACCATGGTGTGCCACATTTGCAACCTAGTTTATTGCAAAGTGATGACCATCATTGTTTATAATTTATAATTAAAAACTATGGAACCTCAATGTGTCTTATGGACAAGAGTCAATAGGCACATGCTCAAGTATGGAATCATTGAAACCAATTTAAAAATATTCATGGTAGATACTACATAGGTAAATTGAAGTGTCATTGCAATTGTTTGTAGGTTTGGAAATCCCAATGTGGAAATGGTTAACAAGGAATAAACTTGCTTCTCTCATTGGACCCAATCATTTGACGGACACATGAAATAGTTGATCTCACATGAATACTAAGACCAACACAATGTGATGTGTTACAAATATAAAAATGCCACATTGATGCAATAGGTTGATGTTCAATATGTTGCAATTTGGTGTTGGTGGTCTTCCTTTGGGCCTACCAATGAGACTACCAATGAGAGTGCAATCCATGAACTCAATAAGTGGTTGAACTTTTGGTCCTTCCATTCAAATAATGGGGAGGTTTCATGTTATGTGTAATTTTTTTCCCCACGAAGTTTGAATTTCATTATGCATAATTCATTTAACATGCAATTTATTAATATTATTTCACATGTTTGTAGAAGTTTTCAATTGAAGAGCTTGTGGACATGTTGATTTATAGTTTGTCAAAAAGGGTCCATAACATTTGGTTGCAACAATTCAAGAAAAAAAGTTTTTATTTACACAATGCCACTTTTGATAATTATGTGTGATCTTTTAGGTAGATATCCTTGTACAAGGAGTATTTGAAGGGTGGTCCATATATGGACCAAAACCACATAACAATGAACTTTGTTTGCACAAAATTCTAGTGCCTTTGGCAACCCATTGTAAATGGTAATTGCTATCACAAAATATGTCATTAACTTTTCTTTTACATCAATGATGTTGCATTTGGAAGGTGAAGAGGTTTTTAGATCCACAAACAATTGAAAAATCTTCCTTCAAGATTAGAAAGGGATTCCCATACACACGATTGCGTTAATTTCTTTTAATTTCAAATTGACACAACTTTCATTTAGATCAACACTGGATTGGATGTCGACGTAATGTCCACTGGTCATGTTAAAAGCAATGCAAACATTGTATTTTCACCCACAAATGTGGGGAAGTGTACAAAAGCCCTTGTGGACATGGTGTTTGGTGGAATGAATGATGTCCCCCCAAGTCAAAAATTGAATGTTTTACTTTGCAAAAGAACATTGATCACTATTGCAAGGCGAAAATCATATCAACGAAAACAACTACTAGCATTCCTATTCCATGTTATGATGGTTGATTGTTGAGCTTCGAAGGTGGTCTTCATGAGTTTCACAAATTTTGGTATTGTTGTGATGGCTTGAACCAATGTGTGGGAAGTTTAGGACGGAAGTATGTAATTGATAGGCCTTTTGGGCTTGTAATATCACCTATGCAAAAAGGTACAAATTTCACTCAAGATGAGGTAACAATGTTGGAATAAGTTGATTTTGTGTTTTGTGAACAATTTAGATGTCTTTTTCATAGTCTTTTTGGTGGTGACAGTTTTGTCCATTTGCACCAACCATTGGATGTAAATTTTTGGCTAAAACCTCACAACTATAAAAACATTTGACACCTTAGAACATTTAAACTTTCAAAGGAACATCAAAATCAATGGAGGATCGTTCATAATTTGACAATAATTGTTTTGCCACCCATACAAGTGCCTTTTCCAGGGTGTAGATTCATTTACAACATCACCTTCAGCACATCCAATATCATTAATCAATATGAAATGATAATTGAAAATTTTTCAACTCACACTTGCATGGCTTTCATCAAAATGATAGCAAGTTCGTTGGGTGAGCAAGGGAAGTGGGTGCACTATAAACACGTATATTACATTTTGCAACATGTTATGTTTTGTGGGTAGACAAAATAATTCATTTATCATTTGACTTGGAGTTGGAATGAAGTTCAATGCTTATTAAGTCTTGTGCTAAGCAAATCAACTTTTGTCCAATTTAAATAATGAAGCAAATCCCTAAATGAAAAAATTATTCTACTTTTAGTAGATGGACATTACAATATATTTATTCACATTTGTCCTTTGTTCTATTGTTTGGTTTTGCTTATGAATGTGAAGTGCAAGAAAATCCATTTGATTTATGTTGTTTAGTTTTGAAATATAATACATCCAACCCTAAATAAATCTTGAAAGTAATATGATTTGTATTATATATTTAGTGATTACAAATCAACTTTCATCCATTCCAAATTTCATCCATGTTCAAAAAATTGTCACATGACAAAATATTTGTTCACACCATCTTATATGCTTTTGATGTGGAAAACATTTTCAAAAATATTATATATATGTGACAATGAATATTCCAAAAAAAATTCTTTAAGTTCATCTCCTGACGTTCATCTACTTACAAGCTACCATCATTGCTCCAAGTCTTGCTAGAGCTTGTTAGTTTATGTGGCTAAAGCCCACCATCCCTTGCTACAAGGGTATGCTCAAGAATAGTTTTGGTTAATGTCATATCTGTGCAAAAAAAGCTCTGGTTTTAATCCTCGAAAAACAAAAATTTGTCAAGCAAAAAAAGAATGAAAAAACAACATTGCCAAACATAGTCTAAGAATCATTCGCATCATTGTATAGCATATCTTATCACTAGGAATGTTGCAGCTGATTTCAAGACCCCCTCACAAGGAATGATATGAAGAGAAAACCTAATTCTATTTGTGATTTGCAATTATCCAAAGTTTTTGATGAACTTTTTACCTTCAAAAAATTACCAATTGTATCAAAATGCAAATCCTAATTCTTGATTGCAATTTGCAACTATTTTACCCACCACTACTCACAATCGACAAAAATTGTCAAACTATTTATTTATTTTTAAAAAAAGGTTCAAGCATCCATGCTTATGCTATTAGACTTATCTGTAAAGTTACCCTCTCTCTTTGGGCCTCCTTTCACCCGCTACCCCTCTTTCAGTGGTATCCCCGAAGTAAAGACATTTTAATAAGTCTCAGTATGAAATGTTGCAACTCAGAATGAAATGCTGATACTCAGCATTTAATGCACAAGGTTAGAGAATAATTATAGTAGTTGTATAGTTAGGAGCAGTGAAAATATAAGTAGCAGCAGTAGAGGCGCTCAGGAAAAAGGAAAGACAGGATGAAATTCAGTTTACCACCAAAATTGATGCTTTTTCTGAGTTTCATCCCCCGTTGAATGCTAATGTACTTTTTTGCAGGTTTCTTTTGAATCTCATCCTGTGTACTACCAAACTCAGGGTTCTGGTGTTGTTTTCTTACTTTAGGGATAAGTCTAATATTCCAGGATTTTGACAAGCAAGAATAATTCCAAGAGTTAAACAAATATTGCGCTGCAAAAAGTGGTAGACCAGTGGTTGGGAGTTCAATCCTCCAAAATTTAGACAAACTTTCTTCTTATTTTTTCAACATTCTCTCTTGAAACTTGAACTATGGTTCGGTAATTAATACCGAACCATAGTTCAAGTTTCAAAGGTTTTGGATCCAACTCTTCTCTTCGTCTTCAGAGATTACCACTCCACTCATTCAAACCTGATTACAATCTTTTTGCTCCTACCTACAGTGCTTTGGGATCCAACTCTTCACCTTCGAGGATTACTACTCTACTGATTCAAAAATGATTACAATCTTGTGATTTGTTGCGAGAAAGAAACAAGGAAAGAAAAGGAAAGGGTGAACCGTGTTGGGTGTGTGTGTGTGTGTGTGTGTGTGTGTTTTTTCCAGTAATGGCGACTGCATCGGCCATTAGTAGCTCCACATTTGCGGGTCAGGCTGTGATCAAATCTCATTCCGAGCTCTTCTCTCGGAAGGTAGGCATCTTGTGCACTCAGGTTATCTTCTTTTGGGTGCAATCCACGGAAAATAAAGTAGGCGGAGCTTCCTTGGGGCGGCGAAGGGCTGATAAGAATCTGCATTTCGGAATGTTTGCTTGCTGTAGTTTTTTCTGTACCCATTTTTGTTTCATGCAGTCGAAAGAATGCCACAGAGAGGTTCCACCTTCCTCCTTAGGTCTGTGTTTGTCTAGAGCATGCCAATCTTTCCCTAAACCCTAAACCCTAAACCGCCTGGTGCTTTCTTAACAGAGAGAATTTCGTGCTTGGTCTTTGTTCTTTATGCTCTTTATACTCTTGACAAAGTTGGAGACACGCCTTTCACTCCCTTGTATGCTTAAAAAGCAAATGGTGCAATGGTGTGCTTACAGTATATGTAACAAAAGATCTCATCAGAGGGATGACCCAACGTGTGGTGTATGCATTTTGTTCACTAATTTGTACTTGTTTTGTGCAGTTGGTGTGTGATCTGAAAACCCCAGGAGTGCTCTGTACTTTCTATAATCCTACCCTCAAGTGCAGTCCAAATCTTGTAGTGAAGGCTGTGAAGGCAGCTAATGATGCTTCAGGTGGGTTTGGGGTTTAGGGTTCTCTTCTGGTGATTCTTTTGTTTGCTTATATAGGACGTTCTGAAATTTCAAAGCTTCTCAAACATGGGTATCAAGTTTGAAGCCCTAAACATTGTGCCATTTGAAAATGATTAGAGTGTTACAATCGCCTGAAGATTCCATGGTGTTGTTGAAATTCTTCCTGTTGAATTTGGGTGTTGTCTTTTTCTTCTCTCTTAAGGTCAAGTGTGTTGGATTCTTTGCTGGTGAAAACAGGGACATCAACAGTTGGTGCTCACAGAAAGAGAGCAAAGACCAAATTGAAGGAACCAGAAGAAACAGTCAAAGATGAGGAAGACAATGATAATGAGGAGGAAAAAGACTGGCCTCCCCTTGTGTGCTGTTTTGGAGAAGCCCTTCATGAGTTTGTTCCGACAGTTAGGGTGAGTGACCGACAAATGGATCCTGAGATCTATTCCTCCTGGAAAGGCCTACAATGGAGCCCTCCTGAATTTGTCCGAGCGCCTGGAAGTTCTGCTGCAAATGTTGCTATTGCATTGGCTCGATTGGGTGGTCGTGTTGCCTTTGTGGGCAAGGTAAAGCAATTTCATCCCCATGTGCAAAAGCTCAGCTACATGGTTTTTTGGGCTGAGGATGGATAGAATGAAGGGCTTGACAATTTTTGTTGGTTGGGAATTAGTGCTGAATAAGGCTCTTGACTAATGCTCAACCTTGGTGTTTGTTTCTAAAAGGTGGGAGATGATGAATTCGGGCACAAGTTGGTATTAACGCTCAACATCAATCGTGTTCAGACACGGGGTGTAAAATTCGACCCTGATGTAGACACTGGAGTGTCCTGGATGCGACTCACTTGTGGGGCAGGTGCAGGCACCAAAATGGTTTGTGAGAAGCCAAGTGCGGAGGCATGTCTTTTGCTAACCGAAGTTAATCTTGACATTATAAAGGAGGTAATTCATGGTTGCAGCAGATTCTGTGCCTCTCTCTGTAACTACATGCCATGTGGATGATGGTGTTGGGGTTTTCTCAGTTCTTACTGTGATTGGTCACCAGAATAGGTTTATGGAGATGCGGTTTTGGATTCAGAAACCAAAGTTGAGGGTAAGACTGCTGGAGACATATTTGAACTGTTTCAATCTGGTTGGTGTTTTCTTCCAGGCTTGCCTACTTCAGTGCAGTTCAATCAGCCTTACATATGAGCCTCTACGGTCAACACTCATATCTGCCATTAATAGAGCCCGAAAGAAACGTGCCGATGTCTTTTTTGATCTAAACCTTCCACTTCCTTACTGGAAGTCACGGGATGAGACGTGGAGTGCAATTCAACCAGTGTGGGAGAAATCGACAATGTTTGAGTTGACAAAACAGGAGCTTGAGTTCCTGCTGGGGGAAGAGACTTATGAGTGGAAACGACAGCAGCATTCAGTATATTATGCAAAATCTGCAGCAGAGATGAAACCTGGGCGTGACGAGTACCACTATATGCCAGAGGAATTATCACCCCTATGGCACAAACACATTCGCATTCTGTTTGTGACTGATGGCACATACCGAATACATTACTACACTCAGGACTTTCATGGGTCAGTTGAGGGTACAGAAGATGTTTTACTTGCTCCTTTCAGTTGTGACAGAACAGGCTCTGGAGATGCTGTTGTTGCAGGTAAATTGCTTCCTTCCCTTGTTATCATTGAATGTTTGTTCACATTCTAAAACACTTCAGAGTGAGGGCAGGTTGTTCAGATTATTGGGTTTCAAACTCATTGTGATAATGGCATTCTCTGTGCGCTGGTTTTTATTGCAGCTTTAATCAAGAAGTTGACAACACAGCCTGAGCTTCTTCATGATCAAACTAGATTAGAAAAAGCCTTGAGATTTGCTATTTGTGCAGGCATAATTGCTCAGTGGACTATAGGAGCTATTAGAGGCTATCCCACTGAAAGTGCAGCACAAAATTTGACTGAGCAAGTGTATCAGCCAACCATGGTGTGATAACCCATATCTGTCAATGTTACTGTCTTATTTATGGAAAGTTTTGCAGATGACATTTTGCATGTTTTTCATATATTTCGTTGACCATTGCACCAGGTTTTCCTTCAGAATGATAGGTCGAATATATCCAACCAATTGGAAGAGAATTGAAGACTGATGAAATCATGTTGACAAAATCTTTACAAAGTTGTTGCTCTTTCAAAGAGTGTCAATGGCATGAGAGTGGGTGAGGAGATTTCTGACATTTTATTGATGTGAGGATAACACCTTCTTTCCTTCTGAGAATGCCAAGTCTGTGTCTCCATATTAACCCCGGGTTCAGATATTCAGACCTGTGACTCTATTTTTTTCACCTCCCAATTTGTTTATTGTGTAAAAATGTGGCAGGGATGGCCATTGCCAAATTGTTCAAGAAGTGAAGATTTTTTTAGTGACACCAAATTGTGCATGAGATGAAGAACAGGAGGAGGATCCACAAGTGGTGCTATCTTTGCACCATTGGATGAATGATGGTAGAGTAGTGCACAATGTTGTGGACAAAATCCTGCACCTTTGCCTCCACCTGCTTCTAAAAGTGTGCTGTAAATGAGTTGATGCTCCTTTCAGACAATCATTTGAAGGGCCTTGTGAAAAGAAGAAGCCTTGGTGTCTAGTGCAGCTCTCAATGCCAGTATAGATCATTGTTCTGTGGGTCATTTACTCACAAGAGAAGATGGATAGGTTGGGACTTTGCACAAATTCACAGGAAAATTGTGTGTTGTGAAGTTGTGTGTAACATACAATTTCTGGTTTCCATTTCCACAAAGTCAATCATTGCCTTTCAATGACAGCTTATTAGAAAGGTGACAAGTTTTGCCTTGGAGCTAAGAGTATCAATAATTATTGTGGAAGGACAGTTTTGCCTTACTACAGCTAACTACGGAGTGCCTTTCTATTGTCTACTATATGACAGTTAATTGTGTTCAAAACCCATCAGAGAGCATTCTAATTGAGCAAGTGGAAAGCCAGGGCATGCAGTAGAGCAGCCACAAATTCCAATTGATGCTCCTCATCAATCATGATAAACAAAGGCACATGCACAAAGAAACTTATATTCCCATGAATTGCAGAGTGGCGTAGGGATTGGTAGTACACATAGTTGCACACGAAACGTCCTGCATCATATGACTCCATCACATCAAAGCCATTCTTTCCCAAAGTGGTCACAAGATCTCGTACTGGGATAGTTGTCTGACACATAACCCAAACAAAAATTAGACTTGCTACAACATAACCTTTTCAACTGCAGATCCAGGCCCGTGCAGCAGAAGATCTCACATATGGGCAGTCTCATTGATCCTTCAAAGTCAAAACATACTGACACACACTCCAATAAAGGATTTCTAACACTAACTGTTTCACTAGATATGCTTCTGCATCTCATGAACAACAAAAACATAATTACAATGGTTTGAAAAGCAATGAAGAAATATAAAGAGTGTTCCTCAGCTGAACCAGACACTGTACTCCTGTTTGAACATGGTGCATAGCATGAAGCAAAAAGAGAGCAACCAAAGCAAAAAGAAAGCAAAAAGCACTACCTCACGTATGTGGGATATAGGTCCATCCTCAGCAACAATGGGAATACGCTGCACATACAGTAGAGCAGCTTAGAGAAAAAGACCAAAATTCTGGATACTCCTTTAAGTGCATGTATGTATTTCATGACAGTGGAAGCTCTTGTACAATAAAAGACAAAGCTCTTGATTGCCCAAAACTCATTGAACGAACTTCCATATGTCCAAAGGCAATAATGACACAAAAGAAATGAAGGCAATAGGTAATACACTGCAATATAATAACAATCTCAAAGTGAACAAGACACCCATTCTTCTGCCAAATCATGTATAGCTTGGATGCAGACCTGAGGCTGCCAACCTAGTTCATCACTGCACCGGAATGTCGCCTCATTCACTGCACGCCGCTCCAAAGCGAAGTTAGTTGCTCCACTATTCACACCCAAATGAACCTGGGTGACATTTCACAGAATTCATACAGTTTAACCCGGAATGTCTTTCTTGTAAGTACCACAACAAGTTGAAAGTTCTGTGGTAGAGGCTTGAAAGTCTCTTTCGTATGAGATATTATTTGTTGTTAAGACCTTTTGCTTGTTGTGGAGTTCAGAAACAAAATCAACACCTTGGAATTTAGTAAGGTGCAAGAAGAAGATCACAAAAAAGAAAAAAAAAAGATCACCCATTGTAAAATTCTTACTCTACAACATTTGGGTCTTGCAATATATACTGTTGATTTTACGTCTACTGTTCTCACACTATACACAAGTGTTCCAAGTTTTGGAAACTCTCATTTCCCATACAAATCTTTGCTGCAAAATGGACTAGGTTTCTGATCCAAGATCAAATGATTACTGTCCCTTCCATATGCAAATTCATTGCCTGTGATGAGCATAAATTTAACAATCTTTTCTTGTGAAGCCTTATCATGTGGTGTTTGAGATGAGGCAAAAATGCACCCCAAAAGTTACATTCCTGAACAGCAGCAGAGAAGCTTTGAGAGATTTGATAATTACCCAGACAATTTTCTTTTCAGTGTTTGGCAAAGAGCTCACATCCAGCTTCCCTTCTTGCAAATTTGCATTTGTCTCAATTGATGGTTGATTGATCACTGATTGGGACGATGATGATGAGCTCAAGAGCTGCATGAGAGGCAGCAGTGCCCCCTCCCCTGCAGCCTCCAACACAGTGCAGCTTCCAAGTACTGTTCCTGCGGGCATCCCATGTTTTCTCAAGTACTCTTCAATCTTCCCAACCACCACCTCTGTGGGATTCTCTCCTACACCATGAAACTTCTTGAAGCCTGTGATGTTGAATTCAATCAAACTTGCTGGTGGTTGTGGTGCCCCTTCTGATCCCATCTGTCTGGAGGGTATTTTCCTGCTGTGTGCTGCTATTTGTGCCTGAAATCTTCTAATGACTGCAGCTCCTCCTCCTCTGCACAGTTAACAAAAGCACCAGATCTGCATGTGACCTAAGGAAGAAGGTCCAGTCCACAAAAAACCTTAACAGTTCTTGCTTACCACAATGATGCTGAAAACAAATCCTGAGACAATATGATGCACTCATGATCATGACTCACGCACTGACTCTACCTCCCACAATTCATTCTTTCATCAACTCCCCTGCCCATTGAGTTCCTCCTATTGTTCTTATGTTTTTGTACAGATTCTAAACTGCTGTGTTGCACAGTCATTGAGGAATCCTTACTTGCATGTGTAAACTAGCCTAACCCTGAAGCTCCATCATTTCACCATTTTATTTGATTTTTGGGTCTGTGATCAGGTTAGATCCCTGTCTCTTTCCACAACATCAGGGAGACCTGATTACCATATTCCAAGAATTCCCGGTTGCAAGCCAACACATCATGTAAGTAAGCAAGCAGCATAACCTTCAAGCACCCAAATTCCTCCTTCACCCAGACCCCCGTCAAACAAAAGAAAAAGAAAAAACCCAATCTTCAATTCTCTTTCCCACACAGATTCCCATCTTTAGAAACTACCATTCAATCCATGGACACATCCTTCAGGTGGTCTCTGGACAAAAGCTCCAAAAAATTCTTGCCACCAATTGCCAGCTGCTTCCCAACAAGAATTATTCCAGCGGGTGCCATCAAATGCCCCCCCAACAAATCCATCTACAAATTCTCTGGAAAGATCCTGGACTGAAACAAAACATGAGAGATGATGTTTCTCACTTGGACCTCTGGATCGCCTTGTTGGATTGGAATTGCTGTGTTGCTGTTGCGGGTCTGCTTCTTCTTCTTCTTCCTCTTCTTCTGGTTGTTGTTGTTGTTGTTGAGGCTCAGACCCTAAAAGGCTTGGCACATTGCTGATTTGCTTCCGAAGGATCGTGACTGAGTCCGGAGTGATTTGGGGATGATGAGGGATCTTAGTAGATTGGCCAAGTCAACAAACTTTCTCAAGCAGATGGTGGTCCCAGAGAGAGAGAGAGAGAGAGAGAGAGAGAGAGAGAGAGAGCGAATGGGGAAGCAAGCGTAAGGGAGAAAATGGTCGGCAGTTAGAAAAATCCAAGAGAAAAGATAATTCCTCCTCCTTGCTACTATGATTGACAAAAAAATTCCTGCACATGTAACCTGACAACAAAAAAATTGCAGAGGGACTCGAACCCCAAAAAAAAAAAAAAAAACCATAAAAACACCGCTGAAAGAAAAAAAGATTTTTGGTTTTCTGTGTGGGCCCTAGTCTTCCTCCACCACCACCACCTCCACTTGAACTTTGTTGTCTTCTTCTCCAAAACACAAAAAACAAACACAAAAAATAAAAATAAAAATGGAATTCCAAAAAAAAGAAGCCCAAATGATTGATTTGCGCCGGAGGGTGGTCCGAGGGAAGTGAGTGAGTGAGTGAGTGAGTGAGTGAGTGGGTTGGGTGGGTGGGTGGCTTTAATGCACGAGAGCAGCAACGATTGTCATTGCTCACTCATTGAAGAAGAGAAAGTGTAACCACCCCAGTCCATCCACCCACTCAAATTCGTGACCTGCTGCTGCTGCTGCTGCGGCTTTCTTTCTTTCTTCTTGTGATGAAGAGGATTGAATTCTGCACCCGCGCATGGACGACTCTTGTGGGGGCATGGAATCATCAAGGATGGAGTGTCGTTGGATTATATATATCCTCTTCCTCCTCCTCCTCCCCTCGTGCGTGCGCCAGGGAAAGTAGTCCATGATTGGCATCTGACACAAAACAAGCAGCACGGGAGGGAGGGAGGGAGTGCGTGCGTGCGTGCGTGCGTGCCAGTGTTTTTTTTTGGGGCCTTGCCTACTACCAAGGCAAGGATATTGTGTTAAGACCCATTAGAGAGTATAGTAGCTTAAGGGATTTTTATAGGCCCCAAGGCAATAATAATAATAATAATAATAATAATAATAGGTCTATTTTTATAGAGTATAGTAGCTTAAGGGATTTTTATA
>Ga0116229_10003796_pt1 | contig 24845 bp, 14 predicted proteins | sample S1TSphgellanicum_3_FD_87313 | JGI IMG/M metagenome (GOLD analysis project Ga0116229, IMG submission 87313) | Host-associated microbial communities from peat moss isolated from Minnesota, USA - S1T2_Fc - Sphagnum magellanicum MG | ecosystem: Host-associated > Plants > Peat moss > Unclassified... | reverse complement strand
CATTTGCAATGGGGTGGTTGGTTTTGTGAAGTTTTTGGCATAAGGTGGGACATGTATAGCTAGAGGTTGCTCATACCACTAGGTATTATCAATTTTGTTAACATGAACATCTTATTTGCATGGTCAAATTGTTGTACCTTACTTTGATATCAAGAGTTAGATATTCATCATTAACATTAAATGTTTTTTGGGTAAGGCCAATTGGCTTTAAAATATGATTCATCCATCAAATCCCTTATATGCATAGTGATTAGAAAACGTCCCTTATATGCATGCACAGTGGTGGAATTTTAATTCCAAAAATTGATTGCAAATGACAAATTTTCTTCTAGTTAGAGGAGGGAAGGAATGGTGGGGCCCTTGTTTGTGAACATATACATAAATAGGTGAACAAGGATTTGGAGTGTGAAACATATAACTCCAATAAATGTTATGCAACATTGAATTAAAGCACCCTTCGTGGGGTTGCTACATGTCATTATTGTTCTAAATGAAAATTTATGTTTATAAAAGATATTATGTTCCTTTGCCAATATGTTAATATTGGACTGTCATCATGTATCACATGAATATTCATGCATCAATTTTAATGTTAACTATGGTTTGAATTGGTGAAAAAAAACCTTGTTTCTTAAACATGGCGCCTTATCTACATTCATTTGTCATCAAGTTGAATTGCAATTTAAGTTTCAAAGTAATTTTTAGCATGAAGGTATTGTAGATTTAATTTAAGGTGTTGTAGGCCCAAGTGGATGCATAGTTCTTACTTTAAAACATGACCCAACGAAAAAACATTAGGCTAATGAATGACAAATTTAAAAACAAATGGGAAGACATTCAAGAGCTTGTTGTCCATTTCTATGGCACATGTATGGCTTCGTAAAAACATGTTTCAATTTTTTTGGTGTAAATGAAAGGCACTATACCCAACATAAAGACCTACCTTTTTTGTTCCTTTGTATTTTCAAGTCATTCCTTAACATGTATCTTACTTATTTGATTATTTTTTACTTATTTCTAACTTACTTCATTTTTACTATAATTTTTGAAACTTGAAAGGCCCAATAGCTTGTACTAGGCCTTTTGAATTTTGGAAGTTCCAATATGGCATGTACTAAACCATTTAAATTTTGAAAGTTTTAGTTTTTGATTCATCATTTCAAAAACAAAATAATGACAAGTCTTTACATAAGGGAAGTTCTATTATGCAAGCCTTTAGGATTTTTGACCACCCTTGACTTACCAACCTCGAGGATTTCAAATTCAGAAGGCCTACATAATAGGACCTTTTCTTATACATATTTTTTCCACCACTATTTGGGTCATGTTTTATTTTTTTGAAATTCTTAATTTGTTCTCATTTTCTCATGATATGCAACAAGTGCCTACTAGGTATCTTGAAAATTAAAAAAATGGAGCAAGTCTTTACACTTGATAAAACCTTTCACCATGAATTTTATTATAATAAAAGCATGTGCGACTTTGCCTTGCACATGCCCTTATGGGGATGGCCTTGAGCTATGTTATTTGGGAAATACATGTTATAGTATAAATAATTCATCATCCTTCTACATACGACATTTGATTACACTATGAGTGTTTTTGTTAGTTTGTCAATTTTAGCAATTGAAAACCACTAAGCACTTTATTTTTGTAATTTACTAAACAAATTTCCTATATGAAGAAAATTTCCATTGAAATATACTTGTAAACACCTAGGTCAGTAGTAGCATTTACATTTGAAACAAATAATAAAACAAGATAGAAACAAATTTTTGGTGTTGTTTTTATACCTTACATCCTCTAATTATAGTGGAGTAGATCTATGATGTTACTTTCATTGTGAGTGTGTAGAGAAATTGTGGATGTGATGATAAATACGAAAGTAATTTAACATCATCATAAAGTGTACATATTAGGCCTATAAAATATAATTGCATTATCATGAAAGAAAATGAGAATGAAAAATAAATTATGGTAGCAACACAATAGCCATGTATTTTCATGCAATGCAAGTATAATCATAAAAGAAATTGTGATGTTACCTAATAAAATATTTTATATATTTGCAAGTTGTTTGCAAGAATAACTCTTTAAAAAAATCAAGTGGGAAAGGGTGTGAGCTTTGATGTGAAATGGAGAAGACCAACCTTGCAAAAGACTTACAACAATAGGTAACAACATTAGATAACTTTCTTTTTTTTTTTTTTTTTAATCCAAAGATTTGAATGAAATGTTTTCAATTTATTAACTTTTTAATGCTAAAATAGTGTAAATTTCATATTAGGTACATAACACAAAGATGTACCTTTGTCACTTCTTTCTTGCCAAACATTTAAAAGAGGTTATGTTTGATGAAGTAATTACACTTAACAGTTGGGTTACCCTTGTCAATGATTCTTCCATAACAATGTTAATTAACACTTCAACAACATCTTCATTGTAATGTGTGTTGTTGAAATCAATTACAACTGCATCTGCATTAATGTTAAACAATGTATTTTTCATGTTTTCTAGCATAACTTATCTTTAAAAGTCCTTTTCAAATGAACTCAATAATCTTGTTTACTTCCACCCCTTGGTCACCATTTTTAATTTGGTTGTAACATGTAGCCATGTTGAATGCAACCAACCACATATATTGGGTTTAAAGGTAGACATTGTCAAATCTATGTGAATATATTTGTTGGCATTGAGTTGGGTTGTGATAACATCCAATATATACTTGTTGAATTCTTAGCAAAATGCATGTTTTAATGGACGCTGAAATATCACATTTATTGGTTGGTAAATGTTTGTGCAATTAACTAGGATGTAGATAATGTGAATTATGGGATGAATATGTTTCATTTAATCTTGAAAATCTTTCCTAATGTGGACATTCCAATAATCAATGAGCCAAATCATCTCTTGATTTGTTGGAAGGTGTAAGAGCTCAATTTGTGAATCCCTATAGGTTGATAGAATAATGTTCACAAACTCTTTGCAAGTCTCTAAATGTTACAGATGCAAATGCCATGGAATTCATTGATTTGAGTGTTAATCCATGACTTGTAATAAACTTCTACCTAATTTTTTGTTTAATTTCAATTCACTCTTAATTAACTTCTTGTTAAGTTTTAATTCACTTCTTGTTAACTTGAAATTGATGTTAAATTAAATCCTAGTTTATTTTTAGTTAACTTTTAGTCTAATTCTAGTTAATTTTTAGTTCACTTTTAATTAATTCATAGTTCATTTTCAGTTCACTTCCAATAAACCCTTTAATTCACTTTAATTAACTCTTAGTTCACTTCCAATGAATTTTTAGTTAATTTTCAGTTCATTCTTAATTAAATTTAAATTCACTATTAGTTGAATTTTAGTTCATTCTTAGTTGAGGATTAATTCACTCATAATTCACATATGAGTGCACATGGGTCACATGTAGATTGGAAGTTTTTTGAAATTTTTTTTGAGTTAAGTGCGCAATGGGTATACATAGAAGTATAATTCCCCATTATCTTTAGCCTATTCAACACTAGTTTTGGGTACGTTTTCTTGTCATAACCTTGTTTTGTTTCTTATTTGCAATAAAAGCTTGTTGGATTCTTGTTCGCATGTGTCATGTTATTGTTTCATGATTTGGAACTAGGTTTACTCATGTTTTTGTTTTGGTTAGAAAATCTTTTAAACTTGGTAATTTTCGTGCCCATGACACCAAGGTAGACCAATGATTGTGGCTAAAGGTGAAATGCCAGCTAAAATTAACACATGCAGTTCAACCAATATTCAATGATGGTAGGTTATGTGATGTGGTCCGTTAGAAAATCACTTGGAATGGTAAACATTGGCCATTAGCGGTTGAAGATATTGCCATAATAACTTAGTGCTTATATTTTATACCACGGACCTTCACATGTTGAAAACCTTTTATCTCCCATTTCCTAATGCCACCTTTAAAAACAATGTGTATTCCAATTTGGTATGTGTTCACAACTATTTTTAAGGGATGTTGTGAACCATAACCAAGTAAACACATTGTTGTGCCATAGCTTTCCCTTACAACTAACAGTCTTTCGATAATTTACCAACTGCTATAATAGAAATATGATATGTCCAATTGAGTTGGTTTTTTATGAAACTATTTGTCAATGCATAAGAAACATGAAATGTAGTCATGTGAGTTTTCTCAAGAAGATGAGGTGTTCATTTGAAGATAATTGTTTTCATTAAAAACTAAATGCAAACAACAAACAAAGGTTGTCATGTTGCCCTATGCTTCTTCAACAACTTGTAGATTTCCTATTTAAAAATAGGGTGTGCATCCAAGATAGGAGAAGGTTGTATAGATTTGGCAAAAGTAATGCCAAGCTCTACGTGGTGCTTGCAATTCTCCTTGATTTTTCCATTAGGATGGAACTACTCAACTAGAAAACCCCTTGATAAATGATCATAGACACCATCTACCTTTCCTCGCTTTCTATATGCCCCCTTCAAGTATTTCAAAGCACTAGAAATGTTTTGGTGTTGTTTCATAATAACATAAATAGGTGGCCAAAGGGAAAAGGTGAACCAATTTGTGTAAGGACCCTTAACCTTCTTGGTTGATGGAGTTGATTTGATCTTTGGCTTAAACAAGACCACAAGACCACTTATGTATCCTTCCTAGGCCTCCCCACCAATCACTTGAAAATCTCCTTTTCTTGATTGTGTTCGAATGTCTCACTCAACCTTGCAAATTATCTCTTTCTATTAATCTCCATTTTCTCTTGTTGATGCAAATGATAATTCCACAATCTAAACATTGTTATTTCTTGGCCATTGCACAAATTTCATGCAAGCAATAATTTATTAAAAAGAACATAAAAATGCAAAAAAAAAAGAGACAAGAAATATCACACTAAGTAAGAAATTAAAGTTAAATAATTAGGGTTTTTAAAATGCAAGCTGCCACAAACAAATGAAAATTGTTAATTTTTTTCCTAAATAAGATTAAGGCAAATACTTAAGGTGTATAAAGACAAGCCATCATGAACTCATGAAAATAGTTGAAATTGACACACGTGGAGGAAAAAATTGATGCACACAAATGAAATTTAAAATTTTTGTCAAATAATCATTTTTTGGTTAAAAATTGTCAAAATTTCAAATATTATTTTTTTGAACATTGAACCTTACTTTTCCACAAAAAAAAAAGATATTTGACATAAAAGTGCCGAACCTACTATTTTGGTATGGTAAATGTCGAACTTGCTATTGTGGTACGATAATGTTGTGAAGGTATTTGGTTTGAAGAGTGAAAATCAAAGGTTCAAGTCAAGATATGTATGTAAAAACATCGACTTTTTAAAAAACTTAATAAGTAGACTAAACTTTATAATTTGAATATTAATTTGAATTAGTTGTTCAACTCTATCGTTATATAAACCCATGTTTTAATTTGTTGTAAAATTTTGTATGCACATAATCTTTAGCATTGAAGAATGTGGAGTGTGTACATGGAATGAACCTGGTTCAAAAACTTGGTCTAGAGGTTCTTGAATTTGAAAACAAATTGATAAAATAGGAACCAAAGGGTTCAAACCCGGGTCAAACCCCTACCCGGAGAACCTCACTTAAATTTTAAAAATGTCAAAACCGAACCGGAGGTTCTCTCAAAATGGGGGAACCGCACAACACTGGACGGGACGGGTGTTCTTAGCCCGGCCCGTCCCCGAACACGGACGGTATGGCGCCAAAGAAGAGCCGCGTAACGCCGCGCGTCGCCCTTCGCTTCTCTTCTCGCGCTCTCTCTCGTGCGCGCGCATTTCCGCCTCTTTTTCTCCTTACCCGAGGAGATCCGCGGCCTTCTACTTGTGTTATTTCTGCTGGCATTTCGCTTTTTCTTTGCTCTTCATTTGTTGCTCACGCTTTGCCTGCCTCAATCTGTACCCTAATTTCTCCAATCCATTTGCAACTAGTTGGTAGTTTGTTGTTTATTTGCTCTGCGTCAAAGTCGCTGATGACGGTCTGGTGAAGCTTGCGTGCCCCGGAAGACAGAAACAGAAGTCGGGAGATCAGAAGAAGCAGAAGACTCAAACATGGGCATCAAGGTTATGTATCGTTTCCTCGCTATGACATTTTGCTTGCTCATTGAATCTGTATGGTGTTTCTTTGGCTTGTTTAGTGCTGCTTTTGTTCAGATTACATTAAAACAACACGGCAGCCTAGTTGTGTTCTTGTCTGCAGCAGCAGCAGACGGGACGACATTCATTCGCGTAGTAAGCCATGTTCCATGTTTTGATTTTAGGGCTAATGTCTTCTTCTTTTGGTGGTGTTGTACAGGGTTTGACAAAATTGCTGGCAGACAATGCACCGGGTGCAATGAAGGAGCAGAAATTCGAGAGTTACTTTGGTCGCCGCATTGCTATAGATGCCAGCATGAGCATTTACCAATTCCTGGTAAGGCAGAATATATGTGGGCTGGCTGGCTGCTTTGTTGCTTCTTGTCTCAGTAAGGAAAAGCAAGCATTGAGAAAAAAATTCTAGACTGTAGGGCTCATGACCAAAGTCAAGGCACGTTTCTTTACACTCTGCAGATCCTGTGTAGCATGTGTAACTAGGGTTATTTGTTTTTTTGCAGATAGTTGTGGGGCGCACAGGGAATGAGATGCTTACCAATGAGGCAGGAGAGGTTACAAGGTCAGTGTCAATACTTGACATGGTTTCTGGACTCCCTGCACAAAATGCAGCAGTTGCATGTGGTTGTTGGAAGCTCATTGTGCAAGGAGAGTTGACAGTGTGACCATTTGTTGGTTGGTTGTAGCCATTTGCAAGGCATGTTCAACCGAACTATTCGAGTACTAGAGGCCGGAATGAAGCCTGTGTATGTACCACTCTGTGAGCAGTTGCTGTAACCTGTTCCCACCTGCAATGATAATGATATCAGAGGAGGCATTTGCTTTGTTTGCTACATATTCTGTTTGTACCTATTCAAAGGTGAAGCATGTGTGAGGCTGAAGACTTGTCAAATCCTGGTATGTGTGTGCTTGTTCCAGATATGTGTTTGATGGCAAACCTCCAGACCTGAAGAAGGGAGAGCTTGCAAAACGGTAATTTCCCTGGGGAATGAGCTAATTGTAAGCGAGAATGCAAGAGTAAATGCTTACTTTTTTCCCCATTCTCTTCCACCTTCAACTGAGATTATTGTGCAATGCAAACTCTCTGTATAGGGAGAGTTTCCCATTGCTATTTTGATAACAATGTCATGTGCCTCATAAGTGTTTTCCCATTCAGGTATGCAAAGCGTGAGGATGCATCAGAGGAGCTCACTACAGCTATGGAGGTATGATTTATGGTTGTGACAGGAAGTGACAATTGCTGATGGATCAATTGTAAGGATCCTGATTTGGAAACTATGCATCTAGCTTGTTTCAGTAGCTGAGCTTCTCTGTTTTGTTTTGGTTGGCTTGATGCAGGGTGGAGAGAAAGCTGATATTGAGAAATACAGCAAAAGGACAGTGAAGGTATGTTTGGAGCCACTGCTTCTGATGCTTGTGATAAATCAGTCCAAAGGTAACTCGATATTTAGCACTGCAGTGGAAGCTTTTGGGGTTTGCTTGGTCATCTTCTGTAAAAAAATTTCCTGAATAGCCCTCTGGTCATTAGGTTTATGGGATACTGGAAGAAATTTTGCATGCATGTGCATGAAGAACTTTCATATATGTGTATATTGAAAGGAACTGTCATGGATACAGGTAACAAAGCAGCATAATGAGGATTGCCGGAAGCTGCTGCGACTCATGGGTGTTCCTGTTGTGGAGGTTTGTGTCATTTCACAGTCTATTTAGATGCTTATCTCTTCTACGGCAGATCCATGGCTCACGTGTGCAACTTTGTGAGACCTAAGATGTTAATGGCGTTTGAACGGTCTGGATGGTTGAGCAGGCTCCCTCTGAAGCAGAAGCAGAATGTGCTGCACTATGCAAGGCTGACAAGGTGGGTGTCTCACAGACTTTTTTCTGGTCTCCACCTGGCAGGTGTCTGTTCCCCATAAGTGTTATATGGTTGCTTGGATCAGTTATGACAAGCACCAAAGTGATGGGGAACTTGGAGCAATGATGCAGGTTTATGCAGTGGCATCAGAGGACATGGACTCACTCACATTTGGATCTACTCGATTCTTACGACACTTAATGGAACCAACATCACGCAAAATACCTGTAATGGAGTTTGAAATTGCCAAGGTAACTGAATGAACTGTTACAACTGCACAATGATGTTGTTCATGTTGGAGGACAAGATTAATCTGTCTTATGACTGCTTTTGTGATTGGGGTTCTCAGGTGTTGCAGGAGCTGAATCTGACCATGGATCAATTTGTTGATCTGTGCATCCTATGTGGTTGTGACTATTGTGACACTATTCGAGGTGGATGCTTCAGCTCCTGGAGGCCGCCTTCTCATACATTTCATTTTAGAGTCCAGCATCAGAATCTGGCAGGCACCCAAACAGTAGGGAGTTGACCATAGTTGATTGAAAGAAGCATTTATGGCTGTATTAGAGCATATTGCAAGGAGATGCAGGGAAAAAAACACAATTGATACATACTGTGGAGGAATAACACTTATCATCCTGGAGTAACCTTTAACTATTAATTGTAGCCATCTGAGAACAGTATCTGAACACAGCAGCCAAGTAAACTTGCAGATGTGGGTTATCACAGGTATTGGTGCACAAACAGCACTGAAATTGATTCGGCTTCATGGATCTTTGGAGGCTGTATTGGAGAACTTAAACAAAGACAGGTACATCTGTGTCTCTTGTTTATCACTATAGGTATTTTTTTCAATGCTTGAGATTATTTGAACCACTACAAGCCTGCTTGTGCAGTTGTTCTCTGCAAATTTCTTGTCATGTAAAGAGATGCCCTGGGGTTGGAACAGATATCAAATCCCAGATCCATGGCCGTATCAGGAGGCCCGACGGCTCTTCAAAGAACCAGTGGTGACACCAACTGAGGAACTCCCTGAATTCAAATGGAATGCACCTGATGAGGAGGTTTTTCTCTTACTTTAACTGTTACAATGTTCCATGCCAGTTGGGTCTGACATGTTTCTTCTTTAAGCGTTGACAGCATCAGCAATTTTCAAGGTTATCTTAAGCTCCATGCCCTCATCAGTCCATGTAGGTGATCATACTGTTGTCACTTATGGGGAACGATGTAATGTGGGCCTCATGTAGGGGTTGCAGAAGTTCCTTGTTGAAGAGAATGGCTTCAACAACGACCGGATCATGAAGGTTGGATACTTGACTCAGCCTTTCTGTATTGCTTTTGTTGCATTGGCAGAACAAGCAAACTGAGTGATCTGCATATTGCATGCAGGCAATTGCAAAAATAAAAGTTGCAAAGAACAAGTCTTCACAAGGAAGGTATGCTTCTAACAACTGGTGCTTCTAACAGTTCTTGATATTTCTCAAAGGAATCAGAATTACTTAGCAATGAGGATGGATATGCCTTTAACAAAGGAATATCAAACTGAACCTTTTTGTGAGCTACAGCAATTTATTGTAGGAGCTATGGCAAAGGTCAAGATACTAACCATCAATGGCTATGCTTTCATTTGTGATTTTCCAGGCTAGAGTCATTCTTTGGTGGGGTTGTTGCATCATCCCCCAAGAGGAAGGTATGTAATATTCGTAGTGCTGATATTCTACTGAAGGCATTTGAAACTAGATAACCCATGGTGTTGTGTGGTGACTTGATGAAAGTTTGATTGCATTGTTTGATGGAATTTGCAGGAGGCACCTGCTGTATCAGCACCAGCTGGTAAGCAGACAAAAACTGCTCCAAAGAAAGCACCTGCAAAGGCCAAAGCTCCTGTTAAGAAAGGTAAAAACAAATGAGTTTGTGAGCTTGCATACTCATCCAAGAAAATAAAGCTTGGGGGGTCCATTGCCAAAATGTAGGCCAAGCAGGGACGGTGACAACTCGACTGGAAGTCATGCAGGCAAAGAGAGGAGGAATGCCAGTATCCATATATACCAGTCAACATGGCATGCCAATCAAGAGGGACATGGTGATTTCCTACTGCAGGAATTTTGCATGCTTTCGGATCTGATAATATCACTGGTCCATTCAATATCTTCTGTGATTTGTCCAGAGCCCTTGTTTACGAGCAGGTCAAATTTCAGAAATAGCTTACTGTTGGTTGTGATGGCTTCTTCTGAAGCACTCTGTAGGGAATGCAAGGTTACAGTTTAGACACAATGGTGAAGTATCTCATGCTGTGGTCACAAGACCCCCTCATTTTTGGAAGCTTTCTATCTGGGTATAGAGTGTGATGGTCACTGTTAATTATCTCACATGGCTATGAGACCAATTCTCTTCTTTGGAAACTTCATCAGCTGTAGATGTGAAGGTCATCGAGGTCTTGAATGGGAAGTTTTCCTGATGCAACTTGCAAGACACAGTGATGTAAATTCATGCTTCGTACAGGAGTACGGTTTTGTTTTGACATTTGGTAATGACCTAACTGTGAACTATGTATGTAGGCATAACATCCCTGCCACTTTCAAGGAGTAGGTGTAAGATCACTCCTCTTTTCTAGTTTAAGATACCGATATATTGGTTTATCACAAATACTAAAAATATATATCTCAATATCTATCTCGAGTGTCAAAGGGTTGCTATTATGTCATTCTGTTTTATGTGTGCATTGTCAACTAGCAGATGCTTTTAATTTTGCATGGTTTTCCTGTATGAAATTTTCACATTGCTTCTATGTAGCTAGCAATTTGTTCAGTAAGGTCAGTCGCATAGATGATTGTTGGCATGGGTACGAATTCAATACTCAAAATTGATGAAAAATATTTTGAAAAACAGCAAGAACCAAAGAGAATGAACTATTTTTCCAAACATGACAATTTTTTTCAACCGTCAGCCACTAACACATTCAAGAAAAATTAGAAATACATACAACAAGAAACTAAGTGTCGCTTTAGACAATGGTCCAAGGACCAAAAGCCCAAGGACCAATTTGGAGTAAATTGAACCTTGAATTGGACCCTTCTTCACATTAATTTTTTTTATTCCTTAGGCACAATGAATGTGTCTAAAGGCTTGGGGTCTAATTTGAGGGTCCAATTGGCATGTGAGAGGATTAGGTTAACTTTTGGTATTTTATTTTATTTTATTTACTTTCTCTCAAGGTTTTTTATTTTTTGTTTATTTTCTTCTTTTTTATTCTTACTCCACACAATGGATGGGTGTAGGCACAAGATATCACAACTGTCTTCTCCTTCGATGCTCTTTTTTTGGAACGGCAACTAGTTTAGGCATTTCTTGTAAATTCAAGTCCCCTTCCACTTGTGAAAATTGGCATTTCAACTCTTCACTTTCTACCCCACCTTTTGATTCATCTTCATTTCATGCAATTGGAAAGGCTGAAATGCTCTCCTTCTAGCAATCAGCTTGTAGGATTCACGAAACTAACCATGTCAACTGTAGCATTGATCAAAAATGGAGGAGCTGCAACAATATCTTCAATCCATAGCATGTCTTCCATTGGCACAAAATTTGAGCAAAAAGGATAAAAGAAACAGTGAAAAAAAAGCAAAAAACAAAGAAATGAACAACCTTGGACCCTAGCTTACACTTTATTCTCCAAACCATGAGCTTTCTTTTAAGCTTTTTTTTTTGTCCGGACCAATTGGTTTTCTCTTCAAAATGATGCCATGTAAGCTAAATCACAATTCGATTTGTCTTGGTCCTTAACCCTTGTTTAAAGGCCTTGGGACCAATTTAAGGCTCTTAACCAATAGAAATGCTTGATTCCAATGGACCCTACTGCTTGGACCCTTGTCTAAAGAGGGCCTAAGATGCCAACTAATTTCATTGCATACATCCCACACCTTGAACCCTTTGCACCCCTACCATGGCAACCTTTTTGCCATATGGGCAACAAATTCCATTTTAGCCCCTCCACCACATAGGCACCACATCATGAATGTTATGTCAAACCATCTACCACGTAGGCACCATGTTGATGCCATGTTAGCACCATGTCACATGCCACAGTGGACCTCCACACCATTGCACCTTACAAGCCCGCATCTTGCACATGCACACTCACACACCCCAGTTGACTTAGCGATCTTTTTGTGTCATATGTGACAGAAGGAGGGAGGGGTTAAGATGGCATTGAAACAACAAATATAATCTAACAAAAAGTACTTTGTATTCCATACATGGGTCCAAGCCAATTTGGGTTGTGAATTTTATGTACAAAAACAAATCCTAACTAAATTGAAATACCTAATTTTATTTGCATGTTCCAACTTTCACATTAAATTGTTGTTGCATCAGCTTTTGGATTTGGTGTTGCTACCTCACTTGGGGCAACTTCTTCTATTAAGACGACTTCCTACTCCTCACCCACAAGGTTGGAAGGTTTGAGCTAACTTCATAACATTTTTTTGTGTGTTTGCATGGTGCCATAACAACCCTAAACAAAAGAAGAAGATGATCAATGTTGGAACAAAAATATATAAACAAGATGGTGTTTTAATAACACACATCCTGGGGTGCATGTTTTTCTAGTTTTGGTTTCCACACAAAGTTCTTAAATTTTTTATTTTTGGTCATTGGTTCCACACAAAGTTTTTTGGTTTCAAGTTTACACACAAGCTTTTTTGGGTTTTGGTTTCAAGTTTAAAGTTTTTAGGGTAAGTTTTCTTGGTTATGGTTTCTAGGTAAGCTTTCTAATTCTAGTTTCTAGGGGAAGAGGTTCTAGTTTCCTTTTTGGGTTATGTGTGGTCACATCTAAGGTAAGCACAAAACTTTTCTAGTTCTAATTTCCAAGGTAAAAGGTTCTAGTTTCCTTTTTTAGTTCTAATTTCCACACACCCAAGTTTTGAATTTTTGTTAAAAGGTTTTGGTTTTTGGTAAGCTTTTTGGTTCTAGTTTCTAGGGTAAGAGGATCTAGTTCTAGTTCGCACATGGAGGTTTGGGTTTCCACAATAAAAGCACATACACACATTTCCAAGGGGTTTCCAAAGAAAGAACCCACACCCCTAAAGGTTTCCAAAGAAAAAACACACACACATTGATTTTCAGGGGTTTCCAAGGTAAGAACACACACATATAAAGGTTCTAAGGGGGTTTCCAAAGTCACATTCATTTCCAAGGAGTACACACACCTAAAAAAATATTATAGGATAAGAAAACGCACTTTGATTTTCAAGGGTACACACTCATATAGGTTTCCAATGGTACACATACACATTTCTAAAATTGTTTTGGAACTTTAGAAAAAACAAAACAAGAAAAATAAAAGTTCACATTATTATTGGTGATGGTGATGATTAAGGGAATTCTAGAGATGTTAACATTGAGTTTGTAGTATGCATCCACATTTTCAACCCTAATAGATTGTGTCTGAACTTATGATTGAGATGAATTCATGATGTTGCAACATATTGTAACATTGATGGAGGAAACAAAGGGTGACTTGATCTTTTTATTGAAGGATATTGATGAGTCTATCAAAGAAGTTATACACATCATCTTTAAAGCTAGTGCACCTTTTAGCGAATAAGCTGACAATTCCATCTTCAATATCTTATGAAGTACATGAACAAATATTCCATTTTTAAAAAAAAGTTATGTTGAATTTAATTTTCTCTTATATATTTATGTTCTCTCTTCTTTTTAATCTTTTTTGGGGTTTTCCAATCTTTCCACCTTTCTAATGTTGCTATATTTTCTTGGGGTTTTTGGTCTTCTCTTTCTCTTTTAAGTTTTGTTTGAAATAATTAACATCATGATTACATTTTTTTATGATTGTTAATCTTGTGATAAATTTGGTATTTTGGTAACATTAACCTACACCTTTTGCAATGAATTGACAAAGTTAATACGGTTATTGTGGAGGTGGTCATTACCATACATGTTGAAAGTTCATTAGTATGTGTGAGTTTTGCTATCATTCAAAACCTTTTTTCAATTTTGTTTTGTGCTTTGGTTTTTTCTTTCCTTTAGGTTGGAATTTCCTCGTTTTCATGCTTTTTGATTGTTGATGGTTTTTTTTTAAATCTAAAATGTTAATAATCTTATTATAGGGTGAGCTCTCAAATTTTTTGTGGTTTAGTAAAATTATATGCATTGAAAAAATTTCAATATTTATGAAATGTATGGATTGGTGGTTGGTTTTTTAAAAAAATGCATCTACATGTTTTCTCTTCACATTTCTTGGCCTCAAGCTTCTAAGCTACTAGTGAAGAGAAGAAAACCTTTTGAGGTATTGAAGGAAAATACACCATGACATTCCTAGGGAGCTTCAAAATAGTTCAAAGACCAATCTTATGCATATGAAGCAAAGCCAAGATAGAAATCTTAAAATCCTCACCCATAAAAATAGGTTTAATGGGGTTTTAATTAAAGATTCTTCCGTGTATGAAAGGATTCAAAAAATTCAATCAATTACAAAGTGTGCCCCCGAAAAACAAATTCGTGTGAAAGAAGCTTATCATGAAACTAGTAACCAACTCTTCAACCTTCCATTGTTGAAAAAGATTGAAAATTCCCACCTTAATGGCCTTAGAAAGTCTTTTCCCAGTCACAAGTGCGAAATGAGAGTGCCACAAAGATGTTACAACAAAGTGTTGTACTTGTGACAAGAGAAACAAAACATGTTGACTCCTTTTCTTCCTCACCTAAAGCAACACTTCCTTTCCTTTTCATGTTCTTGCCTATGAAGTTCCCATGCACTTTCTTTACTCCCAAGCCTTTTCTTCTATGACAAAACATGTTGGCTCCTTTTCTTCCTCGCACTAAACAAGAACTCATTTCCTTCTCATGTTCTCCCTTATGATTCCCACATTTTTTCTCTAGCCTTAGCCCTTCCCTTCATATTTTTTTAGTCTTCTTCTCTTTTTCAACATATGCTCTTAAACCCTCTCTAAATGCCTATGGCCTCTCTCTCAAGATCCAATGTGCGAAGGTCACACAAGACTATTCAAATGTGTTTTACCAATAACACACCTGACAAAAATGTTGCATTATTTTACATCCACACAATCTATTTTTGTGGATGGAAAACCAGAAGGCCTATGGGCACAATCGTGATTCATCAATCCTTCTCAATGGGAAACCAAATGGGTACTAAGTAGGAGTAGCCATAATGAACTAGCACCCACTAGCGCACCATCTAGTGGATGTTTGTTATTACTCAATTGTGGATGAAACTCAATTGTATTGATATTTGGTTTCATCTTGGTAACCAATTCTATAGGTCTGAATTAATTCTAAATATTAAACATATCCCATGCTTAGCTTAAATCAAGGTCTTTGAGTTCAAATCTAACATTCTTTGGGCTTATTATGGCAAATAAAAAACATCATTCCAAAAGGCTACTAATGTGGGTGATGGTTCATCGTGCCCTCTATTTCTAACTTTCATAAAACGGTGGATGAATGAGTATAATGAAGACCAAAGTTGGGTCCAACAAAATGAATGATTAAAGATATGTTCAACAAAATATGTAACTATTGATACTTCAAGTTAATTATACAACTTGGCCACAAGTCGACTAGGAGTTGAGTTGTCATTTCTCAACTTTCAACACTCATAACCAAGTTTTAAACCAAAATGTTCTATTACCTTATTCATGGAATTTAATGGCAAATTCAAGGGTTGAATCTCCGCACATGGTTGAGTGTAATTTTTTGGCCCCTACCCATTTTAGGTAATATTTTTAAATATTGGAAATGCAACTCAATTTTTGTCAAAGTTATTGAAAAGAAAGATTGATAAAAGCTACATAGCTTAGACCACATATGTTTGAAAAACTTTCTCCTTACACTCTATGTATTAACATGTTTAAAGAAGAAGGCTTGGTATCATGGCAACATTGGAATTCATCAATTTGATTGTTAGTCATAGTATGCAACCTACAATTTTTGATGTTCTATGAAATGTTTCATGTCATGTATAGGTGGTTGGACATATCATAGTACCTCTTTAAGTTTGGCAATAATTTATTTATTTTGGAAATGTCAAAAAAAAATTTATTTGTTTAAAATGTCAAAAATTTTAAAAATTACAAAGGAGAGAAAATTACAAAAATGGTGGAAACCTAAAAGCTTATTGCTTTAAGTTGATCCACCATTATAAAAAAATATTCAAAATTGGCAACATTAATCTCTCCTATAATTTGGTGAAACATTATGTCTCCTCATTTTTGTGAAAAGAAACAACAAACATTGTTGTAAAAGGTCTCAATTCTCATTTTGTTACAAGTTCAAATTTTAGAAAACTTGCCAAAGAAATTGGTTATATATCTTTTTTCTGAAATTTCATAAGTTATTACTTTTTACTATTGAAGTGAATTTTTTAAAATAGAAGAATTATTCAACAGTAAAGTGCCAAACCTAAAATGGTTTTATAATATTACATAATTAAGGAGGCAAACCCAATTTTGGTTTAAAATTGAATGTATTATCCTAGATCGTAACAAAAAATAATCACAAAATATGTTTATGTGGAAAGAAGAAAAAAATGAAGCTAGTTAAATTTTCTTTTGAGTTTTGGTTTACAAGTTGGTAGACAACTTAGGAATGTATTGAGTGAAACCAAAGTAAACTAGATGACTCACTATTTTGTATCAAAAAAATTACAAGTATCCATTAAAAAACATTGATGTATGACAAATAAAAATATTATTTATACAATGAGTAATATGATGATAATCTTTCACTTTATGATTATAATGTTGAAAGACCCCATTTTGAAAGTAGATTTATAGAAAATTGCATCTATTTTTGTGAGATGTCCAATACAAAATGGGTTGCAAATAGATAAAATGTGAATTTTAAAAATGAAATCAAGTTGATGAAGATATAGAAGATATTTATGTATTGCAAAATGATGCATGTTTAATCATAATATATCAAATTCAATGTGAAGTAAGTTTGAACACCATATTGACTATATATTTTCAAACATACTTTTAATCTACTTTTATGATACCAAAGTTGTTCAAATTTAGTATGTAATTTACTAAAAACTAAATGCAATGACATACATTTTCATATTTTTACTTTAAGATATTTTGAACCTACTTTCTTGTGTTTATAGTAAAAAATTGAATCATTTAAAAAATGTATTTAAACAAATTATGTTTTTCGTCTACTTTAATTTGTTGACACCCTATTAACCAATGTGTGTGAAACACATCAACCCAATCTTGGGCTAGCCAGTAGAGTTTGTATAAATGCAATTTGACTATATTTCTCCCAAATAACAAGTTGAGTTTCTTTACTTTGTGGAATAAAACCTTCCAAGGAAGCTTTTAACCTTATCAAGTTATTACACATGGGGAAGGGAAATTGGGGATTCAAATGACCTAAAATTGACAAGTTCATTTTTAAATTTTTGGTTGGGAAACGAACAAAGAACCTCCTATGCTAAAGATAACCATAAAGTTGGTCCACCTAAATGGCAATTCACCTTTGCTTTTTCAAATGGTGTTCAAATTTCAAGGTGTATTTCTTCCTTGGGCCCACTTGAGGTAACAAAATTGTAAGGGAATAACTTAGGAATGGGGAATTTTCAAAATAAATACCCACTTGAAACCTAGCCAAATTAGAGGTTCTATTTTGTGGATGTTATGATCAAAGGGCATTACTTGGTGTAAAGATTGGCCATGTTTTCTTTATGAAAACACCTAGAAGATGTAATATGGAACAGATGTAAAAACAACAAGATGTAAGGTTGGCAACAAAAATATTTTGACACTTTTCATTTTTCTAGTGTAAGAACCATTTCAAATATGTCCTTAATACATAGATATGGATATATAGACCAATTAATTTAATGCTTCTCATTTCTATGTTAGAAACATATGTCCATTTTTGAGTACTTTGGTAGGACAATTTTTACTTGCACAATTCAAAATTGCTAGTTTGGTCCAATGTTAGGGATGTCACTTTGAATTCACATACTACCTTACTACCTTAGCAAATTCAACAATGGGTTTGTTGACTAATTGCAATGAAAATTTTGGGTTAGAATTTTATGACAAAATCAAAAAAACACTTTGAAGTAAATCATGACATACATGATTTGGAGTTAAAAGTGATTGTGACATTATTGTATACTTCTTATCAAACTCATTGTAAAGTATCATTAACTTTTCACCATTTATGACAATAACCTCTTACATTCCATCACAAATATCTTAAGAAAAAACCTACTTAAGGATTGTCGAACAAGAACCACTACGAGAATTAGAAGACTTAAACAACATCTTGCATCGTGGAATGTGAATAAGAACCAAAAGAAAAAAAAACCTAGTCATTTATCCTTCCCAAATATTGTTCTCTTAGATGATTAAAATTGACTTGGTTGAAAGTGTTATTTTAATGAATCTTTGGCATTGCAATTAGAATCACAATTTAATGTTATTTTCATCCCAAAATTGTTCTTAAAGCAAAATGTTGCCCCTAAAGCCTATGCAATGGAAAAGGTATACAAAACTAAATGTCACATCTTAATAATCATTATGACAAACCATATTTTAAGTATTCATAAAAACATGGGCTAGTTGAGAGCTTTGCATGGTTGATGAGAATTTGATTTTGTCTTATAATTGTGTACCTTTTCGTTGGATTTGAATTATGTAAACCATTTATGATAACTTGATACATGTGGTTGCTTTTTAGTACTTGGAAATAATGGGTCAAGCATGTAGCCTTGCAAATCCCAAATGCATGAAAAGCTTGTCTCATGTTTGGCTTGTCAAATGCCTAATGACACCACCAAAGTTTTGGCACTGCTTAGAGAATTTTAATGATTTTGTCTTTCATTCTCTTTTGTGCATTTGAGTGCAAATCCTTCCAATTTTCATGTTGACTATGGTCTTGTCCAATATACGCACCCAACTTGATGATTGTCAATGATCCATGTGACAAACAAATCCCCAACTAATCATGTTGAATAAAAATTACATATGATTTGTAAACACATGTAAAAGGATGTTGGAAATAGACAAATCACAATGCTTCATGTGTGAAACATGTACTACGCATGTTGTTTGAATGACTACCAAAGCCAAAGGCGTTCAATGTTATCAATATAACCAAAGCATCTCCAAAGCCCACTTGTTTTTGTTGGCCTCAGATCATCAATTTGATCATGTGATAACCCTTGGGAAAGACAACTATCAATTTGCATCATCTTTTGCAAAGCACCCAAATTCCAATAGGGTATGAAAAATATTGGCTTTCTATAGTGACACTTTGAATGGCAATGTAAGACCCCAAATCTTGATGATTTGAAGATGGTTGATGCTTAAAACCATGCTCTCATTATTTCATCATGTCATGGCAACCTCATAATCACCTTCAACTCCCTGCAACATATGGGACATTGGATCACACATTAATGACACCTTCAATCTAACATCTGTACACTGTTGCAAATATTTTTTCACCTAAGTATGGTTCTTTTTTCATAGTCCTAGCACTAAGATGAATGATAACAACAAATGTGCCATTCCTAGGAACATGTCATGGAATTGGGTTGGCCTTGGACCTTTCCATGTGACTCATTTGTTTTTTTCCCATTGCATGATTTGGCTAGTTTCTTCCATTTATCATTACATACATCTTCATGTTCTACATGGATATTAGGGCACATATTAGGTGCCCTACAAATACACCAAGAAAATTTTCCATGTGCATAAAAATTGACTTGTTCTTACCCCATGAATATTATGCATGTTCCAAATGTAGAATGTCATGTTGTAGGTAAGGGACCAAAACATTGATAGAATGTGATGAAATGATATTGCAAATCCTTTCAATTTGTATTGATTATTATTATTATACTTTTTTGTGAGTATATTTTGAATTTTTTCATTAATGCAATAAGAAAAATTTAATGTCTAAAGCATAAAAAAGTATTCCAACTTTTTCAAAAGATGTTTATTGTCGTTTTTTAAGAGTGAAATACATGTTGGTATGTCGATTGGCCAACAATCATTTTGATTACACGATCAATTTTTTTTTAAATTTATTATTTTGATCCAATCAAGTTACACCTTCCATGTGAATTAGTATGATTGTGGATACACGACAATGGTTTTCATGCTTATTCATGATGGTTTTTGGACTTGTATATAATATATACTACATAGTTTGTTTTTTGTCTAAGGAAAGTAAGCAATAACCTTGGTAGTGGTTTTTTTGTTAGTGAATTTTCACCAAATTTCAACCTGAAAAATATGATTTCGACCTAAATAAGAGGATTTGTTTCATGTGAAAAATGACCCAAAATGTCTAGAATTTTGATTTTGATTTTGATTTTTGTACCATCAAATATTTATGATAAATTTTAGGATGTAGTAAAAAATATACAAGGATCATTTTTTTAAAATTCCATATAAGGTATGTAGCCAAATTTGAGTAAATTATTTTTTGAATGTTCACCATTTTGGCTACATTAAAAAATCCTTAGAAACAACCCAAACATTGCATGAATTAATGATAGGAAAAATCATTTCTAAACCCTAAGACCTATGAAATTTCACATGAATTTGAACCTATTGAAAATATAAGCACACCCAGCCTTAACAAACTTAAAACATTTAAAAATCTCCATGGCTTTTGCACATGGCAATTAACTTTTTGATTACAAAGTTTATGACCACTTTGGTAGTGTAAATCATTTCTTTTACCCAACCTAGGGAAGTATATACTTTAACATGAGGAAATTCAAACATCACAAGCTCACATGAACCTTACATGTGAATACATTGTTAAATAAGATATGTAGCATGTTCTAGATTGGTCATTCCACTCCATCTTTGATAACCTATTGAATGTGTGAAGAATTGTAGATGGTTATGACATAGAAACCTATAAGTTTTTCTAATGTGTTAACTACTATTGAAAACCATTTTCCCATTATATGTAACTTGGAAAAAAAACTAATTGATTCAAAAGCATTAATCATTAGTTACAATTGTACATGTATATTTAACCCATCTGCCTCTAATAAGTTGCAAACTGAAATTGAGATAAAAAGCTTGTGGATTGTGATTATGCACACCAATTTTTCAAATACCATAAAATTCAATAGCTTTCATCATTGACCATTCTAGAATCTCCAAGACATTGCAAGGATATTGCACTTATACATAAAACCCTCTTGAAAATTTGCCAATGTAAATAGTGGGTTTTTAATTCATGCAATGTAGTTGTGTGTGCATGCACATCACACCTTCTTATGTGTGTATGGAGGAAAATTATAAAATATAATTTCCCTCCTCATATGTGCATAAGAACCACCCTACTATCAACTTTGTATTACATGAATCGTCATTTTCCATGTAGAATCCAATTGTTAGGCTTTACACCAAGTAATGTCTTCAAAATGGGAATTCTCTCATCCTTCAAGCCTTAACCACAAAACATGTGGAAATTTCTTTTGGGATATTCTAATTAGTAAGCTCAAGAGTCCCAATGCAAAACAAGTGTACAAAACAATCACCCAAGAGAAAACCTAAAATTCTAGCTTGGTATTCCATTTTCCATCCCATCTTAACAATTTTATATAAATCAAATTCTAACTTTGAAAGCAATTTTGTTGTTCATAAATTAATATCTCCCTCCTCATACTTTTCATAGTCAAAAGACATTCATTTTCAATCTATGATTGTATTTAATTCACAACAAAACATGACCTTAAAAACATTTTTTATCATGGACATTTTTTAGTCTAGCTGACCCAATATGTATAAACAAACTTAGTTACTAAATTTTGTTAAATGTTTTTGTTAGGAACCCATTAAAATTTTATTGATAAGTTATGAGGCCACAATATGAGTTCAATTTACCAAGATCCTAAGATGAAATGGTTGTTTTAATGTGACCATACTAGCTTTACATTTGAAATCACCGCCTTCAAAGGTTAGGAATGGGAACAAATATTTTGAAGTTAGTGCGAATCCACACATTATTGGAAAAGTTGAAAAAAAATCAATTCATATAAATATGTAAATTGAATATTGACCTTGAAATCATGTATAAAGTTCAGTAGCAAAAAAATTATAGTATTTGGTTACTATAAGGTTGTTTTCTCATAATCATCTAGATGAATTTTGATTTGATTGTACCCACTAAATCCATCTATGAATGCATAGATCTCCTTGTTTGCCACAATGTTTAGTGCTTCATCAATGAATTACAAAGGAAAAAGGCCCTTCTTGGTTGGGGAATGTAACCAAATGTAATTTACACAAATCCGAAGTTTACCATTTTTTTTGGTACAATGACTATTGGGATGACCACTTGGTTAACCCAATTGGAGTAACAAACCTTGATGTTGATAACTAGTCCAAATCATCCTTAACCTTCACCATATTTAGAGTTCAGTTGATATCAAGGTACTATTATAAAGGGATAGTATATCATTCTTTAGCTTGATGTGATGTTCACATATTGATTCAAGTATTCCTTTCATGTCTTGTAACTTCTTAGTTCTAATTACATTTGTAACATTTTTTCAAAACTCATTATTCCAATTTTTTGATTTTAGAAACATATGATGTTGAGATGAACAATGGATCACTAGTGAAACAATTCAATGCTTTGGATACATGAACTATCCAATAACACCTATTTTTGATAGAAACCAAACACATAAATGAATTCAATTGTGTTTAATGACTAATAAACTATGATAGAATTATCCCACGCACAATCATTTACATGTTGTCCATTTTTAGTCCTTTCTTTTGATTTAAAGTTAAACTTAAGCACTAAATTTCCTCAATGGAAATTGACATCAATTAAAGTATTGAAATGTGATGACTAGGCATTTATGGTTTAAAATAAAAGATTGTTTTGACAAAACATTGTTTTGTCATTGGCTAGACGTATTCTCAAATCATGGAGGTAGATGAAACATTGTTATATGTGAGTTCCATTCAATGACCATTTTGTGATGGTCATGAAATTCATTCACAATGAGATTGCTAAGAATGATGATATTATGTGAATTTGAATAATATGGAAAATACCAAAGGCTTTGGCTATGGGTTGCATGACCTTACCTTGTTACTCACATCTTAAGACCCAACATCAAATTAAATTCATTAGGTCATTGAAACTTGTATATCTTTGAAAGTCTTAGGTTAGGTATGCAAATTTTAAACGAGTTATATCATATTATTTTGTTGGTTTTGTAATCAAAATTTGGAACATTTTTTCTCCCCTTTAAGCAATTTGAGTTCAAAGGTGCTCAAATTTCACAAATATATGAAAATGAAAGTCATTGAATTAAGTTTGAAAAAGTATTGACAAAACTTTCATTTCATTAGTAACAATTTCACTAGTGACATGAAATGATTGTTCCACAATTGAGTGTTGACCCACTTAACATTTTAAAAAATTCTAATTAGCCTTGTAATAAAATATTCAAACATAGTTTCTTGTAATAATTTTAATAAGATTAAAAAATGTTCTAAGCTCCATTCAACATGCCCAAAAAAAAGATATGGAGAGGAATGGGTGGTGGATTAAGGAATGAATGGATGCAACCTTTGCCCTTTTTCATTTTGTAATGTGCCCAAATATATCTCTAAAGATTTGTTGTAACCTACAATCCCCTAAGTCAAACCTGATTAAAAAACTTCCCTTCACAAAGCTCTATGCAATTTTCATTTGAATTTCAAAGTCTTTGAACACCTTTCCACAATAACATGATATTGAAGTTCACAAGAAAAAATTCAGATCTATACATGTTGCCTGACCTTTGATCTTTCAAGTCAAAAGATTCACAAATCCTCTTTAGTGAAATTCTCTTGAGAATGATATTTTTGCAATGTGTTAGTAGCTTCATTCTAATAGGACTAATACAAGCTTGTAAAGAGAACTAGATTGTTTTGTTTCTTCCCTTAGTCTCAATTCCTTAGCAAGTAGGTAATAATCAAATCTTGCTTTGTAATTATGTGAACTTTGGCCCTAGGCAATCCTACAAGTTTGGGGGCAAGAGATTAATGCCACTATGAATTCTGAAATTCAGTACTCTCATTGATATGGTTTTATAGCCAAATTTACATCTGATGCAATTTCAGTATGCAAGAATCTCAAAAGAAAATTGAATGCAATTTGTAGTTTTGGGTACAAATAAAAACTACAAATTCAAAGGCAAAATTTGTTAGAAGATTGGGCTGATGGAATGGAACTTGTAGACAACAACACATTGTGCACCTAAATTCTTGGATTCATAAGCTTAAAGTATGGATTTCCCCTTCAATAATTGGAACTTTAAGAACCCATATGTTGTGATTGCTTGTAAGATTTAAAAAAGATTGATGAAAATGGCTTGAAAGCTTGATGGAAAAACTTGCCAATCATCAACGTCGTAAAGCTTCCTTGAATTCGAATATGCAAGCTTATGGGTGCTTTACAACAAGTACAAATGCTAGACAAGCAAGAAGAGTCAGCATTTTCCAAACTACTGACTACACACAACAAAAGAGCCTAGTACACAAAGAGCCGAGTGTAGCCAGAAATTACCAATGTTGTAAAGCCCTCTAGTTGTGACTTCAAGGGCAAATAGTTATACTCTTTAGCTATGCCTCCAGAGGGAATGAAGGAAGAGGAATTGCATAGTAAGTGAAACCAATGCTTGGAGAAAAGAAAATCCAGCAAAATAAAGATGACCCATCCGTCGAAGATCCAATATAATTGATCAATGGTGATGCACATTGTCTATGACAACATGGAATAGTGACTTTTATGTATGTAGCCATGAAAAATTGCTATTGTTGGTTGGTTTCTCAAACATGTTTGCAATGTGTGTGTGTGTGTGTGTG